>JAEEGG010011836.1_pt1 | contig 18924 bp, 11 predicted proteins | sample 9134161 | NCBI WGS metagenome assembly JAEEGG01 (sample SAMN16246543, study PRJNA631951) | gut metagenome | biome: gut microbiome; feature: rumen; material: CR-attached | host: Bos | place: Iran: Karaj | collected 2018-10 | reverse complement strand
TGTCTGCTCATCCTTTTCTTCATGGTTGTGCTCTTCTTCGTCTATAAGAAAGACATCACAGCCGCACCGAAGTGGTTGCATTGGTCAGCCATCATCATGGTGCCCCTGGCATACATCGCCTCTGAAAGCGGATGGCTGGTGGCTGAGTTCGGCCGTCAACCTTGGACGATTCAGGACATGCTGCCCACCTGCGCATCAGTCAGCAACCTCCAATCCTCCAGCGTCATCATCACCTTCTTCATCTTCTTGGTGCTCTTCACTACGATGCTGGCGGTGGAAATCAACATCTTGATGAAGCAGATAAAGAAAGGGCCGGAACACGAAAACAATTAATTATTTTATCAACAACGAATGATTCTAATTTTTCGAATAGAAAGAATGGGCCAAGCCCGTCGAATGAATCCTTTGGATTTTCACGAATGCAAGTCGCATCACATTCGTTTTTGTTCGTTGCCGCTTACGGCATTCAACAACCAGACATTCGTTCAGTTCGTTTAATTCGTTGTTTAAAAAGTAGTATTATGAGTTACGAATTTCTTCAGCAATATTGGTGGTTCCTCGTTTCGTTGTTAGGAGCCTTGTTGGTCTTCCTCCTGTTTGTGCAGGGAGCCAATTCCTTGGTCGCGTCTTTGGGTGGTGATGCCGAAGGTCGCCGACTGGTCATCAACTCCACGGGTCGCAAGTGGGAGTTCACGTTCACCACGCTCGTCACCTTTGGTGGGGCCTTCTTTGCCTCTTTCCCGCTGTTCTACTCGACCAGTTTCGGAGGTGCTTACTGGCTATGGATGATTATCCTGTTCACCTTCGTGTTGCAGGCGGTGAGTTATGAGTTCCAGAATAAACTCGGCAATCTGTTGGGTGTCAAGACCTTCCAGATGTTCTTGGTCATTAACGGCATCCTCGGCCCGCTGCTGCTTGGTGGTGCGGTTGCCACTTTCTTCGAGGGGAGCAACTTCATCGTGGCAAAGGATAATCTCACCGAACTTTCAACATCCAACTCTCAACTTTCAACTTTCTCATCTCCCATCATCAGTCAATGGGCGAATGCCTCGCATGGTCTTGATGCCCTGTTGAATCCGTGGGTGCTGGTGTTTGGTTTTGCCGTGTTCTTCTTGGCACGTATCCTCGGCGTCCTTTATGTGATGAACAACGTGAACGATGCCGACATTCTTGCCCGTGCCAGAGTGCGGTTGATGGGTTCCACCATTGCTTTCCTCATCCTCTTTGTGTCGTATCTCGTTCATCTGCTGCTGAAGGATGGCTATGCTTACGACCCCGTCACAGGCATCATTTCGATAGAACCCTACAAATATCTCAACAACTTCTTGGAGATGTGGTACTTGCTGGTGCTTCTGCTCATCGGTGTGGTGCTTGTCCTCTATGGCATCATCCGAGCAATTGTAAATAGTAAATTGTCCAATAGTAAATCCATCTGGCCAGTTGGTATCGGTGTGGTGCTCACCGTGCTGGCTCTCCTGCTCTGTGCAGGATGGAACAACACCGCTTACTATCCCTCCACAGCCGACCTTCAGTCCTCGCTCACCATCGCGAACTCCTGCTCCAGCGAGTTCACCCTCACCACGATGGCGTATGTCAGCCTCCTCATCCCCTTTGTCTTGGCTTACATCGTCGTCGCCTGGCGCAAGATAGACAGCAAGAAACTCGACAAGGAGGAAATCATCCACGACGAAGCTTATTAACACAAGGATTGCAAGTTCCACTTGCTTGAAGTTAAAGAAGTTAGAGATTGAACTTTCGGAAGTTATTCGCCTTCGGCGGACGAAGAAAAAACAGAAAAAAACAGAAAAAAATATATTCTTCGTCACACAAAGATAAGATAAAGCAAGAAAGAGCTATTTTTATTTATTTTTACTTGTTTTTATCTGTTTTTCTTTCGTCACGCGAAGCGTACAAAACATATCCGAAGTTGAATTAGAGACAATACCTAAACAACAGCATAACATCCGGCTTTAACTTCTGAGCGAAGCGGTAACTTCTAAAAAAAACAATATATATGAAGAAAACCCTCACTTTTTTGTCGCTGGCGTTTGCAGCGATGACAGCAACGGCACAGGTGTATCTCGACCCTAACGCTCCACTTGAAGAGCGTGTGAAGGATGCGCTCAGTCGTATGACCACACACGAGAAAATCAAGATTCTGCATGCACAGAGCAAGTTCACATCGGCCGGTGTGCCACGTTTGGGCATCCGCCAACTCAACATGGACGACGGGCCTCACGGAGTGCGTGAGGAACTGGAGTGGAACACGTGGAACGTGGCCCGATGGACCAACGACTCCATCGTTGCCTTCCCTTCGCTCACCTGTCTGACAGCCACGTGGAACCGCGACCTTTCAGCGCTCTATGGCCACAGCGTCAGCGAGGAGTTTGCCTTCCGAGGCAAGGACATCATGCTCGGCCCCGGTGTCAACATCCAGCGCACCCCGATGAATGGCCGTGCCTTCGAGTACATGGGCGAAGACCCCTTCCTGGCAGGCGAGATGGTGGTGCCTTACATCCAGTCGGCACAGAAGAACGGTGTGGCTTGCTGTCTCAAGCATTTTGTGCTCAACGACCAGGAGATTGACCGCTTCAACGTGAACGTGAACGTCTCCGAACGGGCCATGCGTGAGATTTATCTTGCCCCTTTCAAACGCGCTGTTGACAAGGCGCATGTCTATACCATCATGGGCTCTTACAACCTCTGGAATGGCGACCATTGCTGCCACAACGATGCGCTGCTCAATGGCATTTTGAAGAAGGAGTGGGGATGGGACGGTGCCCTTGTCAGCGATTGGGGCGGCACGACCAACACCATGCAGGCGGCTTATGGCGGTCTTGACATCGAGATGGGCACATGGACCGATGGCAAGGTGAAGGAGGCACAACATGGTTACAGTGCCTACTACCTCGCAGACCCCTTCGAGAAACTCATCAACGAGGGCAAAATCCCGATGGAAGTGCTCGACGAGAAGGCTGCCCGTGTGCTCCGCACCATCTTCCGCACAGCCATGAATCCGCAGAAGGTGATTGGCTCCCAATGCTCTGAAGCCCACTACGAGGCATGCCGCCAGATAGGCGAAGAGGGCATCGTGATGCTCAAGAACGAGAAGGGAATGCTCCCGTTGGATGCCGCCAAATACAAGAAGATTCTGGTGGTGGGCGAGAATGCCACTCGTTCCCTCACACAAGGTGGCGGTTCTTCCGAACTCAAGACCCTCTACGATGTCTCTCCGTGGGAGGCACTGAACCGTCAACTTTCCACACCCAGCTGCCAACTCACCTTGGCAAAAGGCTATCAATCAGGACGTTCCATCTATGATCACGTGGACAATGTTGCCTCTGCTGTCAACGACAGCCTGCGCACTGCTGCCCTTGAGGCTGCCAAGCAGGCCGACCTCATCATCTTCGTTGGCGGACTCAACAAGAACCACAAGCAAGACTGCGAGAATGGCGACCGCGAGAGTTATGACCTCCCCTTCGGACAGAGTGCCCTCATCAGCGACCTGGCCAAGATACAGCCCAACCTCATCGTCGTCACTTTTGGCGGCAATCCTTATGCCATGCCTTGGCTTCCACAGGCAAAGGCACTGCTCCATTGCTGGTATCTTGGCAGTGAGGCTGGCGATGCCTTGGCGAACATCCTCACAGGCAAGGTCAATCCCTCGGGCAAACTTCCCGTCACCTTCGCCAAGCGTCTCGAAGACTATCCTTACGCCAAGTTCGGCCAAGAGGCATACCCCGGCATCACGGGCGTGAAAGTTCCTGCCAACAGTGCGGGCGAGGTGCCCCGTCGTCAGGTTTACTACAAGGAAGACATCTACGTGGGTTATCGCGGTTTTGACAAAGACAAGGTGAAGCCACTCTTCCCCTTCGGCTTCGGCTTGAGTTACACCACTTTCGCTTATGGCAAACCTGCTGCTATCGTGCAGGGTGATAACATCGTCCTCAGCGTAGCTGTCACCAACACCGGCAAAGTGGCAGGCAAGGAAGTCGTACAAATTTATGCCTCCGCACCAGCCAACAAATCTTTGCCCAAACCGCAGAAGGAACTCAAAGGTTTCGGCAAGACCCGTCTCCTCGCCCCAGGCGAAAGCGAGACACTCAGCATCACCATTCCGCGCAGCGACCTCGCCTCGTGGAACGAATCCACCCACCAGTGGCAGGTGGACGGCGGCACCTACACCCTCAGCGTGGCAGCCTCTGCTGCTGATGTGCGACAGAAGGTGAACGTGAACATCCCCTAACACACGAACAGCATACCTGTTCAGCGGGTGAAAGTGAACAATATCATTCAAAAAACATATTAACAATTTTAATTCTTAACAACAATGAAAAGCATAAAGAAATAATTATGGATGCTCGCAGCCATTCTGACTTGTGGTCTGACTGTGACGACCATGACATCTTGTTCTGACGATGACGATTCCGGTAAGCCGCTATACCTCTTGAGTCATCCATATCCCAGATAGGCACCATGTCGTCGCTGGTTTCATGCAATCGCTTCAGGTAGATGTCCGTCACCTTTTGAGCGAAGTCGAGGAAACGCTTGTTCTTAGTATAGCGATAGACCATGGTGTAGCCGTAGATGGCCCATGCCTGTCCGCGGCTCCACATTGAGTAGTCAGCATATCCTTGATGCGTCACGCCCTTGATGAACTTTCCCGTCAAGGTGTCATAGACGGCAACGTGATAGCATGAACCATCGGGCCGGAAGTGATTCTTCATCGTTGTATCGGCATGACGAACAGCAATATCGTAAAGGTTTGAGGTTTGGCTGTGCCTTTCTTTGTCCGCCCAGAACAGCAGTTCCAGGTTCATCATGTTGTCCATGATGGTGTTGTGGCCGCCATAGTCCTTCACGTGGCGAGGCCAACTGAGGATGGTGCCCACAGTGGGGGTGAAGAGTGTGGTCAGCGAGTCGGCGGCTTGCAAGGCGAGTTGCTTATAGTGCTCGTTCTTTGTTACCTCATAGCCTTTCAGGAACGAGTTGATAGCGATAAATCCCAGGTCGTGGTCAAATACGGGACTATTGATGATAGGTGCAATAGCTTCGGTGTAGCCAATAGCGGCTTTATTGACAGCCTCGCTCTTGTTGTAGTCGAATGCCATCCACAAAATGCCCGGCCAGAAGCCCGAGCACCATTCTTCGGGCTTTGCCTTACGGAGGTTCCATGTCCGCCCTTCCCTTAAAATGTTGCGTGGCATCATGGTGAAGTCGTAGGGACGCAAACTTTCTAATGCCTTATCCACCTGTGAAGAGCAGTAGGCCAACTGCTGATTCACGTTGAACGGTCCGATCTCCTTCGTGAAGACCACGCCGCTGACGTGATTGCCCACAAACATCGGCACGTAGTCGGCGGTGGCATACCAGCGAGGCTTGCTGGGCATCTCGTCGTAGATTGGCTGTCCGTTGATTTTCATTCCTTTGAAGGTGATGTTGCGGATGCCGTGGTCGGTGTCGTAGCCGTTGATGATGGAGAGATTCGGCGTAGTGCCCGTGTAGCGGACGTTGCGGAAGGTGACATCCTCCACGCCCCTACCTGGTGCCGTGCAATACTTCTGGTTATATCCCACCTTCACCTGCGCAATGCTGCCAGCCTCAATCTGTTCAATGCGAATGTTATCGAAGAGTACATCGCGCACGAGGTTGCCGTCGCCGCAGTTAATGGCCAGACAGCCCTGGTAGTCCACCTGTGGCTCTGCCTGTCCCAGAATGTCGATGTTCTCATAAACCAGATGCTCGATGGTGTCGCCCACCTCAGGGTTGCCGTGAATGCCGATGAAGATAGGGTGCGCCACGTCGGCCCAGAGTGTGCTGTTGCGCATCCGCACATTTCGGGTGTTGCCGCTGAAGCCCTTCCGAGTGGCGTAGGCCGTGGTGCAGTCATCGCTGTTACGGCAGAACACGCGGTCGAAAAGGACATTCGAGGAGGCAAAGACATTTAAGCCGTCACCCCATCCAGGATGTGATATGCTCCTGACATCGTGCAGCGTCACACCGTCACTACCACCCACAGGACAGGTGTTGACGATGAGACCGTCAATCAGCACGTTCTTCGAACGGTGAATATGACAGCCTTCATAGCCACTTGCAGGTCGGGCGATGCCACGGCCTAAGATGCTCACGTTCTCAGCATTCTCAATGGCAAAGGTGCCCGAGAAATAACTGCCCCCGTCAAGATAGACCGTGGTATTCGACGGCACCTTGATGACATCTTCCGTGTATATGCCAGGGGCATAGTAGCGGAAGTCACGGCCCTGTGCTTTGGCAGCTTTCCCGGCATCTTCTTTGCTAATAGTGGGCTTCGAAGTAAATACCAACAGATTGTCAGTGATGTCGCCGTCCAGTTCCACGCTCACGTTCTCAGGCTGGAACAGAAGGAACTGCACCGTCGAGTCGTTCTGCACGTTGGCAATCGTGCCGCGATAGTCGGGACGGATGCGGGCCTTCTTGAATTTCTTGTTTTTGCTAACCACCTTCACAAACACATCGCCCGTGAAGTCGAAGAAGGCGTAGGAAATCTCGCTAATGGCGTGCTTGCCGCTGCCAGTCGAGGCATTCACCTTCGCCATATATGTGTCTATTTTCGTCCACTCCTTGCTGCCGCGCGGCTGGATGAACACATCGTAGTCATGCTTCAGAGGCGCACCTTCAGGGGCTGGATACGTAAACACCTGATGCAGTTTCGTACCTTCCTTCACACCCGGCACCCGCACCTCGCGACTCTCCCCCTTGCGCTCTGCCTTGGCTTGCAGTGCCAGCACCTTTTTCGTGTACGGCATCTTCAGCCCCTTCGCCTTCACATAGTGGTCGTAGGGTTTCTGGTAGATGTCCCACAGCTTTCCGCGTCCCATCTGCCCCGGTTCCGTCCAGTCGCAGTAGAGACCAGTCAAGTCTGTCCATGTCTCGAAAGGCACGTCGTTGCCCAGATTGTAGCGGGCCGTGTACTCAAAGCCCTTCATCAGCCGGTTGTCGAGTGCCCCCCAGAGGTCATCGCCCTGCTGCCAAGCCATCTCGCAGATGTCGGCTATCGCCTCTAGTCCCAACTGCGCGTGTCCTTGGTCGCGTCCTGTCTCCTGACACTGTCCCGTCTCACTGATATAGCGCGGCAGTGAGCCGTTGTCATAACCGTGCAGGTAATAGTCGATGGCCTGACGGTACATCACCGTATCCTCCATAACTATCGCCGCCGCCATGCGGAAGCGGTTGACAATCGCACCCCAGTTGCCGTTGGCGTAGGGACTGTCCGCCTCGAATTTGTTCATCGTTGGCACCATCGCCCTTCTCAGCATAGTTTCCCACGCTGGTGTCTTTTGTTCCTTCTCTATTATCATCGCTCTGCATAGCCAGTATCCCTGAATCAGGCACAGCGGTGCATCATGACCATCAATCCTCTGCAACTTCTCCGTGTATGCATTGATGATGCGCAGTGCTTCATCGTGCTTTCCTTCCTTGGCGAAGTCCCACGCGGCTTTCATATCGCGCTCGCTGCCGTTTTTACTTCCTCGGAACTTACCGTCACGAGCCACTACTTCGTAAGGTCCAGCCATCTTATACTCCTGCGCGAGTGCTGAGTCCAATGAAAAATGAAAAGTTAAAAATGAAAAATGACTTGCACAGAGGAGCGTGAGAGTAATGACGAAACGTTTCATATAACTATGTTACTTGTTAATCTGTTATTCATTAAAAGGCGTGGCACAAAACTTGAGGTCCACCCATCCTTTGGATTTAGCGTCATGAGTGATGCTGAACACACCATATTTTGCACCTATCCACTTTCCTTCACGGGCTTGGAAGGGAATAGCGACAGGTGTGAATTGGCAACCATCTATACTGTAGCAAAAGTGACAGAGACCTCCTTTGTTACACTGTAAGCAAACGCTGAGGTGACATTCATAATTGGTTTTGGCACCGGCATTGTAAGAGTGTGCTTTGATATTCCCTATGATAGCGGATTCTTCAGCTCCATCTCGGTCTGCATCTTTGCAAATGATACGTTTCAGCACAAAAGCTTCATCCTGCAGCTCGACGGAAAGGCGACAGTAGTCACGTCCCATCACCACGAATCCCGACTGCTGACCTTCATTTGTTGCTGTGATGGTTAGGTGAAGAGTATCTGTAAACGTCTCTCCTTCAAATTTCCTCAGATACAGGTTCGGTACTTCCCATAGGTTTTTGAAGTCAGGTGGCACAGCGTACCCATAAACGCGCACACCGCTATTCATTGTAAGCCCAAAGGTATCCTGATAATTGGAGTGCCACTGGTATTGATTTTTAATAGGTGATTTGCATTTTTTACTTTTCATTCTATCACTTTTCAATTCTTTCATCATCGGCCACTCTTTCTTCCACTCCACATCAAGCAGGTGTAGAATGCGACCATAAGGGCCTCTGTCCTGAAAGGCAATGAACTTATCCGCCACCCAACCACCTTGATGAATGCCATTCTTATTAAACACAATCTTGCTCTCATACGGGCCATACACGTTACGGCTGCGCAATGCTACCTGCCATCCTTTCTCTACACCGCCCGCAGGAGCAAGGATATAGTAATAGTCATCGCGCTTGTAGAACTTAGGCCCTTCAATCGTGTGATTACCTTCCACTTGACCGTCATAAACGAGGATAGGCTTACCAATAACCTGATTTCCGTCAGCAGACAGTTCGCGTACCGTCAACACACTGTTGAAACCACAACGGCTGGCAGCCCACCCGTTTACGAGATAGCATCGTCCGTCCTCGTCCCATAGCGGGCAAGGATCAATCACACCCTTGCCCTCCACTACCAGCACTGGCTTGCTCCATCGTCCGAGCGGGTCATCACTCTTCACCATGAACACGCCAAAATCCGGGTCGCCCCAATAGATGTAATATGTGTCATTATGCCGACGGATGCTGGGTGCCCATACGCCGCAGCCGTGCTGAACGGTGTTGTAATGCTCAATGGGCAACAATCGTTCCACTGCATAATTCACCAACTCCCAATGTACCAGGTCCGTGCTGTGGAGAATGGGCAGTCCTGGCGTACACTGAAAACTACTTGCCGTCAACCAATAGTCACCCGCAGTACCCTCGCAAACATCCGGATCGCTGTAGTCGGCATAGATGATTTGAGCCTGGATGGTCAGTGCATAAAGAAGCAGGAAGAGGGCGACAATCTTTTTGATCATGATTAGTTTGTCTGCTTACACGGGTTGTCCGCTTGGATGAAGGATGCCGCAAAAATAACTATAATAATTGAAACAGCGGTTATTTCCATACTAAAAAATGTACCTCCTGCCATGCCCCGCCAGCAAGGGGACGGACACAGACGCGATAGAGCATAGAAGCGTGTGGCCCGTCGAAGTCTGGAAGAGAGGGGACAAAAACTTGTGCCCGTGCGGTCTGGATATAGACCAACACGAGCGCAAGTACAATATTGGTTGGTTTGTGTTGCTTCATTTCACAACTACCTTACGTCCATTGATAATGTAAATACCTTTCGGCAATTTGCTAGTTAACAAATTACCTTTAATAATTTTACGACCACTGAGGTCAAAACATTCACTATTTGACGATTTACTATTTACTATTTGTTCTATGCGATCAGGAGCGGGACCTTGATAAGTTAGGGTGAAGTTGTCCCATACGAGCCAGGTGGTGCCGCTGGTGGGTTCTTTGATGCCAAGGGTGAGCTGACCCTCATCACCCACGGTAACATTAACGGATAATTGGCCGTAGGTGGCATCACTCGCCATCTTGTTTCGCTGGGTGTCGAAATCGGACCCTGCACAACTCTGCTTGACAACGGCTTTGGTGGTTTCGCCGCCAGCCGTGGCAAAGAGATAGCCAGTGTTGCTGCCCTCGCCGTTGGCCATCTGGCAAGTGACGGTGTAGGAACCTGCAGGGAGGCCAGTGAGCGTCTGCTGCATAGAGAAATCTGTACTGTGCCACACTTCAGCGGCTCCATTGAAGCGTTGATTGCCCCATGTACCTGTGACAGTCCATCCTGGCCAGCCGTTGCCAGCAAAGTCGGGGGAAGCGAGGAGAGGGGTGATGTCGATGGGCGTCTCGGCTGCGGAACCGCCGAGTACACTGACATAATCCGTATGGAAGCGGGCACGGGGGATAGCGAAGAGTTGGAAATGAGCAATCTCATCGCCCGTCTTGTTACAAGCCAGTTCCTCACCGTCACAGTAGCCGTTGGCGGGAGTCCAGAGGCCGAGCCAGTTTCCAGGGTAAGTGCCGTTCTCGATGGTCCACGCTCCGCCAGTATTCTCTGGAAGGAAACGTGCCCACGAAATGGCGTAAGGCTGATCGTGTGTGCGCCATTGTTGGGGTGCATTGTACTCCGTCTGCAGTAGGAGACCATCGTAGTCGATGTTGCGCATAACGTAGCCACCGTCGAAGGATTCAAACTGGAATACAGTGCGGAGGTCTGTCAGAGGGTCGGTTGGGCTCTGATAAAAGAAGGCCCTGTTTCCGTTGTGGGGTGCATTAGCCCGAAGACCAACGAGGAGGTCGGCTTCATCGCTGGCGATGACAAAGTAGCTGCCTGCCGCAACCGCTTCGGAGAGCTGCGCTTCGCTGTCAATGCGGGTGTAGCCGTGTTTTGAGGACAGGAGGTCGTAGTAACTGTAGGCTGCCGCTTTGACATCTATGGTGAAGGTGTAGGTTTTGTCAAGATAGATGGCTGTGTAGGTGAGAGGGGTCCCGTCGGGCAAGCCGATGGGCACACTGACGGTGAGGGTGCGGCCATGGGTGCCATCCTGCCAGGTAACCTCCTCGGGCAGGGCATTGTCGGGCAGGGTAAGGCCGAGGATGACTTCCGTACCAGCGAAGACAAGGGCGCTGGTCTCGCCATCAGTCTGTGTGCCACCGATGGAAATAAACGGACGGGCAGGAATAACATGGAGGTGGAACTGCTGCTCATTGACATAACCGCCCTGGTTCACATACTGGCAGGTGTAGGTGCGGTCTTCAGTGATGTTGGGAATGACGATTACGCTGCTGCCCATAGCGCCTGTACTCCAGCGGTAGTCATCGGTCCAGCCGGAAGAGTTGCCAAGATAGAGGATTACGCTTTGGCCGTAGAGGACAGTCTGCTCCGTAGCACTGTAAATGGTGCCATCAACGGTAATCTCGGGAACAGTAACGTCAGGCACGGCATCGCCTGCAACAGCGATGGCGAAGCTCTGTTCCGAGGTCGTGCCGTTGGCTGCGGTGTAGGTAACGCGATAAATATGACTGCGGTCGGCCTTTACGGTGAGCTGTCGAGTGGTCTCACCAGACTCCCATTGCCATAGACCTGTGTCCTCTGTGTCAGCGGGCAACTGGGGAATAAGGGTGATGTCGGCTCCGTCGGCAGGGATGGCACGGGTCTTTTCAATCCTATAAGTATATTTCAGTCCGCCGAGGTTGGTCTGGTTCTTGTAAGTGACACCTTTATATATGATATCACCGCTAAGTGGCGTGATGGCATCGGCCTTCTCGATGGCTGGTCGCCAGTGGGTAAGCGTGGAGAAGCCCAGATGGTCGAAGCCGCCGCTGTTCTGGCTGTAGTTGCCCCCACCGCCATCAGGACATATCTTCGCGCTTGCCGCTTCAGAGTATTGCATCTTGACACCGCGCAGACCTTCGTAGTAACCGATGAGACGATCCCAATAAGGACGGTACTCGCCTGAGCCGCCCGTGTTGACACCTGTCATGAGCCAACCGGCACCCATCGTGCCACGACAGTCGGCATAGTTGTAGTTCTTCCATGGCAGCGAAGCGGCATCCACGCCTCCGAAATTGCTGGCCGCCACGAACTCTGCACCGGCAGCAATGCGGTCATCCATGTAGGCGAAGAGATCATCCCCCTGTGAGAAGCCCGTCTGACAGATATCGACAGCCAGTCCGAGTGCCATCAGCGCGTGGCCTTGGTCACGGCCACTCTCCTGCATTTGTCCGAGATAGCCAAAGGGACCACGTTCGTCGGGCATAAGGACTGGTACGAGGTTGCCCAAGAACTCATCACATCCGTCATTGAGAATCTGCGAGAGCTTAGTGCGGTTGGGGTTATAGGTGCCGACGTGGTCATATTTGTAGAAAGAAACACCCTGATTGTAGATGTGAACGTCATCACAGAGAATACCGATACTCATAAGACAGAGGGCGTTGCAGAGGCCCCAGTTGCTCCAATAATGTCCCGGGCGCTCGCCAAGGTTGGCATAGCGGGCGTTGAGCCACGTGTCATGACGGCGGCGCAGGAAATCGAGGGCCACGGGATACCACGTGGTGAGCATATAGCGCTTGAACTCCTCGAAGTCAGTACGGCTCCAACCGTCATAGTCACGTACCAACTCAGCAGCCTGTGCGAAGCCGTAACCATATAGCCCGGCGGCGAGGCTCTTATTGGTGTCACCACCTACGTATTTGTTGTTGTGTGCCCAATTCATCAAGGCACGCACCGCATTGTCTGCATGGGCACGGTCGCCGCTGATACGCCATCGCAAGGCGTTCTGGAAGGCGATGGCTGCTCCACGTGCGGCATTCATATAATTTTGCCCACTGCTGCCGCCACGTATGATTTCCCAGACGGGCCACGTTGCCGTGCCGCTTTGCGAGTATTCGTTCTGGCACAGAATCTCGTATGCGCGCTTGATGCGGGTGTCACCGGCAGCCAAAGCTGCCTTGATGCGGTTAATATCAGCCTCTGTGACCATGCCACCAGGATGACGGAAGCCGTGGCCTTCGGGTGTGAAGATGCAGGTCTCGGCCATCGTGAAGCCCGCGGTCTTCTTGGTCGAGATGAGGGCTGAGGTAAGGTTCTTCAGCCGCAGGTCAATCAGAGTCTGTGATGCGCGCCCGCGTACAATTTCTTTCTCTGAGAGGTTCCGCTCATCGCGCAGTTGGCCGATAGCCCCGTCAGCGTATGCAGTAAGATCGGTAGCAAGAAAGTCCTTTACTTCATCGAGCTTCGTTTGCAAGGCTGTGAAGTCGCCTGACACGCCGTAGCGGTAGGACGTCTCCAGCTCGTCGGCTACGGCAGCGAGGGCTGTTACTTCGGCATCGGCCAGAGCTGCATCGTAGAGACGGAAGTCGTAAATGAGAGTCTGTTTCAGATAGCTGTCACCAGAAAAAGGAGCACGACCAATCCAGCAGTATGCAGGAACGGCTGTGAACGTCTGCTTCAGTACTGGCATTCCGCTCTGACTGAGCATCTGACGACCATTCAGAAAGACCTGCCCAGTAGTGCCACGCTGGCGATAGAGAAAGTGAATCCAGCGGCCCTTGGCAGATTCGGTTCCTGTCTCCATGCCTGTTTCATGGTTGTAGCCACCTGTGGATGTGGCCATACGCTGGGCGTTCAGGCGATATGCCGTATATGGAGAGGCATCCGCAGTGTTGGCAGCCAACTGTGAGAAGCACCACAGGAAATAGCCTGCGCCGGAGAGCGAGGCATTCTCGTTGACACGGTAATACACGGAGACGGTAAAGTCCTCCAGCTGGCGGACGATGCTGCCAGCGTTCTTCGTCAGGTCGAAATAGCCAGAGGCGTTGCCCAAGTCAAGGACGTGGAAGTCACCCATCTCTACGACCTTAGCTGCCCCGACGGTCTTGGCGGTGATACCGGAAATATCGTCTTTTACACTTGTTCCAGATACATTTTCAAAGTCGAAACGCATCTTCAGATTTTCTTCCTGTGCCCCTGCAGTCATCGAGAAAAGGAGCATGACAAACCAAAGTTTTGTTTTCATTGTTGTATGAGTTTTTAAATTTTTGCTGCAAAATAACTAATTTCGTTGAGAAATGTGGTGTTTCGTTCGTCTTAATACATAGGTTCAGCTTGTCTTATGGCACAAATAGACATTTCAGACGTATTTTTTAGACAAATCGAGCTGTTGAATCCGTCTTTTTTCATACCTTTGCCCACAGATTTCACAATTAGTCACCCATGGAAAGAAAACTTGTTACCTTCCTTACATGCCTGCTCCTCTTAACATCAAATATTAGCGGGCAACGTCATTGGATGGTGGCCGATGGGCTTCCGACGGGTGAGGTGCAGCAGATTGTGGAACTCCCCAACGGCCAGATGCTCGTGAACTGCGAAGGAGTATTTTGTCTTTCGAATGGACACTCCTTCGACGTTGTGTCCTGCAACCAAATCCTGGCATATAAGCTTTCCCAATACACCAATCGATATGGCCAATTGTGGGAAGGAGACTCTATTTTATGGCTGCGAGACTTTTATCGAATCTACCGCTTTGACGCCCACCAATACAGATTTGTAAAAACCGACGAGAACGGATTGGGCAGACCCTTCCTGAAAACCATCCTTGCCGACAAGGCTGACACGCCACAGCCAACAGCACAACAACAACACGTCATCGACTCACTCCATATACATGACGCTACCGTTGCCATAACTGACCGTCAGGGCGGTCTATGGATAGGCACTCGCACCAATGGTATCGTCTATCAGCCGCCACATAGGACTAAGCCTATGATACACACTGGGAATGATCCCTTGATCGGACAAGCACGAAGTGCTTCCCTGCGCAACGGACAGACTATGTTTGTCATACAAATAGATGATGACAGGCAGTTGCGCTGTGATTCGCTTTCCCATTTGGCTTATGCTCAGTCAGACCACACAACCATACCGCTAAACGAGAAACTACCAGCTTTGAACCAATATCGCCACATGGTAGGAGCCTGTCCTTTGGACGAGGAGTGGGTGGCAGTCTATACACAAAATGGTGCTTTCCTGCTTGACACGAAGGCTGACACGCTGGCACCGTTCCCCCATGCCTATGAGATAGAGTGCTACAGCAGTAAATACAACTGTATGCTGAAAGACCACAAGGGAACTTTATGGGTAGGAACTCAGAACGGACTCTTCAAAATGGAAGAAGTGAAAGGCAAAGGAACAAAAAGCGAAAAATACAAAACACCTGATAGAATTGAGGGACTGACGAACAACTGCATACGCAGTTTGGTGACAGATGCTGATGGACACGTGTGGACAGGCACATCGTATGGCATCTCACGTATTACGCCTACCGTTGTCAACCTCAGTGTAGATGACGGCATCCCTGCTAAACCAATGATGGATTGTGCCGCACTGCTCCTTACCGACAAACGATTGGTTTTCGCAGCAGGTGGTGGATTGGCCGTATCTTTCCGCCCCGACGAACAATTAGGTGAGGAAAAGCCACTCCCCGTCGTCATTACCAACATCACAATAAACGGAGAAACGGTTGAAAGTTCGACGCTTTCCCTTTTAGGCAACCTTTCCTACAAACAGAACTACCTCTCATTCCAGTTCTCAACCCTCAACTACGCCACACCCTCGCACGACCGCTACCGTTACCGCATCCGGAATTTGGAAAGTGAATGGAACACTTGCAGTGATGGGGGTGGACAATGTACAGCCATCTATAGGGCGCTACCCCCAGGCGATTACACCTTTGAGGTACAGGCTGCTACGGCATCGAGCGAATGGGGAACTGTCACCACATTCCAATTCGCCATACGTCCACCTTGGTGGCTCACATGGTGGATGAAGACAGCCTATGGCCTGGCTACCATCCTGATGATTGTGGGTCTCATTAGCGTCTATCTGCAGAAAAAGAAAGCAAAATTGAGGCGAGAGAATGATGCACGAGTGAACCACCTCTTTGAGTTGCGCGAGGAAGCCCGACACCAATTTGCTGAGTCGGCTAACATCTCTCCCGACAAGATAGCCATCAATGCCGAAGAGGAAAAGCTTGTATCTCAGATGCTAAAAGCCATTGAAGCACATATCGATAACGAGCAATACAACGCTGACCTGTTGGCACGCGATGTCGCCATGAGCCGCGCTTCGCTCTACAAAAAGTTGCAAAACATGCTCGGCATTACACCTACTGATTTCATCCGAAAAGTGCGCCTGAAGCGAGCTGCCCAGTTGCTTACCGAATCCCAGCTCTCCATCAATGAAATTGCCACTCATGTCGGTTTTGCCACTGCTCGCAACTTCTCTTCCTCTTTTAAAAAGATATTCGGTGTTACCCCCTCGGAGTACCGCAATAGAGAAGAAAATGCTAAAAAAACGCATAATTGAAAATTAAAAGAGTTGATTGTTTCCTAATGGCTAACTGAAATATAGCTCGGATAAAAACTCTTTGTAATGTCATTACAAAATGGAGCCTAAATGTAGTTAAATACGTTAAATTTTCATCTTTTCTAATCTCTATAGAATCCACGTCACCACTTTTCTACCGTTTAAGATGTAAATAGCTGATAGAAAAAGACTTGCAAATACTAACTTGTTTTTTCCCTTTTTTTTCACTATCTTTGCACCAGAAACGCAAGTCGGTACACTCTTGTCATCATGAAGCGCGTTTCTTCAATTCCTTGTACTGATTGATCAATTCCTTCTACTTATTCATCAATTCCTTCTACTAATCGATCAATTCCAAGAAGGAATCGAGTTTATCACTTACACTATCACCGGGGAGGTTCTTCCACTGAGTCAGTGGAGGTTTCCCCACTGCCGTCATTGCCTTTGTTGCGGCAGCCACAACTATCCGCTTCATCTGCTTCATCATCCCGCAGGGATATGTTTTTTCTCACAAGCCCGCTGCGCGAGCGATGAAGCGGATTGATCGGATTTTTCTTGCGGTTTCTGTTCAAGAATCAGCGGAATTCAAATTTATTTTCTCGAATAAAAAAGCCGTCGTTACCCAGCGTGGTAACGACGGCTTTTTTGTTTTGATGATGTTTGTCAATTCATTTTCTGAATGTACCCCCGATGTTCATTCGCATTTTGTTTCGTCTTCGTTCCTTGACTCACAGAATGCTATTGCCATCCCAACTCATTCAAAAATGTATACTTAATTCATTTTTTGAATGAGTTCCATGCCGCGGCGGATGGCCTCCTCGTTCATGGGGATAAGTTTGTGGTGGCGTTCGGGCAATGCCTTGTGGAGTCCCTTCACCACGTCTTCCACAGTGGCAACGGGGCGCACCTTGAGGTAGCCGCCCAGGACGAGCATGTTGAACACCTTGGAGTTGCCTGTGCGGGCAGCCTCTTCCATGGCGTCGATGCGATAGACGTTGATGTCGTCACGCTTGGGGGGCTGGATGATGGAGTGTCCATCGTAGATGATGGTGCCACCGGGTTTCACCAATGACTCGAACTTCTCGAGAGAGGGCTGGTTGAGCACAATGGCTGTGTCGTAGGCACTGACGATGGGGGAGGATACCATCTCGTCGCTGATGATGACGGTCACATTGGCTGTGCCGCCACGTTGTTCGGGACCATAGGCGGGCATCCAACTCACCTGCTTGTCTTCCATGATGCCTGCGTAGGCAAGGATCTTGCCCATGGAGAGGACACCTTGTCCTCCAAATCCTGATATGATAATTTCTTCTGTCATAAAGACCCCCTCCCCGCTCCCCCTGTTGAGGGGGAGAGTAGAATGTTTGTGGGGAGGATTCTACTTCTTGTTCTTATGGTGACCACTCCCTCCCTCAACAGGGAGGGTGAGGGGAGGGCCTTCTACTCAACTGTATTTTTTAAGTCTCCCAATGGGTAATAAGGGAACATGTTGTCAACCATCCACTGGTTGGCCTGCTCGGGTGTCATCTTCCAGCCTGATGCGCAGGTGGAGACAATCTCGACGAGGGAGGTTCCCTTCTTGTTCATGGAGTTCTCGAATGCCTGACGGATGGCCTTCTTGGCCTTGCGGATGTTGGCGACCGTGTTGACTGCCTGACGTGTCACGTAGCAGGTGCCTTCGAGCTGTACGGCAAGGTCGGTGATGTGGAGTGGGTATCCGTGGAGGTCTGCCTGACGACCATAAGGACAAGTGGCTGTCTTCATACCCATGAGGGTGGTGGGGGCCATCTGACCACCTGTCATGCCGTAGATGGCGTTGTTGATGAAAATCATGGCGATGTTCTCACCACGGTTCAGTGCATGGATGGTCTCACCTGTACCGATGCAGGCCATGTCGCCGTCACCCTGATAGGTGAAGACGAGCTTGTTGGGCCAGAGGCGCTTGATGGCAGATGCACAGGCTGGCGCACGTCCGTGACTGGCTTCAATCCAATCGACATCCACATAGCGGTAGGCGAACACGGCGCAACCCACAGGGCAAATGGCAATGGTGTCTTCTTCCATGCCCATCTCTTCGATGATTTCGGCAACGAGTTTGTGAACCACACCATGACTGCAGCCAGGGCAGTAGTGCATTGGCGTTTCGTTCATCAGGGTCGGTTTACCGTAGATTCTATTCTCGGGAATAATTAGTTCTTCGCGTGTCATAAAGACCCCCTCCCCGCTCCCCCTGTTGAGGAGGAGAGTAGAATGTTTGTGGGGAGGATTCTACTTAATTATTATCGTTCTTATGGTGACCACTCCCTCCCTCAACAGGGAGGGTGAGGAGAGGGTCTCCTACTTCATCCAGTAGCCCTTCGGCCATTTGTTACTCATTCTTTCGCGTGCCATGCTCTTGAAGTCTTCCACAATCTCCATTGGAGAGGAGACCATACCGCCTGAACGTCCTGAGTGGAACACGGTGGCTTGTCCTTCGGTGGCGAGACGCACGTCGTTGATCATCTGGCCTTCGCACTGCTCGACGCAGAGAATGCTCTTGATGCGCTCGGAGAGTTGGCTGATAATCTTGTTGGGGAAAGGCCAAAGGGTCTTCGGACGCAACATGCCCACCTTCATGCCTGCTTCCTGCAGCAGGTCGATGGCTTTCATGCTGATGCGTGACGAGATGCCGTATGCCACGATGAGGTATTCGGTGTCGTCATCCACTCGATACAACTCGTAGTCCACTTCTTCGGCCTCTACCTGACGGTACTTGGCTGCCATCTTCTGGTTGCGGTCTTCCATCACCTGTGGGTCTAACTCCAGGGTGGACATGAAGTTATACTTGCGGTTTTTCAGGCCGATGCCATTGG
>JAEEGG010011834.1_pt1 | contig 18925 bp, 17 predicted proteins | sample 9134161 | NCBI WGS metagenome assembly JAEEGG01 (sample SAMN16246543, study PRJNA631951) | gut metagenome | biome: gut microbiome; feature: rumen; material: CR-attached | host: Bos | place: Iran: Karaj | collected 2018-10 | reverse complement strand
TTATTTTGTCACGTTCGTTCAACACGCGCTCCGTTTTCTTACATTCTTACAATCTTACATGAGGTACTCCACAGGTGCAAATGGTATGTTAATGGTAATATATATTATAATATATATTACCATTAAATTATCTATCCTTCATTTTCGACCACCCTGTGTAAGAATGTAAGATTGTAAGATTGTAAGATTTTGAAAGAACAAAAAAGTGAACTTTTCTTTGGTTCTTTGCTCACTTATTCGTATCTTTGCACGCAGAAGACTATACGCTTATGTTAGACAGAGCCCAGACAATAGAAAAACTACAGTCATCCCGTCAGTACCTTAGCGAGCACTACGGGGTGAGTTCGATGCTTCTTTTTGGTTCAGTTGCCAGAAACGAACAAAAGGAAGACAGCGATGTCGATGTGTGTGTAGAGATGAAGCCCAATCTTTTTAACCGGGCTGGTGTGAAGGTTTATCTTGAAGAGCTATTAGGTTGTCCTGTAGATGTTGTCCGCCTAAGGGAGAATATGAATCAATTGTTTAAACAGCAAATACTGAAATATGGAGTTAGAGTCTACTGATAAAACGGCAATGGTCTATGAGACCCTCAAGAATATTAAAATTGCCATCAACAGATTGGAAGAACGAAATGTACAAGTCCATTCTGTAAATGACTTTCTACTCTCTCCCTGGGGAATGGAAAAGTTAGATGCTGCTTGTATGGTTATCATCGCCTTAGGAGAAAGTGTTAAGACGCTTGATAAACAAACTGATAAGAAATTGTTGCCTACCTATCCTTCTATAGACTGGAAAAAAGTCATGGGAGCTAGAGACATCATTGCCCATCATTATTTCGATGTAGACGCTGAGGAGGTCTTCAATATCATCAAGAACGATCTCGACCCACTAAAGAAAGCCATTGACTTCTTTATGGAGCAGATCTTCCCCAAAATGTAAGAAATAGTAAAAGATAATTGTTGAACTCTTAAAACCGCAGATGCCTATGGGCTGAAGAAAGATAAAGGGGAGCTGTCCTGTTGCAATAAAACAATGAATTTGGTACAAAGAGTTCCAAACTTTCTTCTACATTTTTGCGAAAGTACGTGAAAATGTCATCATGAGTTGAAATTTTTTTCGTTTCTTTGCAGGCAATATGAAACACATAGAAGTCGTAGCAGCAATAATCCGCAAGGGAGATAAGATATTTGCCACGCAGAGAGGATATGGCGAGTGGAAAGACTGGTGGGAGTTTCCTGGCGGGAAGATGGAGGCTGGGGAAACACCAGAGGAGGCACTTGTAAGGGAGATTCGCGAGGAGCTGTCTGCGGAGATCAGCGTGGATGAGTTTCTTTGTACGGTGGAGTATGATTATCCCCAATTCCATTTGACCATGCATTGCTATCTGTGTTCGCTAGTGACGGAGGCGTTGCATCTGAATGAGCACGAGGCGGCGAAGTGGCTAAGCAAAGATGCGTTGGACAGCGTCGATTGGTTGCCGGCAGATGTGAAAGTGGTGGAAGCTCTTAAAAACTAAAAGCGTAATAAAAAAAGGGGGGCACGTCAGATGAAGTGCTCCCTCTTGTTATAGTGTTTGTTTGTTTTTTACTTGTAGTACTCAATGGTGCGGGTCTGCTCCATGGTGCGGCCCATCATCTCGCCCGAGCGGCTAATCCAGTTGCCATGATCGTCGAACTTGTAGTCCTTCCAAGGCATTTCCATCGTATTTCCGCCCATGTCCATGATGTTGGCTTTCACGGTGCCGTCATCGTTATATGTACGCTTCACTTCGATGTCATTGCCCATCATATTCATCTTCTGGCCAACAACACGACCGTTCTCCCACTTGTAGGTAACTTCACTGGTATTGCCCATCATCTCCGCTTTGATAGACAGCAGATAACCGTTAGCATCGTACTTGGCATCGCTCATACCCTCCTGCGACATCTTGCCGTCCTCAGAGAAATTGATTACGATGTCACGTCCCATCTGGTTAGTCTTAATACACTTCACGGCACCCTTGGCCTCGTTGAGCTCGACGTCGTGGAACTTGGTTTGTGCCTGCATGGCGAACGAAACTGCCAGCATAGCCACCATCATCATTAATTTTTTCATTGTTCTTTTGTTTTTGATTATGATGTGAATAAATAGTTGTAACGGTCCTTTGACGTAGCTCGTTGCAAAAGGTTTAATCCTGCTTGTTATTTTTTTTCTTGAGATAGGATTTTACAACGAAATAGACGACGGCGGCAATGACGAGGGCGAGGATGATGAGCTTGATGTATTCGGCATACTCGCTGATTTTGTCGTTGAGCTGGTCCTCGGGGACGATGGTGTGGAGATACCAGCCCAATCCGGCAAGGATGGCGTGCCAGCAACCGGCACCGATGGTGGTGTAGAGCAGGAATCTGCCGTAGTGCATGCGAGCCAGTCCGGCGGGAATGCTGATGAGGTGGCGAATGCCGGGAATGAGACGGCCTGTGAGTGTGGCGACGATGCCGTGTTCGTCGAAGTAACGCTCCGACTTCTCAACCTTCTCCTGATTCAGCAGACACATCTTGCCCCACTTGCTGTTGGCGAACTTATAGATGACGGGACGGCCGACGTAGAGCGCCACGAAATAGTTGATGGAGGCCCCGAGGTCGGCTCCGATGGTGGCAAAGAGGATGACGAGCCACACGTCGAGTTGTCCGCTGGCGGCATGATAAGCTGCAGGGGTGACGACGAATTCGGAGGGCACGGGCACGACGGTGCTCTCGAGGAGCATCAAGAACAGGATGGTGCCGTAGTTGAGATTGCTAAGCAATGATGTTATGAAATTCATTTTTTTTCGTTATTACGTTATATCGTGATTTCGTTATATCGTTGTTTTGTTTTTACGAAATGTTTTGGAGACGCTGCTCCATGTAGGGGATGTAGTCGCTGACGGGGGTGCCTTCGGGAAAGAGGCAAGCGAGGACGCCTTGCGCCTCTTGAGGGTCGTTGGCAACAGCCAGACGCAGGTATTTCATGAATTCGTCGACGCGCCCCAGGTCGTAGCAGCACAGGGCCATATAGGCATTGCCGCTATGGTAGTCGGGATAGTATTCGTGAACCATCTCGAAGAAGCGGAGCAGCATCTCGTAGCAGGCCTGGATGTAGCGGTTGTCGTAGAGTGACACGATGATGCGCAATAGGACGCTGGGAGCATGGTCGGACTTCATGATGGCCATCTTGAAGGCTTCCTCGGCTTTGTGGACCTGTTGGTTCTGGAGGAGGATATGACCACGCACCACGAGCATGTCGACGTGGTCGCAACTCAATGTCTCTGTCTTGTCGAGCATCTGCATGGCCTGAGCGACCTGATGGAGTGCACCATAGCAGAAGGCCAGTTCCTGATAGATCTGTACGAGGAACGGAGAGTCGTCAGGGGCAAGGGCCAGCGCCGTGCGCAGGGTGGTCAGCGCCTCGTCGTTACGTCCGAGATTGACCAGACAGACACCCTGATGCAAGAAACCGAATTCGTCGTCAGGCTCCAACTCGCAGTATTTCCGATAATATTTCAGCGCTTCCTCGTAATTGCCCAGACGGAGCAGTCCGCTGGCTTTCTGACTAAGCGCATCGGAGTCTTCAGGGTCGATGGCAATGGCAAATTCCGAACTGGTGATGGCGTTGGAGTAATCCTCGTTCATCAGCTGTGCCGAGGCCAGCGCATTCCAGTATTGCTTGGAGTAGGGGTGGTGGTCGATGAGTTCGTTGAAGATGCGCTCGGAGTCTTTGTACTTGCCCAGTCCGAAGAGTGTACGCGCCATGAGTTCCTTGAAGTCGTCGCTTTCGTCACCTCGCGAGCGCATCATCCATTCGTAGGATTTCTCGCTCTCGCCATAATCGATGTAGAGATTGGCACAGTCGCGCACGTAGTCCTCGTATTCATCGGGTTCTACGTGTTTGCCATATTCGCGCAGATATTCGTCGGCTTTCTCGACGTCGCCCTCGGCAATCATGATTTCCGCCAGCAGATAATGGTAGTCGGGGTCGTCGCGATTCTCAATCTCGTCGGCATAGAATTCCGCTTCGGCGTAGTCCTCCTCAGCCAAAGCCTTGCGGGCTTTGAAGACGTTGGGCAATGTGGAGCCTGGATAGAGCTCGAGGGCGTAGTCGATGGCTTGCTCGGCTTTGTCGTCGTCGCCTTGCCAAGAGTAGTAGTCGGCGAGGTCCACTAAGTCGTCAGCATCCATAAACGGGTTGCTACCCACATTTATGGATGCTTCGTAGTTTTCCAGTATTTCCTGGAATTCCTCGCTATTGAAATACTCTTCGTCGATTTTCAACTTTGCTCTTTTATCGTTTCCAAGTGTCTTTGAGACCGACGGTCTTGTTGAAGACCAGATGATTGGGAGTAGCGTCGAGGTCGAGTGTGAAGTAGCCGATGCGCTGGAACTGGAGGAAATCGCCAGCCTTCTTCTCCTTGAGGTAGGGCTCAACAACCGAATTGTTGAGCACTGTGAGGGACTGCGGGTTCAGCAGTTCGCGGAAGTCGCGCTCGTCGGCACCAGGATTCTCGATGGCAAACAGGCGGTCGTAGAGGCGCACCTCGGCCTGTACGGCATCCTGACAGTTCACCCAGTGGAGCGTCTTGCCCTTGATCTTACGGTCGGCACCGGGCTGTCCGCTACGTGTCTCAGGATCGTAGGTGGCATAGATGGTGGTCACGTTGCCATTGGCATCCTTGTCGCAGGGGTGTTCCTCGTCGCACTTGATGATATAGGCATTCTTCAGACGTACTTCCTTGCCAGGAGCCAGACGCTGGAACTTCTTCTCAGCAACCTCCATGAAGTCGTCGCGCTCAATCCACAGTTCGCGGCTGAAGGTAATCTTGTGGGTGCCGTCGGCCTCGTTCTCAGGATTGTTCACGGCTTCCATCTCCTCGGTCTTGCCCTCAGGATAGTTGGTGAGCACGAGTTTCACGGGGTCGAGGACTGCCGAGACGCGTGTAGCTTTCTTGTTCAGGTCGTCGCGAACGCTGGCCTCCAAGAGGGCGTAGTCGTTGAGGGCGTCGAACTTGGTGTAACCAATCGAGTCGATGAAGTTGCGGACGCTCTGTGACGAATAGCCACGACGACGCATACCGCAAACAGTCGGCATACGGGGATCGTCCCAACCATTCACCAGATTCTCGTCCACGAGTGCCTTCAGTTTACGCTTCGACATGACGGTATAGGTGAGGTTCAGACGGTTGAACTCAATCTGACGCGTGCCGTCGTATTTGTTCAGGATGTCGGGATTGAAACCTGTGGTATCCGTCTGCTCCTTGATATACTCGCGCAACAGGTCGACGAACTTGTCGTAGAGCGGGCGGTGAGGCACGAACTCCAGCGTACAGATGGAGTGGGTGACACCCTCGAAGTAGTCGCTCTGTCCGTGGGCAAAGTCGTACATGGGATAAGCATGCCACTTCGTGCCTGTGCGGTGGTGGGGAATCTGGATGATACGATAGATGATAGGATCGCGGAAGTGCATATTGGGGTTAGCCATATCCAGCTTCGCACGAAGCACCATGCTGCCCTCGACGGCTTCAGCGGTGTTCATCTGTTCGAAGAGGCGCAGGTTCTCCTCAATTGGACGGTCGCGGAAAGGACTGGGACGTCCGGGCTGTGTGGGTGTGCCCTTTTGCTCGGCAATCTGCTCAGAGGTCTGCTCGTCGACATATGCCAGGCCCTTCTTGATGAGCCATACGGCAAAGTCCCAGAGCTTCTCGAAATAGTCGGAGGCGTAATAGACGTTCTCCCAGTGGAAACCGAGCCACTTGATGTCGCTCATGATGTTTTCCACGTATTCCGTATTCTCCTTCGTGGGGTTGGTATCGTCGAAACGCAGGTTGCAGATGCCTCCAAACTCCTCAGCCACACCAAAGTCCATGCAGATGGCCTTAGCGTGTCCGATGTGTATATAGCCGTTGGGCTCTGGTGGGAAACGCGTCTGAATACGTCCACCGTTCTTGCCTGCTTCCAGGTCTTCCTTTACAAACTGTTCTACAAAGCTGAGGCTTTTCTTCTCCTCGCCTTCTCTCTGCGAGAGTGTGGCGTTGCAATCAGTCATATTTTTCTCTTCCATAAATAAATAATGTGTAATTTTGGCTGCAAAGGTAATAAAACCTTCGCAAAAAGCCAAATAATTCCCGTCATTTGTTTATTCCATCACTTGAAAATGCCCCTAACGTCAGTTTTATTCCTGCCGTTACCCAGCATCCAGGCTGTACGACGTTGCCATAATCCACATAGTGGTGAGCGGTCAGATTGTTGCCTTCCACGTAGATGGAATAGGGGTCGTTGTTCCATGCCAGACGGGCATCGACGACGGAGTAGGGGTGATAGGTGCGCACCTCACCGTCGACGGTGGTGTATGAGCCCATGCGGTCCTGCCAACAATAGTTCAGCGTCAGGTCGAAGGCCTCCCACAGATGCATCTGTAGTTGTGCTGTCACCTTGTGGCGCAGATATTCCAGCGAATATTGCGACTGTAGGAATGGCTGTTCGTCCTTGCTTTGATGTAGATGACAGTAGGAGAGTTGAAAGTTGAAAGTTGAAAGGTGAGAGTTGAGGGTTGAGAGGTTAGAGGTGAGGGTGATTTCCTCGCCAAGGGTATTGATTTTGGTGTGGTTGACACTCTGCCAGACGGGGTCGGCATCGCGCGTATCCATTACCCAGTCAATCATGTTGCGCGCATGGTGATGGAAGATGCTGGTCTGAACGGTTAGCCAGCGAGAACTGTATTTCACGCCGCCTTCCACAGCTTGCATCTCCTCCGCCTTCAGGTATTTGTCGGCTTTATGCCCCCCCACGCTATAGTACAGTTCCGTAAACGAGGGCATGCGTAGCGAAGCATTATACGAGGCATACAGCTTCCAATGGTCGCCCAGACGCAGACTTGCGTCGATGCCAGGATAAAGGGTGAAGGGCATTTCGTTCCATGTATTCTTCACCGCGATAAAGCCTGCCGAGAGCGTGAATCGTTTGAGCAGGATGTTATGCTCTGCGTGGAAGGACAGGTTCGAGCGGTTGAGACCGTATTTATATTCGCCATGCGGATTGCTTAGCGGTTCGCCCAGATTGCCACTGACGATGTCCTCGTTACGAAATTCCGCGCCCAAGGCCGTTCGTCCCCATTGCCAGTCGAAATAGCTGTTCAGATTGATGCCGAAGACATCCGTCCGATGATGGTTGAACGGCACCTTCGACTCGTCGCCGCGAATCAGTTCAAAGCGGTCGTACGAACGATTCCAATAGATGGCCGGACGGAAATGGACAACCCCTTCTGTCTCGCCCTGCAAGGCAGTAAAGAGTTTGGTGGTGTGTTCGTATTGTTCGTCATATTTGGCACTATAGAAGGTGTTCGAACCCCAGCCTTTTGTGCTTACGCCAGCGTGCCAGTTCAGGCGAATCTGCTCTTTGGCGTAAGCGCCCTGATAGAAGGCTTTTACACCGCTGTAGTCGCTATTCAGCGCACCTGCTTTCGAACGCTGATAACCATCGCTTCGCGAAAAGTTGGCTGAAAGCGCATGATTGGAAACGGTCAAGCGTCCTGCCGATGAAAGATAACCAAAGGAGCCTCCCTCTACTCTTACCTCTGAGCGTTTGCCTTTTCCGTCGTTCGTCACGATGTTGATGGCGCCCACAAGCGATGAGGTGCCATAGACCCGCGAGGCAGGACCTTCCAACACTTCGATGCGGATGATGTCTGAGAGGTCGCAGGGCAGGTCGAAGGCGTTATGGGCAGTCTGAGGGTCGCAGATGTTGATGCCATTCAATAGAATGGTAATTTGTTCCTGCGTGCTGCCACGGATGCCGATATCCGTCTGGGCACCCATCGGACCGCGTTGGCGTACATCGACGCCAGCAACCATCTTCAGTAAATCGTTAATACTTTGTACTGGCGCCGCCTGAATTTCTTCGCGACTCAGTACAGTGACCATTCTCGCCGCTTGCCCAAGTGCAAGCGGAGCGCGTGAGCCTGTGATTTCCACGTCGTCGAGGGTTGCCTCCTTGTCGGGGGAGTCGTCGTCAGCGATGTTGGTGGGTGAACCACCAACCACACTGAGCGAGTCGGGTGTGGTAACGGCGGCAGAACGCAGGGTTGCTACGCTCAGTACGCCGATGGTGACGACACGTCCCAAACAGGCAAACAGGGCATATCCTTTCCTTGTAAACTGACGAAATCGGAGTGCTTTGCGCTGGTTGAACTGTCTTTTAAAAATCATTTGTTATGTTATTTGATACCCCTTTCGTTCAGGGCTTGGGTATAGCGGGCTGCATTCTGCAGGTGTTCCTGATAGGTCGTGGCGAAATTATGGGTGCCTGAGAAGTCCTCTTTGGCGCACATATACAGGTAATCGTGTTCTGCAGCATTCAGTACGGCATCGATGCCCTTGATGCTGGCAATCTTAATAGGACCTGGGGGCAGGCCTTCATTCATATAGGTGTTATAAGGCGAGTCAATATGGAGCAAATTCTGCCAGATACGCTTCAGTTCAAATTTTTTCAGCGCAAACTTGATGGTAGGGTCGGCCTGCAGGGGCATGTTGGCTTTCAGACGATTCAGGTACATGCCTGCAATCATGGGTTTCTCCGCATTGTTCGACGTCTCTTCGTCGATGATGCTTGCCAGCGTACAAACCTCAATCGGTGTCAGTTGCATCTGGGCAGCCTTGGCCTCGCGCTCGCCCTGCCAGAAATGTTCGTTCTCCTTCTGCATGCGCTCCAAGAACTTGTCGACACTCATGTTCCAATAGACGTCGTAGGTGTTAGGCACAAACATCGCCGCAATGGTTGTCGTGTCGTAACCGTAGTGTTGGCATGTCTCCTCGCTAAGTAGGGCGTCGGCAATGGTTGCCGAGTCAATCATCAGCTTTTGTCCAAGAATAGCTGCAAGGCGTTCCATCGTGCGAGCCTCAGGAATGACAAGGTTGAACGACGTCTGCTGTCCGTTCTTCAGTCGACGGAACACGGTGAACGCTCTGTCGCCAGGATTTATAGCGTATTTACCTGTGCGGATGTGCTCGCCGTAATCGCTGTGGCGAAGCATTGCCGAAAGTCCGTCCATTCCTGCAGATGGATTCATTGATTGCAGCTTGACAAGCACGGAGTCTTGTGTGTCGTTGTCGTCAATATAGATATACACCACCTCTTCCGCTTTCGATACAGGTGCCAGTAGGTAATAGCCCACCAGTCCCAGAATGATGATCAGACCGGCTGCTGCGACATATAAATGAAGCTTAGAATTCAACTTTTTCATCTTTTTTTGTCTTTTGAGACGACAAAAGTACAAATAAAATATGAATTTTGATGCAGAAAAGGAAAAATTTTGTAACTTTGCCAAGAAATTGACACTATCAATGGCTATGCGGACTGCAATTATAGGCGGTGGTGCGGCAGGATTCTTCTTGGCTGTCAACCTGAAGGAGATGATGCCCGAGATGGAAATAACCATCTTCGAGCGCAGCAGTCGCGTGCTGGCAAAGGTGGAGGTCAGTGGTGGCGGACGTTGCAACTGCACCAACTCGTTTGCACGTGTCAGCGACCTTTCGCAGGTCTATCCCCGTGGTCATCGGTTGATGAAACGGCTTTTTAATGTGTTTGATTATGTGGATGCTTACCAATGGTTCGAGCGCCATGGTGTAACGCTGGTGACGCAGGACGACGAATGCGTATTTCCGCAGGCACAGGATTCCCATGCCATCATCGATTGTTTCCTAACGTTTGCCCATCGCAACCATATTACTATACGAACGGGCGAGAAAACACAGTCGATAGATGCTGTGTATAGTTTTGATTTCATGGTAGTTACAACTGGTGGTTCGCCTAAAGGTGAGGGGTTGAAATGGCTGGCAGATTTAGGTCATGAGATAGAACAACCCGTGCCGTCGTTGTTTACATTTTCCATTGATGACGCTCGCCTGCATGATATGCAAGGCTTGGTGGTGAACGATGTCACAACTCACATTCCTGGAACTAAACTACGCGCTGACGGTCCGTTGCTCATTACCCATTGGGGCATGAGTGGACCAGCCATTCTGCGTCTCTCCAGTTATGCCGCTCGCTATCTGGCAGACAACAACTACCAGGCTCCGCTGAGCATCAATTGGATACAAAAGAACGAAGAGGACGCGCAGGCTGCTCTCTACGAACTGGCAGTCCGTCAGCCCCAGAAACTGTTGGCAACCTACAACCCCTTCGGTCTGCAACAGCGTCTTTGGAACTACCTGGTGGACAAGGCGCTGACCACACGTGCTACCATCCGTTGTCAGGAACTGAACAAGAAAGACGTCAACCGCTTGGTCAATGTCCTGACGAACGATAATTACCATATTGCCGGACGTGCTGCCTTCAAGGACGAGTTTGTCACCTGTGGAGGCGTTTCGCTGAAGGCAGTGAATCCTACTACCCTTGAGAGCCGTCACGTCCCTCACCTGTATTTTGCTGGCGAGGTGCTCGACATCGACGGCGTCACGGGAGGCTTTAACTTCCAGGCTGCATGGACTACCGCCTATGTCGTTGCCTGCTCTATTTGTTCATCTTTAACTAATAACATAAACATTAACGCATCATGAAACGTAACTTATTATTGACAGCTATTGCTGTGTTGACGAGCGTTTGTTGCTGGGCTCAGCAGCAGACTCCGAAATCCATCCGTTGTAATCAGGATGGAACAGTGACATTCTTCTACAAGAACGATCAGGCCAAGAATGTGCAGGTCGATGTGCAGTTTGCAGGCCGTAACCCCATGACCCGCGACGCTGCGACGGGCATGTGGACTGCGACGCTGGGACCTGCTGCCCCTGACATGTATCCCTATTGCTTCATCGTCGATGGAGTGAGCGTGATGGACCCTGAGAACGACCAGTACTTCCCCAACGAAGGTTTCAAGAACAGCCTTCTGGAGATTCCTGGCAACGGCACATTGCCTCACGACATCAAGGATGTGCCTCACGGACGTTTGGAGTATATCCACTATTACTCCAAGAGCCTTGGTGCCACCAATCAGGCTGTTGTCTATCTGCCACCGACGTATATGCAGGACTTCCAGAAGAAGTATCCCGTGTTCTATCTCATCAGTGGTACGACAGATACCGAGGAGGTATATTACAAGGTGGGCCGTGTGAATTACATTCTCGACAATCTGCTGGCTGACAAGAAGGCCAAGGAGATGATTGTCGTGCTGCCTTATGGCAACCCCTCGAAGTTGCTTGCAGGAAAAGCGCAGGCCGCAAGTGGTCAGCCCCAAACACGCTTTGGCGGTGACGTGTTCAGCAAGGACCTCATCAACGACCTGATGCCGTATATCGAAAAGAACTACCGCACGGTGAACAATGCCGACCATCGTGCCATCGGCGGTTTCTCGCGTGGTGGCAATCAGGCGCTGTACAATGGCCTGACAAATCTCGATAAGTTTGCCTATCTCTGCTCCTACAGCTCGTTTACGTCGACGGACATCCCCAACGTCTATGACAATGCCGACGATACAAACAAGAAGATCCGCCTGTTCTGGCTGGGTGTGGGTACTGACGATTTCCTTTATGGCAATGCCCGCGACTACATGGAATTCCTCGACAAGAAGGGTATCCACAGTGTCAAGGAGTTTACCAGCGACAAGTTAGGACACACATGGATGAATGCCAAGTATTTTTTGGCAAAGACCCTGCCCCTGCTTTTCAACAAAAAAGCTGCTGAGGCTGCTATGAAGAACGGAAAGCCTGCTCCTGCTGCTACCGGTAAGGAACAGCAGTTTACTCCCGGTGTGATGGCTCGTTTGTTCCCCAAACCCATCATCTCGCCTGAATATACTGAGGAAAGCATTACGTTCCGTTTCAAGGCTCCCGATGCTCAGAAAGTGGAATTGGAATGTGAAATTCTGCCTGACGTGCTGCCTATGGAGAAAGATACCGCTGGTGTGTGGAGTGTACAGATGAACGATTTTGCCACCGAGACCTTTAAATACTGTTTCATTGTGGATGGCACCCGTGTGGCTGACCCCAACAACATGTATCTGTCGAGTGGTCAAGGCTTCAAATACAGCATTGCCGACAGTCCCTTCGCACCGTTCAGCTTTGCCTCGCAGGGCGATATTCCCCACGGACGTACAGGCTACGACGTAGAACGTCAGGAGGCGTGGTATATGTCGCCCATGAATAACGGTCAGTTTGCGATGCCTGTATTCATCCAGCTTGTGCCAGGCGAAAACGATACGATGGAGAGTTGGTTTAAGGAGGGTGGTGCTGATGCCATTGCGGACAGGATGCTGGCTGACGGCAAGACCAAGAGCTGCGTCATTACTACCAGTTCGATGGATTTCATGCAACAGGGTGGGGGCATGCAGATGCCTAACATGCAGCCTCGTGTGATTCGTGCCGACGACTATCCAACGTGGTCGCAGCGTCGTCGCGCCCTCGTGAAGTTGCTCTTTAAGATTGGTAAAGAACCCGCCCCCTCGTTCCCTGACTTCGGCGGTGGTGGCTTCGGCGGCGGCTTCGGAGGAGGCGGCGGTTTTGGTGGCGGTGGAGGCTTCTAAGCCTTCTCGCCTTGTTCTTTTTCGTCAGCAAATTTGTTTTGCTTGAGATCCTCTACAAACTGACTGATTTTCTGTAGTTCGCGAGGAATCTTGATACTCTGTGGGCAGTGCGGTTCGCATTGCCCACAGCCTATACAATGGTCTGCCTGACGCATGCGGGGAACGGCACGGTCGAGACCGATGAGGTAGTTGCGACGCAGCTTGTAATACTCGTCGTCCATCTGCAAGCGAGGCAGCGTGCCGTCGTTCTTACATTTATTATAATGTACGAAGATGGCGGGAATGTCGATGCCGTAAGGACAGGGCATACAGTACTTACAGTCGTTGCAGGGGATGTTTTCCAGTCCGACGATACGTTGAGCCACCTGTTCGTCCAGGAATTGCTGTTCGGCCTGCGTCAGGGGAACTAGCGGACAGTAGCTAAGCAGGTTGTCCTTCAAATGTTCCATATACGTCATACCGCTGAGTACGGTAAGCACGCCCTTAGGAGTTCCTGCATAGCGGAAGGCCCACGAAGCGACGCTGCGCTCTGGGTCGCGTTGCTTCAGTTCCTTTGCAAGATATTGTGGCAGATTGGCCAGACGTCCGCCCAACAACGGTTCCATGATGACGGCAGGGATTCCCTTCTTCTGGAGCTCGTCGTAGAGATAATGTGCATCGACATTGTTGTTGCTGATTTCGTTGGCGTAGTCCCAGTCCAGGTAGTTCAGCTCAATCTGCACGAAGTCCCAGTGATATTTGTCGTGCATGGCCAGAATCTCGTCGAACACGCTCTGATGGCCGTGGAACGAGAATCCGAGGTTGCGGATGCGTCCTGCCTCGCGCTCTTTCAGCAGGAAATCCATCATGCCATTGTCCACATATCGGCTGTTAAACTCATTCATGCCGCCACCGACTGCATGTAACAGGTAGTAATCGATGTAGTCCACCTGCAATTCCTTCATCGAGTTCTTGTACATTTGTACGCTGGCCTCGTGGCTCTGCAGGGCGGGGTTGAAGTTCGACAGTTTGGTGGCGATGAAATATTCCGAGCGCTTGTGGCGACTCAGGGCAATACCCGTGCAGGCTTCCGACTTACCCTGACAATAGACAGGGCTGGTGTCGAAATAGTTGACGCCGTGCTCGATGGCATAATCGACCTGACGATTGATCATGTCCTGGTCGTAGTCGTCTTGATTCTCCGTCTTCGACGGCAGACGCATCATGCCATAGCCCAAGAGCGACACTTTGTCGTCATTGAAGGGATTTTTACGATAGGTCATCTTGCCCACGGGGGGCTCCACCTGTTTCTTATATTCCTCAACGGCTTCGCTCTCCGTCTTCGATTTGCAGCCCGCCATCACGGCAGCAGCGCCCACGGCACCACCACCTAACAGCCTTAGAAAACTGCGTCTTGATATATCTTTTTTCATTGTCGTCTTTCGTTTTTTGTTTAAATCTCCTTATGCACTTCGTGCCCTTCGACGTAGATGGCGCTGAAGGGACGCGCGGGACACAGATACTCGCAGGCTCCACAGCCTATGCAACGACTCTCGTTGACGGCAGGGATGTAGGGCGACTCTTCGTCGTCGGGGTTGCTAGGAACCATATCGATGGCACCCGCAGGACAGTGGCGCGCACAGTTGCCGCACTCCACACCATCGTTGATAGCCACACAGTTCTTTTTGATGAACACGGCGTGACCAATCTGCGTGGATGCTTTCAGCTCGTGAGCCAAGGGCTTGATGGCACCAGCGGGGCAAACCTCCGAACAAGTGTTACACTCCGGACGGCAATAGCCGCGCTCGTACGACATCGCCGGCATCATCAGGTGCAGCAGGTCGTCAGAAGGTCGCAACACGTCATTGGGACAATTCGATATGCACAACTGACAGCCTGTGCAATGTTGGGCAAAGTTCTTCATCGATTGCGATCCCGGCGGCGTGAGGGGCGTCTGACGCTCAGGGGCAACCTTGTCCTCAATCTCTGCCAGACCGCCATCCATAATCTTGTCCTTCTGCTGGGCCAAGGCAGCCGTTGCCAGCAAACCTGAAGATATCATAAACGCCCGGCGCCCGTCGCTCTCAGGACTAGAATCTCTAGTATCTCTAGTGTCTCTAGATAATCTAGAATCTCTAGACTTTCTAGAATAACGCAGCGCTCCGAACTTACAACTCTCGATGCAATTGCCGCACACCACGCAACGGCTATAATCCACAGTGTGTGTCTTGTAGTCGATACATGCCGACTTGCAGTTCTTCGAGCACAGCGAACAATTGCGGCACTTCTCGGTGTCGAAATGAATCTTCAGCCACGAGAAACGCGAGAAGAAACTCAGGAAGGTTCCCACGGGACAAATGGTGTTGCAGTACGTACGGCCATTGCGCCAGGCGAGCACCGCCAGAATGATCACCGCCACGATGCTGATGATGAGCGACGGCAGGGCGCGCAACCAGACGTCTTTGTGATAGAAAGCATAGCTGTCGTAGTATTCGGCTATACTTGCCAGCACGTTGTTGCCTGCTATCCATATGGGTTGTAGCACGTTGGTGGCAATGAGTCCGAAGGTAGAGTAGGGGGCCAGCAACTGAAACAGCGTGCCGATGCCTGCCAGCAGCAGGACGACGAACACCACGAGCACCGGATAGCGCAACCACCGCAACTCCTTGGAATACGTGTAGCGGTTTTTCTTCTGCTTCTTGCCCAGCCATCCGAAGATGTCCTGCATGATGCCCAGCGGACAGATGATGGAGCAATAGATGCGTCCGCAGACGAGCGTCAATACCAACAGGAAAGCCACGACGGCAAAGTTCAAGGCCAGTATAGCCTCCATTGCCTGCAGCTTCGGCATCCACGAAAACCAGTGGAGCGCCGTTCCTGTGAAGTCCACAAACAGCCACGTAATGCCGATAAACATCACGGTGGCTAGCGTAATTCGAATCGTTCTTAGCATAAAGTCTGTATTTGTTTAGTGTTTAGTGATTTTTACTATTTGGATACTCACTTCGTAAAGCAGGTAGATGGGCAGCGACACGACGAAGAGTGTAAACACATCGGTCGTTGGCGTGATGATAGCTGCTACGACGAGGATGGCGACGATGGCGTGACGACGATAACCGGTCATCAACTGGGCGTTAATCAGTCCCATGCGTCCTAACATGGCGCAGACCACAGGCAGTTCGAACACCACGCCCATCACCAGGCTCATGCCCAGCAGCGTGTCGACGTACGACTGCAGCGTCAGCATGTTTGCCACATCGGGCGACACCTGATAGGTGCCCAGAAAACGCACCGTCAGCGGGAATACCATGAAGTAGTTTACCAATGTGCCCACGAGGAACATCACGTAGGCCGCCCCCACAATCCATACCGCATAGCGACGTTCGTTTTGGTAGAGCCCTGGCGACACAAAGCGGAACAACTCATATAGTATATAAGGTGAAGCCAACAGCAGACCCGCATACAACGCCGTCCGCATGTGAATCATAAACTGCTCCGTCAGGCCAGTGTTCATCAGGTGCAGCGAGAACGCGTCGACACCCAGCAGGCGATACGTCACGAAGTCGCTACTTCGCGGAGCCAACACCACGCTGAACAACGTTTCCTTCATCAGAAAAGCCGCGACGGCGAATACCACCACCGCCACACCCATCTTGATGAGCGACGAGCGCAACACGTCCAGATGGTCCCAGAACGTCATCGGCTCACCGCTATTCACTCTTTTCCTTGTCCTCTTTGTCGTCCGTGTCTATTTCCTTCATGCCGTCCTTGAAGCTCTTTACACCCTTGCCCAGACCCTTCATGAGCTCGGGAATCTTCTTGCCTCCGAACAGCAGCAACACAATCAAGGCGATGACTACAATCTCTTGTAAGCCTAAGCCAAATAAAAGTAAATTCGTCATAATTTCACTGTTTTTGGTTATAACTCTTGCAAAGATACGTTTTTTTTCGTACATTTGCAGCCAAAATAAACAACATTTAACTATGGAGTACGAATTAATTCTACGAATTTTCATTGCCGCCCTGCTCGGAGGACTTATCGGGCTCGAACGCGAATACCGTGCTAAGGAGGCTGGTTTCCGCACCCATTTCCTCGTCGCATTGGGCTCGGCATTGTTTATGATTGTCTCGGCCTATGGCTTCGGCGATGTCCAGATGGACGGCATGACGTCGCGCTGGGATGTCTCGCGAGTCGCTGCACAGGTCGTCAGCGGTATCGGTTTCATCGGCGCCGGAACCATCATCTTCCGCAAACAGGAAAACATGGTCAGCGGTCTCACTACAGCCGCCGGACTCTGGGTCGTTGCAGCCATCGGCCTTGCCTGTGGCGGTGGCATGTACGTCTTGGCCACTGCCGCTACCTTGATGGTGCTCGTAGGTCTCGAAGCCTTCAACTACTTCCTCCACAAGCTCGACCAGCACCGCAAGTAGAAAACAAAAAACCGAGCTCACCAAACGATGAGCTCGATTTTTTTTCTGGGTGTTTGCCAGAAAGTTTTATCCGCAGAAGAAGAGGACGACAATCTGGGCGGTGAAGATGCGCAGGAACATGGCCAGCGGATAGACCGTCGAGTAGCCCAGAGCGGGAGCCTCTTTGGAGCAGATGCTGTTAGAGTAGGCGAGGGCAGGAGGGTCGGTGTAGGTACCGGCTATCATACCCGCCAGGGTGAAGTAGTTGAACTTGTAGCGTATGCGGGCAATGGGGCCTACGATGAGAATCGGGATAATCGTGATGAGGAAGCCCGTGAGGACGTAGAGTAGTCCGTCGCCATCAACCACTGTGGCAAGGAATCCTGCGCCGGCCTTGATACCCACTGAGGCAAGGAAGAGCACGAGACCAATCTCGCGCAGCATCATGTTTGCCGAAGTGGTGGTGTAGGTCACGAGGTGTATCTTATAGCCGTAGCGGCCAATGAGGATGGCGATGATGAGCGGACCACCGGCGAGACCGAGCTTGACGGGTACAGGCATGCCGGGAATCATCAGCGGGAACGAACCGAAGATGAGTCCGAGGAAGATGCCGACGAAGATGGTGGCGATGTTGGGGGCGTTGAGCTTGTTGCTGGAATTGCCCATGCGGATAGCTACGCGGTTAACGGCTTCCTCGGGACCTACGACGCGAATCTTGTCGCCCACCTGCAAGGGCAGGCTGGCAGAGGCGAAGAGATCGATGCCGTGACGGGTGACGCGCGTGACGTTGACACCGTGGACGCTGGAGAAATGCATCGAGGCCAGCGTCTTACCGTTGATTTTGGGATTGGTGATGAGCACGCCCTTGGAAATCATGGGTTCTTCCTGTTGCTGCTGTTCGAGGTCGATGTCGACAACAGGACCGATGAAGGCGATGATAGCCTCGTAGTCGGCCTCGGCACAGACGATGAGCATCTTGTCGCCCAAATGAAGCTGTGTGTTGCGGTTGGCAATGGTGATGTCACCGTTATGCTCGATGCGCGAACAGACGAAATCGCGGTTCAGGAATTCGTGAACCTGAAGGATGGTTCTGCCCTCCAGATATTGGTTGGTGACCTCCACGTGCATCTTGTAGGGTTTCTTGTTGGTCTTCGTGCCCTCCAGCTGTTGCAGTTGTGCCTCCTCCTGCTCCAGCTTGACGCCGCAGATATACCTTATTAAAATAATAGCACCGATGATGCCGAGCACACCGAGGGGATAGGCACAGGCGTAGGCCGAAGCAATCTGCGGGGCGTTGGAGCCGAAGACGGTGCCCAGCGCCTCGTTGGCTGCACCAAGACCGGGGGTGTTGGTGACGGCACCATAGAGTGTTCCGACCATCATGGGCAAGTTCATCTTGTTGCCGGTATCGAAGAAGATATAGTAGCAGGCGAACATGACGAGGATGTTGAGCAGGATGGCTGTCGCCGCCATCCCGTTGAGTTTAATGCCTTGAGTACCAAAGCTTTCGAAGAAACCGGGACCGACCTGCATACCTATCATGAAGACGAAAAGGATGAGTCCGAAATCCTGCGCGAAATTGAGGATGGGTGTGGGAGCCGTGAATCCAATGTGTCCTGCGACGATGCCGGCAAAAAGTACGAATGTGACGCCCAGCGAGACGCCCGCAATCTTGATTTTACCCAGATAGACACCCACGGCTATGACGACGGCGTAGAGCAGCACGATGTGGGCTACGGAGTCCGTCGAAATAAACAGTTCTTTTAACCAGTGAAATGATTCCATAAAGTACTTTTTTTGAAATTGGCTGCAAAATTACTATTTTTTTGCTCAAAACGTGCAAAAATGTGCTACTATTTTTCATAAAAACAAAATATTTATTAAATTCCTCATTATTCTTCGTTATTTCAGAAATAATGTGTACCTTTGCAGGAAATTCTAAAACAACTTATATAATAAACACTATTTATGGCAAACAAAGAAAAACTCTTCAGCGAGTTTCAGGCTCCGACCA
>JAEEGG010011831.1_pt1 | contig 18928 bp, 17 predicted proteins | sample 9134161 | NCBI WGS metagenome assembly JAEEGG01 (sample SAMN16246543, study PRJNA631951) | gut metagenome | biome: gut microbiome; feature: rumen; material: CR-attached | host: Bos | place: Iran: Karaj | collected 2018-10 | reverse complement strand
TCCTATCCGGCCGAGGCGACGAAGGACCTCGACGCGAAGCTCGTCAGGTGGACGAAGAACATCAAGGCCCCGGCGATCGTCGGACAGTACGTCGGCAAGGAGCTTCTCAAGCGCACCGGCGGCGAGGGTGTTGCAGTTGTCAATGATACCGTCGCGACCCTGCTCGCCGCAAAGGCGACCGAGGGCGACAAGACCTACTCTTCCTACATCGGCTTCATCCTCGGCACCGGCACGAACACGGCCTATGTCGAGAAGAACCGCAACATCGCGAAGATGCCCGACCTCGACCAGGCCGGGTCCATGATCATCAACGCTGAGTCCGGGGCGTTCGACAAGGCGCCGCGCAGCAGGTTCGACGACGCGGCGGACGCGAAGACGGGCAATCCTGGCGTCGGCCTTCTCGAGAAGATGATCGCGGGCGCGTACCTCGGCGGCGTCGGACTCGAGATCTACAAGGCAGCGGCGAAGGAGGGCTTCTTCTCCAAGAAGGCCGCCGACGCGATCGGCGGGCTTGGCTCGCTCGAGACGATGGACTTCGACAACTTCTGCGCGGGCTTCAAGAAGGAAGGGCGCGACAACGTGCTTGATTCCATCTTCGCCGATCCGGACGACGCAAAGATCGCCAAGAAGCTCGGCATCCCCGTCTTCGAGCGCGCGGCGGTCCTCACTGCGGTCCAGCTCGCGGCGTTCGTCATCAAGTCCGGAGAGGGAGTCGACGCGTCCGCGCCCGTCGCGATCAACGCCGACGGCTCGACGTACTACAAGACGCGTGCGATTCCGTTCGACGCGACTGTGAGGCGCGAGCTCGACGACATGCTCGTCCAGCGCAGGAACATCCACTACGCCATCACCCCGCAGGTCGACGACGCCCCGATGGTGGGCGCTGCAATCGCGGCGATGCTGTGAGAAAGTTGAAGGCTGAAAAGTTGAAAGTTGAAAAGTTGAAAACAAAACATCTTCTTGTTTTTTCGCTTTTGGCCGCTCTTGCCGCCGGCGCGGCCGAGGTGGACGGCATTGCCGCCCGCGTCGGCTCGTCGGTGATCCTAAAGAGCGACATCGCCAACGAGATGCGCCGCTCGGGCGCAGGTGTCGAGAAGTACGCCGACATCCGCGACGAGATGATCGAGCGAGAGCTCATCCTGCGCGCGGCGAAGGAGGCGAAGCTCCAGATGCAGGACTGGGTCGTGGAGAACAGGATCCGCGACATAATCCAGCGGGCGTTCAACGGCGACCGCAACCGGCTCATGGAGGCGCTCTCCAAGGACCGTGTTTCGTATCCGGAGTGGCGTCAGCGCATCAAGGACGACATGATCGTGAACGCGATGCGCTGGCAGATCGTCGACAAGAACATCCAGGCGACGCCTGCCGCGATGCGCGACGAATACGCCGCGCACCCCGAGCGCTACATCGCCGACAGGCGCGTCACCGTCTCCGCGATTCTCCTCAAGCCGGGCGACTCCGAGAAGTCCGCGGAGATCGACGAGGCGCTCAAGGCGGGAACGCCGTTCTCCGACCTCGCGCGCGAACATTCCGCCGACGCGAAGGCGAAGGAGGGCGGACAGTGGAAGGACGTTCGGCCAGAGGACGTGTTCCGTCCGGAGATATGCGAGGAGATAGCCAAGATGCCCAAGGGCACGATCTCGAAGTGGATCGAGCTCGACGGATGGAAGTTCCTCCTCCGCAAGGACGACGAGCGCGGCGGCGGGAAGATGTCCTTCGCGGACGCCTACGACGTCATCGCCGCCAACGTGAAGAACGAGGAGGCGAAGCGCATCTACACGGACTGGATCGAGCGCCTCAAGAAGGAGACGTTCATCAAGGTCTACTGAGGGCGTTCATGTCGGACGGAATCACGCTTGACGATGTGAGAAGGGAGCTCGCGGCCGGATGCCGCGTGCTCCTTTTCGTTCGCCACGCCGAGCGCCCGAAGATCGCCTTCGACGACAAGTCCTTCGGCGCGTCGCTTCCGCTCACCGCGAACGGGGAGAGGATGAGCGTTGATTTCGGACGTCTTCTCGCCGGCGCGTCGGATTCGGTCCAGTTCAGGGCCAGCCCCCTGCGCCGCACCGTGATGACGGCGGAGCGCATCGCGGAGGGGATGGGGCTTGCGGGCGCGGAGGTTGTTCCGGACGCGGAGATAGGCAACGGCTCGGCGTATGTCGCGTCCGAACTCGAGATGTGGCGCATCTTCAGCGACGGCTCGTTCTTCGAGCGGATGTTCGAGTATATGCGCAACGGCGTGCAGCGCGGTTTTGCTCCGATTGCAGATGCAACCGACGCGTACGAGGAGCACGCGCTTTCGACCTTTACGGCCAAGCTCGGCGTCTACGCGACGCATGACGTCTACGTCGCGGCGTTCCTGCATGCGCGCGGCGTGAAGACCGACTTCGACCTCGCGAACTGGCCGCGCTTCCTGGATTCCGCCGCCGTCATCGTCGAGCCCTCCGGACTGCGCCGCTACGCGCTTGTCCGCGCTGGTCTCTCCGACCTCGCCTGCGGAGTCTGAAATTTCGCAGTTTTGCGACACGGCAATACGACTTTTTGGTATAATAGTACCTATGAGTCAAAAGTATAAATCGATGTCCGACTACTGCCGCGAGTACATGCGGTACCTCGGCATTGCCAAGACGGAGCGCCGCAGCTATGCGGAGAGCGTCCGCATTCTCGAGAAGGCCGGTTTCAGGGAGCTTTCGAACTTCAAGACCCTCAAGCCTGGCGACAAGGTGTACCGCGGGTACGAAGACCGCACGGTGATGGCCGCCGTTATCGGAAAGAGGAAGATTTCCGAGGCAGGGCTCAAGGTCGTCGGCGGGCATACGGACGCGCCGAGGCTCGACCTCAAGCCGAAGCCGCTCTACGAGAAGGGCGGGTACGTCTACTTCGACTGCCACATCTACGGCGGCATCAAGAAGTACCAGTGGCTCGTGCTGCCGCTCGCGCTGTACGGGACCATCGTCAGGAAGGACGGGACGAAGGTGCAGGTCGCTGTCGGCGACGGGCCGGACGATCCCGTGTTCATGATAAGCGACATCCTCCCGCACCTCGGCAAGGACCAGGAGAAGAAGCACGTCACCGACTTCTTCCCGGCCGAGGACCTCGACGTCCTCGCATGGACGACGTACGCGAAGCCGAAGAAGGGCGACGAGGAGGACAAGCCGAAGGGCGACAAGCCGGGCCTCGTCGAGTACCTCAAGAAGACCTACAAGGTCGACGAGGAAGATCTCCTTTCCGCAGAGCTCGAGATAGTCCCGGCGGGAATGCCGCGCGAAGTCGGCTTCGACCGCGCGCTTATCGCGGGGTACGGACACGACGACCGCGTCTGCTCGTTCGCGGCGCTGCAGGCGCTTGTCGACGCGTCAGGCGAGAAGCCCGAGGTGACGGCGTCTATACTCATGTGCGACAAGGAGGAGATCGGCTCGATGGGTTCCACCGGAATGCAGTCGAGCTTCTTCGAGAACACCGTCGCCGAGCTCATCGAGCGCCAGGAGAAGGACGCGCGCGACATCATGGTGCGCCGCGCGCTCGAGCGCTCGTCGATGCTCTCCGCGGACGTCACGGCCACGGCCGACCCGCATTTCTCGGACGTTGACTCCACGGGCAACTCCGCGCACTTCCACATGGGGCCCGTCGCGTCCAAGTACACGGGCGGGACCTCCAAGGGCGGCGCGAGCGACTGCGGCCCCGAGTTCGTCGCGGAGATTCGCCGCGTCATGGAGGAAGGCGACGTCAAGTGGCAGATGGCGGAGCTCGGCCGCATGGAGAAGGGCGGCGGCGGGACGATTTCGCAGTACATGGCGCGCTTCGGGATGAAGGTGCTCGACATGGGCACGCCGCTTCTCAACATGCACGCGCCGTGGGAGCTTGCCTCCAAGTTCGACTGCTGGCAGACCTACCGCGCCTACAGCGCATACCTTAGAATCAAGTAACAACACAAAACAAACAAAAGGGGATACATGACAAACATCAACCGCAGAGGTTTTCTTTTCGGATCCGCCGCCGCGGCCGCTTTCGTCGGCTGCTCGACGACCAAGGCGGGGGTGCGCGCCCTCAAGCCGGGCGAGAAGCGCAACGTCGCCATGATCGGCACGGGCATCCAGGGCCGCTTCCTCAGGGACGAGTTCCTTCGCCAGAAGAACGTCCGCGTCGTCGCGATCTGCGACGTCGACAAGGCGCGCCGCGAGGACAGCGCGGCGGCTGTCGATGCATACTACAAGGTCGGCTCGAAGTGCGCGACATACGCAGACTTCCGCGACGTGCTGGCGATTCCCGAGATCGACGCGGTGTGCATCGCGACGCCCGACCACTGGCATGCCTACATCTCGGTCGAGGCAATGAAGCACGGTAAGGACGTCTACTGCGAGAAGCCGATGACGTTCTCGATCGACGAGGCAAAGAAGGTCATTGCCGCGCAGAAGAAGTACGGGCGCGTCTTCCAGACCGGCTCTATGCAGCGCTCGTGGCGCGTCTTCCGCACCGCTGCGGCACTCGTCAGGGGCGGAGTCATCGGCAACGTCAGGTTCGTCGACGCCAACTACGGGCGCGGAGGCGAGAAGCTCGGCGGGCCTTCCCATCCGATCCGCTTCTTCGACGTCCCCGCGGATGCGGCGAAGGAGTCCGAGGGATACGAGCTCCTCGGCGAGAAGGGCTGGGACATGTGGCTCGGGCCGGCCAAGTGGCGTCCGTACTCCAACCAGCTCGCGCCAGTCGGCGTCAACAAGTTCTTCCCGATGTTCTGGCGCTTCGACGACGACATCGGCTCTGGCTACAACGGCGACTGGGGTGCGCACCACCTCGACATCGCGCAGTGGGGCATCGACATGGACGACTCCGGTCCGTACAAGGTCATCTGCTCCGAAGAGCCGCACTCGACGGACCTCTTCCACGGCGGACGCCGCCAGTTCGGCATGAAGATGCTCTTCAAGTCCAAGCAGGACGGGAAGGACATCGAGCTCTACCACGGTCCGTTCGGAGTTTGGGGCACGGTCTTCTACGGCACGAACGGAATCGTCGCCGTCAACCGCGGCAAGATTGCGGTGTGGACTGGCTTCGACGCGACTGCGGTCAAGCCGAACGAGGAGATCCGCAAGGGGCTCCAGGACGTCACCTACATGAAGGACAGCATCGTCGCGGAGTCCGTCGGCAAAGACTACGGAACCGACATGGCGGTGAAGGCCGACGATCGCCTTGACAAGGCGCTCGACCTCCTCGAGAACAAGTTCGCCGCCGAGATCAAGAAGGCCGGGCTCTACGAGAGCCCGAACCAGATCCAGAACTTCTGCGAGTGCGTCGACTCCCGCAAGATGACGATCTCGCCTGCCGAGGTCGGCGGCAGGAGCTGCACGCTGTGCCTCCTCTGCAACATGTCTTACGTGTACGACACGGGCTTTGACTGGGATCCGGTAAAGATGGAGATTGCCGGGGCGAATCCGAAGGGCATCTCCATCAAGCGCGACCACTACCGCAACGGATGGGAGATCGAGGTCTGATGAAGCCGGTAAAGGCAATAATTCTTGGGTACGGAATCCGCGGGCGCGCGTACGCCTCGTACGCCGCCACGCATCCGGACGAGTTCGAGATAGCGGGTCTCGCCGATCCCGTCGCGGAGTTCCCGGCGGACGCGAAGTATCCGACGTGGAAGAGCTGGGAGGCCGCGCTTGACGCCGGCGTCGCGGCGGATGCAGTCGTCATCTCGCTTCCCGACCGTCTCCACCACGCGTCGTGCCTCAAGGCGCTCGAGAAGGGCTACCACGTCCTTCTCGAGAAGCCGATCGGCTGCACGTGGGAGGAGTGCAAGGAGATTGCCGAGGCGCAGAAGCGCATGCGCAGGCTCGTGCTCACGGGCTACGTCCTGCGCTATGCGCCGTTCTATAAGAAGCTCCGCGAGGTCATTGCATCCGGCGCGATCGGCGAACTCACGAGCGTGCACCACCTCGCCGCAATCTCGTACGGCAAGGCCGCGCACGCGTATTGCCGCGGAAACTGGTCCGTCGAGGCGAAGGGCACGGGCATGCTGGTCAACAAGTGCACGCACGACTTCGACCTCATCGAGTGGTGGACGAAGGGCAAGCGCTGCACGAAGATCTCGAGCTTCGGCTCGCTCATGCACTGGCGGCCCGAGAACAAGCCGAAGGGCGCCGCAGACCGCTGCAAGGACTGCCCGGAGTCGGTGCGCGAGAAGTGCCCCTTCGACGCCTACAAGGTCTACTACGACCGCACGGACCTGCGCTACCACTTCGCGGACGAGTCGGACGAGGCGATACTCAAGATGATCGAGACGTCGCCCTACGGACGCTGCGTGTACGCGTGCGGAAACGACTCCGTCGACCACCAGACGGTGCTGATGGAGTACGAGGGCGGGCTCACGATCATACTCGAGATGGAGAGCTACTCCCAGGAGCGCAACCGCATCACGCACTTCTACGGCACGCGCGGCGAGATCATCGCCGACGAGCGCAAGATCGAGATCAGGCCGTTCCTCGGCGACTCGACGACGATCATTCCGCAGCAGCACGGACACCACGGCGGAGGAGACCGCGAGATCATGACGGAATTCGTCAAGCTCGTCAGGACTGCATCTCCCGACAGGTACTCGGGCGTGCTCGAGGCGGCGCTTGAGTCGCACCGGATCGCATTCCTCGCCGAGGAGTCGCGCAAGACGGGCCGCACGATACAGTAAACGCAATAAGCACATCACTTTAGACTACAGGAGATTAAACATGGTAATCGCAGCAGCACTAGTTTTCGCCGCGCTCTACGGCGATACGCCGGACGCGAAGCACGCGTGGGCAGTGCACGACATGAACCGTCCGAAGCCCGCGAAGGTCGAGGTCGACGCGAAGGGCGTTCCGTCCGACGCGGTCGTCCTTTTCGACGGAACGAAGGCTTCGCTCGAGAAGAACTGGCGCGACGAGAAGGGCGAGCCGACCAAGTGGAGCTATTCGGAGGACGGATACTTCTACACCGTCCCTGACTGGAAGAACGGCGGCGCGATCTTCACGCGCGAGGAGTTCGGCGACTGCCAGCTCCACCTCGAGTACAGGCATCCGGCGGATACGAAATCGATCGGCGGCAACCCCCAGATGCGCGGCAACAGCGGCGTGTTCCTGATGAACAACTACGAGGTGCAGGTTCTTGAGTCGTACTACACGTCCGCCGACCTCGACGGCAAGCCCGGGTTCGTCGACAACTACGCCGACGGACAGGCCGGCTCGGTGTACGCGGAGAATCCGCCGATGGTCAATCCCGCCAGGAAGCCCGGCGAGTGGCAGGTCTACGACATCGTCTTCCACCAGCCCGTGTGGAAGGACGGAAAGCTCGTCCATCCCGGCAGCGTGACGGTCTTCTTCAACGGCGTACTCGTGCAGGATCACTGGGAGATGGAGGGCCTCACGACGCACTGCAGGCGTCGTCCGCTCGCGCCACACGCAACGAAGGGCCCGCTGCAGCTCCAGGACCACGGCTGCATCGTCCAGTTCCGCAACATCTGGTACCGTCCGATTCCCTCCCGCTGGGACAATCTCACGCACAGCGTGATGTCCGCGTGCCCGCAGAAGGTGATGGAGCTGAGGCGCGAGACCGCGGCTAAGCTCTTCGCGAAGATCGCCGACCCCAAGGCCGCCACCGCGGAGAACGTCAAGGCGCTCGGAGAGGTCATCTCCTACGCGAACGAGGGCGAGTTCAAGGCCGCCTTCGACGCCGCGCTCGAGGCGTACCGTGCGAAGCCTGGCGACGCGAAGGAGGTTGAGGGCGTCAATTCCGCGCTCGACGTCCTTGTGCGCAACAAGGTCATTCCCGAGTCCGCCAAAATCAAATGACAAAACAGTCAAAGTTCTGCATTGCCTATACGCAGAAGATTATGATATAATTGATTTTAACGTTGATTGTAGTTTCAACCAAAACAAACAAAAAAGGGAGATATAAATGATAAGTTCCAGCAGAAGAGGGTTCCTCCGCGGACTCGCGGGTGTTTCGCTTCTCAGCGCGGGCGGTTGCTTCTCGCCGTCGCCTCGCAAGCCCGGCCAGAAGGTCCGCCTCGCGGCGGTCGGCATCATGGGCAAGGGATACAGCGACTGGACTCCGATGCTCAAGACCGGTCTCGTCGAGATGGTCGCTTTCTGCGACGCCGACGCGACGATGCTCGAGAAGGCTCTCGCCAACGCGAAGAAGGACTTCCCCGGACTTGATCTCAGCAAGGTTCCTTTCTACACCGACTACCGCAAGCTTCTCGACGACGCCGACAAGCTCGGCATCGACGCGATGACGATCTCGACGCCTGACCACGTCCACGCGCCGGTCGCGATCCAGGCGATGAAGAAGGGCATCCACGTCTACGTGCAGAAGCCCCTCGTCCGCACCCTCTGGGAGCTCGACTACTTCAACAAGACGGCCCGCGAGAACGGCGTCGTCGTGCAGATGGGCAACCAGGGCTCCTCGCTCGACTCCATGCGCCGCTGCACAGAGGTGCTCCAGAGCGGAATCCTCGGCGACGTCACTGAGGTCCACGTGTGGACGAACCGTCCTGTGTGGCCGCAGGGCAAGGGAGTCGCGGACTGGGTCAAGGGCCATCCGAAGGGCGATCCCATCCGCAAGGGCCTCGACTGGAACGCGTGGCTTGCCACGGCCGCCGAGCGTCCGTTCCTCGACCAGTACCCGGCTGACGCTCAGGTGTACGATCCGTGGAACCTCGGCAAGAACGTCTACCACGCCTTCACGTGGCGCGGCTTCTTCGACTTCGGTGCTGGTGCCTTCGGCGACATGGCCTGCCACACGATGAACCTCGCGTTCCGCGGCCTCGAGCTCGGCGGCGTCTCCGACGCGATCTGCACGAAGATCGTCTCCGAAAACGACGTTGCGTATCCGCTCAAGTCGATCGTCAAGCTCACGTACAAGGAGCGCGATTCGAAGGTCCGTCCCGGAGTCAAGCTCCCGGCCGTCACGCTCTACTGGTACGACGGCGACGAGAAGCCGGCCGCAGAGCTCATGCCCAAGTGGGCGGCGGCGAACGGCGGCAAGGTGCCGAACACCGGCTGCCTCATCATGGGCACGAAGGGCCAGGTCCTCATGCAGGACGACTATGGCGCAAAGTGCGCGATCGCGCTCGACGCCGACAAGGAGTTCAAGGACGTGTTCGAGCACGAGGCCGCCAAGGCCGTCAAGCGCTCGATTCCGTTCTGCGGCTCCGCTTCCGACGCGGGCGACGGCAAGTCGACGGTCGAGATGAAGGGCTTCGCCGAGGGACACTACGGCGAGTTCATCAACGCGATCTTCGGCAACGGACCGTACTACGAGCAGACGCACTCGCGCTGCTTCTCCGACATCGAGTACTGCATTCCGCAGATGGAGGGCATCCTCGTCGGCTGCGTCGCGCAGCGCCTGCCCAACCAGAAGCTCAACTGGTGCTCGTGCAAGCAGAAGTTCGACGTTGCCGCGGCCAACGCGCTCGTCAAGCCTTACATCCGCAAGGGATTCGAGTTCTGATGAACAGACGCGAATTCTTCAAGGGGGCCGCGGCGCTTGCCGCGGTCGCCCCTGTGGTTTCCAAGGAAGCGCTCGCCCACGCCCCGAAGCCGAAGCCGGGCAACAACCCGATCTGGCTGATGACGTCGGCTTTCCCCGCCGACGACTTCGACGGCGTCGTGAACAGGGCGCTCGCTGTCGGCGCGCAGGGACTCGAGCTCTGCGTGTTCCGCCGCGACTCCGACCGTACGGACCATGTCGCGACGCATCTCGACTACAAGAACTTCACGCCCGAGAAGGCGAAGCACGTGATTGACACGTGCAACGAGAAGGGTCTCAGGATCTCCGTCGGCGCCTACGACAACCTCATCGGAGGCGACTTCCAGGAGACGAACCAGAACCACATCCTCAACCTCATCCGCATAGCGGCGATGCTCGGCGGCGACGCGAACGACGTCGTCTGCGGAACGTTCGTCGGCTACGACCAGAAGCTCGGCGCGGAAGACGGCGGGTTCGAGAAGAACCTCGAGAAGTTCAAGAAGGTCTTTACGCCCATCCTCAAGTACGCCAAGGACCTCGGCGTCACGGTGTGCGTCGAGAACTGCCCGATGGAGGGCTGGGTCCCCGCGTCCTCTCCGGTTTGCTACTGCAACCTACCCGGATGCCTCGCGGCCCGCAAGCTCATGTACGCGATTCTCGACGACAGCTCGAACCTCCAGGAGACGTACGATCCCTCGCACGACATCTGGCAGCACATCGATCCGTCCGACGTGATCAACGCGATGGACTTCTCGAAGCTCCGCCGCATTCACATCAAGGGCACGCGCAACTTCCCGAACGACGCCGAGGCGGTCAATTGGGGACGCCTGTTCCCGCGCCAGCGCGTCAGCGACGCACTCGCGGCTAAGGCCGGTCTTCCTGCGCTTCCGCCGGACGCGGAAGGCGGCAACTGGGACCGCATGAACTACGAGCCCCGCCTCCCCGGCTTTGGCGGAAGCGACTCGTGCGACTGGGCGAAGTTCCTCGAGACTCTCATGGCGAAGGGCTATTCGCGTCCGTTCGTCATCGAGAACGAGGGCTGCAACAGCTCGCATACCGGCAACATGGGCGCCACCATGCAGGGCTTCCGCGCGACGATCCTCAACACGGCTCCGGTCGTGTGGCCGCTCGGTCCGAACGGATACGCCTTCGACAAGTCGGTCCTCAAGCCGATGAAGCTCGGGAACACGAATCTCAAGCAGGTCACGATTAAGGACCTCGTCTGAGAAACATACAACCACCTAACCACCTAACCACCTAACCATCTTACCATGAACCTCTCAAGAAGAAACTTCCTCGGCGGCATGGCCGCCTCCACCGCTCTCGCGGCTGCTCCCGGTTGCGCGACGTTCTGCAAGTCCTGCCGTCCCGGCAAGATCGCCCTCCAGCTCTACTCGCTGAACAGGTGGATTCCCGCCCAGGACGAGAAGAAGCCCCTCGCCCTCGCTAAGGCCCTCAAGAAGATCGGCGAGATCGGATTTGAGGGCGTCGAGTTCGCGGGCTACTACGACGCGAAGCCGGCGGAGCTCAAGGCGATGCTTGCCGACGCCGGACTCGTCGCCGTCGGTACGCACGTCGACAACTCGCAGTACGGCTTCAATCTCAAGGAGAACAAGTTCGACGCCGACGTGCTCAAGCGCACGCTCGACTTCGAGGTCGCCTACGGCAACACGCTCGTGATCTGCCCCGGCGGCGGCAACATCCCGCCCGGGTGCTCTTGGTCCACCGGCCAGGGCGGCGAGATCGGCAAGCCCTCGCAGGAGATCGACGACTTCACCAAGAAGCTCTGCGACCTCTACAACAAGGCTGCGGCCGTCGCCGCGACGATGGGCTGCAAGATCGGCCTCCACAACCACACGTGGGAGCACGGCGTCAAGATGATGAACGGTCAGTCCTTCTGGGACTACTTCTTCTCCAACACCGACAAGCTCGTGTGCATGGAGCAGGACGTCGGCTGGACGACCTGTGCCGGCGACATGTTCCCCGGCCTCAGCCCGATCGACCAGTACAAGAAGTATCCGCACCGCTCGCCGACGCTCCACGCGAAGGAGAACGGAATGGGCGCGGGCGTCAAGAAGTTCGACGCGATCCTCGGCCAGCCTGGCTGCGACGCGGACGGCAAGCGCTGCGCGACGCCGGTTGACTGGGACGGACTCTTCCCTGTCACGGACGCGGACGGCGTCCAGTGGTATGTCGTCGAGTGCGAGCAGCACTTCGACGACATCAACGGAGCCGTCATCCCGTCCTTCAACTTCATGAAGTCGAAGGGCCGCATCTAATCCCGCATTAGGGGAATACGCGAAAGAGGTGCGCGGCACATGTGCCGCGCGCCTCTTTTTGGTATAATATCAGAAATGAGAACTTTGCTTGTTGGATACAAGGCTGCGGATCTTACCGCGAAGATGCTCGAGGGCGACGTCACATGCCACGTCCTCGACATCTACCATCGCCATGCGATCGAAAAGGTGTGGCACGCCAAATGCATCTGCTCGGCGCACCTTCCGGAAGGACCGTGGGACCTCGTAAAGTTTCACACCGGACCGAAGGTCATGGCAGGCGAGCTGTCGCTCGACCTGCTGCAGGAGATACACCTCCTCAAGCCCGCGAAGTTCGAACTCGACTTCGTCGGACGCGAACGCGACAGGAACGACCTGCTGTCGAAGGTCAAGGACGATCCAGACCGCGTCCGCTCCTTCAAGGCTGAATGGCCGGCAAGCGTCCCGGGCGGGAAGAAGCTTATGTTCACCAGCTATCCAGGTTGCTTCTGCCACAGAAGGCTGGACGAAGGCGGACTCGCCCTCGCCGAGGTCGTCTCGAAGGACCTTTCAATATCCAATATCCAGTATCCAGTATCCAATATCCAGCCTTCAACATTAAACCTATTGGACATGGGATGCGGCTGCGGTCTTGTCGGACTTCTCGTCGCCGACAGGCTGAAAGAAGGCGAGAAGGCGTCAGTCTCGCTCGTCATGGTCGACTCGCACTCGCGCGCCGTCGAGGCCGCTGGAGAGAACGCGGCGAAGTTCGGTATCGGGGCGGAGGTCGTTCTTGCGGATGACGGAAGCCCCGCGCGCATGGACGGAACCTTCGACGTCTTCGTCGGCAACCCTCCGTACTACAGCGACTACCGCATAGCGGACGTCTTTCTCGAAACGGCGAAAAGGGCGCTGAAGACAGGCGGCGTGTGCTACACCGTATGCAAAAACGCGGCCGGGCTCGAACCAGTCCAGCGGAGATACTTCCCGGACGTGGAGGTGATTCCGCGCCGCGGATACGCCGTTCTGAAATCCGTTAAAAACTGAAATACTGCAAACTATGAAAGCAATAGTCATAGCTGCGCTCGTTCTCCTCGCGATCATCGCGTGCGCGATAGACATCCACTGCTCGAACGCGAAGGACAGCGGACTCCACACCGAGATCAGCAGGATCAAGGGCGAGATGGCGGCAGGCGCGAAGGCCGACGCCCAGCAGCGCATCGAGAATCTCGAGCTTCAGGTGCGGATGCTGCGCGACCGCGCGCGCGCGCTGAACAAGAAGGGCAAGTCCGCCGAGGCTCGCCAGGTCACGGCGGAGATCGTGCAGCTTAACGCCGTCCTCGAGGCGGAGCGCGCCAGACAGACGCAGCGCGAAGAAGGCGGCAAGGAGTAGCCATGCTTGAGACAATCGCATCGCATCTTGATTCAATCGCGGCGCTTGCGCCGACATGGGGGCTCGTATTCGTGTTCGTCTTCATGGCGGTCGAGTCCAGCTTCATTCCGTTCCCAAGCGAAGTTGTGATGGTTCCGGCCGGCTTTCTCGCGGCGCGCGGGGAACTCGCGCTCGCGCCTTTCCCCGCGCTTGCCGCGGCGATTGCCGTCGGCGTCCTCGGTTCCCTTGCGGGCGCCTTCGCTAACTACTATCTCGCGCTCTGGCTCGGCCGTCCGTTCCTCGAGCGGTACGGAAAGTACTTCTTCGTGAAGCCCGAGCCGCTTGCGCGCGCGTGCGAGGTGTTCAACCGCTACGGCGCGGCGACGACGTTCGTGTGCAGGCTTGTGCCGGTGATACGTCAGCTCATCTCGATCCCCGCGGGGATATCGCGCATGCCGCTCGGCTCGTTTGCGCTCTTCACCGGACTCGGCGCCGGCATCTGGACGGCGATTCTCGCGGCGGTCGGGTTCGCCATCGGGCGCTCCACCGCCGACATCTCGTACCTCGAGCTGTGCCACAAAGGCAAGGACGCGGCGGCGGCGAATCTTCCATTCGTCATCGGCGGGGCTCTTGCGCTCGTCGCACTGTATTTTCTCGCGTCGAAACTCGTCATGGGGAAGGGTGCTCGCAAATGATTGGGATCGGACTTTTCAGGCTGCCTAAAAGCCGTGTCGAATACTATATTACGGCGTTCGTTCTTCTTGTGATGCTCGCCGTTCCGGCTACATTCATCATCCGCGAGAAGATTTATGCCGACGCGCGGCAGATTCTTTCCATTACCCGCGGCGCATGCACCGCGACGTTCGTGGAGTGCCCGAAATGCGAGATGTGCGCCCGCATTTCGCAGGACGGGAAGTCCGCCACGATCAACCTCTGCCGATTGAGGGACGGAGGGCCTGTCCCCAGCGTTTTCGCGCGCAGGCGCGATGCGATGGCCGAAAGGGTGTTCGCTCTCGCGGCGGAGGCGTCGCGCGCGCAGCGGACGTTCTGGGGTCCGGACGCCGCGTCGGAGTGGCTTGCCGCGGACGATGCGCCGCGCGTGGTGCGGAGCGACGAGCGCGTAGAGGTGCTTATGCGCGAATGCGCCGCGAAGCGCGGAACGCTGCGCGAGGTCGCTGTAAGGAACGCGGCGGATGCGCCGCGCCTCGTCGAGGTTCCGCTGGAGGAGTTCGGTTTTGCGAGAGGCGCGAGGGCGGAGGCGGTCGATCTCACGGAGAGGGCGATTCCGCCGGATGTCGAAGGCGAGCTGTCCGTTGTTGTTCCGCCGAAGTCGACGAAGCTGCTCAGGCTGAGGACCGCGAAGTAGAACGGAGGGACGAGGAATGCTTCTTAGCGTCAAAGATCTGCGCATCGCCTTTCGCATGGAAGGCAAGATGTCCGTGCCTGTGAGGGGCGTTTCCTTCGACGTCCCCGCGAACGGAAGGGTGGCGATCGTAGGCGAGTCCGGATGCGGCAAGTCGCTCACTGCGCTCGCGGTCGGCGGACTTGTCGACCGCGCGGAGATTTCGGGATCGATCGAAGGTTCGCCGCGGATCGCGTACATCTTCCAGAATCCGATGCAGTCGCTGAACCCCGTGATGCGCGTAGGTCGCCAGATCGAGGAGGGGCTACACGGCGCACACGACGCGGACGCGCGCGTGAAGGAGCTTCTCGCGGCGGTGGGGCTTCCGGCGGAGACGGTGCGGAAGTATCCGTGCAATCTCTCCGGCGGACAGCAGCAGCGCGTGATGATCGCGATGGCGCTTGCGCAGGAGCCCGATCTCCTGATCGCCGACGAGCCGACAACGGCGCTGGACGTGACGACCCAGAAGGAGGTGCTCGATCTCGTCAACCGCGTTGCGGACGAGCGGAAGACGGCCGTTCTTCTCATCACGCACAACCTCGGTCTTGTCGCGCAATACTCGAAGTATGTGTATGTCATGTATGCGGGCGAAATCGTGGAGAGGGGGACTGTCCCCGAGGTTCTTGGCTCGCCGATGCATCCCTACACGCAGGGGCTCATTGCGGCAGTGCCGCGGCTGGACCTTCCGAAGGACTCGCCGCTTGTCGGAATCGCGGGGACTGTCCCCCCGCCTACCGACTGGCCGACAGGCTGTGCGTTCCATCCTCGCTGCCCGAAGGCGACGCCCGACTGCGCGCGCGCAGTTTCCAAATCTTGTATGTCGGCGCTCCGCTGACAACAAGGTAGTGTGGCCAGTTTTGCGGATTTCGTCCGGGACCGCCACTACCTGTTGTATGGGAAAAATAAAAAAAACACAATTTCCCCCTTGCGCGATACAACAAATATTGGTATATTATAGGCAAAAGCACAAGGGATAGTATCTCGAGTGCATTCACTAGTGAACAAATAAGGATCAAAAAAATGGCAAAGAAAGTTCCCGCCACGAAGACCGAGATCATGGCCGCCATCGCGGAGGCCGCCGGCATCACGAAGAAGCAGGCTGTCGCCGCGTACGACGAGCTGCTGAAGATCGCCTATGCAGGCGCGAAGACCCCGAAGGGCATCATGCTCCCCGGTCTTGGCAAGATGCTCAAGGCGAAGAGCAAGGCTCGCACGGGCCGCAATCCTGCGACTGGCGAGACGATCAAGATCCCTGCCCGCACGAAGGCGAAATTCCGCCTCTGCAAGGCTGCGAAGGACGCCGTCCTCGCCTAAGCGAAACAGGCATCTGTGGATGCGCAAGTCGCGGGTTCTCACGATCCCGCGACTTGTTTTTTACACGCGCGGCCACAGGGCGGCATTTATGATATAATATCCGCTCAAAAGAATGGAGCCGAAGAATGCGAAAACTGCCGTTTGACCTCAAGTGGATCGAAGAGACTGCGAAGAAGTGGCCTACGCCTTTTCATGTCTATGACGCGAAGGCGATACGCGCCAACGCGAAGCGCCTCAAGAAGGCGTTCTCGTGGAACAAGGGCTTCCGCGAGTATTTCGCGGTGAAGGCCGCGCCGAATCCGCATCTCATGAAGCTTCTGCAGGAGTTTGGCTTCGGCAGCGACTGCTCGTCCATGGCGGAGCTTGTCCTTGCGGAGAAGGTCGGCAACGTTGGCGAGGCGATCATGTTCACGTCGAACGACACGCCCGCGGCGGAGTTCCGCAAGGCGTGGGAACTCGGCGCGATCATCAACCTCGACGACATCACGCACTGGGACAGCGTGCTTGAGGCTGTGGGCGGAACGGACGCGGTCTCGGGCGGATTGGCGCCTTTGCCGGCGGATTTGGCGAATCATGTTTTCTGCTGCCGCTACAACCCCGGTCCGCTGAAGGGCGGCAACGCCATCATCGGCAAGCCCGAGGAGGCGAAGTACGGAATGACGCGCGAGCAACTTTTCGAATGCTACGCGATGATGAAGGCAGCTGGCGTGAAGCGCTTCGGCCTGCATACGATGGTAGCCTCGAACGAGCTTGATCCAGACTACATCGTGGACACGGCGAAGATGCTTTTCGAGCTCGTCCTCGAACTGCGCGAGAAGGTCGGCGTAGAGTTCGAGTTCGTGAACATCGGTGGCGGAATCGGCATTCCCTACAAGCCCGAGCAGAAGGCGATGGACCTGGAGTACGTCGGACGCGGAATCGAGAAGGCGTACAAGGAGTCAATTTCCGCCGCTGGCGCGCCGCCGCTCAAGCTCTTCATGGAGTGCGGACGCTGCATCACCGGTCCGTACGGATATCTCGTCGCTAAGGTGCTGCACATCAAGAACACCTACCGCCTCTACGCCGGACTTGATGCGTGCATGTCCAACCTCATGCGTCCGGCACTTTACGGCGCATACCACGAGATTGTCGTCCCCGGGAAGGAAGACTCGTCCGAGACCTCCGTCTACGACGTCACAGGGTCGCTTTGCGAGAACAACGACAAGTTCGCGATTCAGCGTCTCCTCCCGGTGCTGTCGGTCGGCGACTACGTCGTTATATGCGATGCTGGCGCGCACGGACACGCCATGGGCTTCCAGTACAACGGCAAGCTGCGATCGGCCGAGCTTCTCCTTGAGGAGGACGGCACTACGCGGCAGATACGCCGCGCCGAGACGCTCGACGACTACTTCGCCACGCTCGACTTCGCTGGACTCTGACGGCGGTCCCTGAGGAGGGCTGCCTGAAATGAGAAAACTCTGCATAGTGTGCTTCGCCGCATTGGAATGCGCCGGAGTCTTTGCCCAGAACAAGGCGGATGCAGTGGCCTCCGGCGTAGGCACGGTTCGGAACGGTGTCGGTAGCGTGCTGTCCGGTGCTGCGGACGCTGTCGATCCAACCGCTCCGAACATGCTCTCCCGAGAAATGAAGGAAGAGAAGTTTTTCGACCAGCCTGTCGCGTTCCAGACGAATCTCCTGCGCCTCGCGGCGTGCGCGAACGCCGCGTATCCGGGCGTCGAGATTCCGAAGGGCTACAGGCCGTTTACCGAGACGGAATGGCGTGCGTGCGGACTCGACGCCGTCGCGATGGCACCCTATGCGGGCGACGGATATCTGCATTACGCGACGGGCCTTCGCGCGCGGCTCCTGGCGTCTGAGGAGTCGGACGGTATTGTCGTGGCGTGGAGCGGATGCGACTTCGACAGCGGCTCCGGCGGATTCACGGACGCCTCGTCCGTGACGAAGCAGTATTTCGGTTATCTCGACAGTCAGTACGCGCAGGCGCTCAGGATAATGAACGGAGTGCTTGCCTCCACGTCGGGGCGAGTGGAGGTCGTCGGGCATTCGCTCGGCGGCGGTCTTACGACGTACGTGGTCGCGGCGTGCAACGACGGTAAGGGGCGCGTGACTGGAACGACGTTCAACGGTCTCGGTCTTTCGCGCATGCTGCAGGCGCGGCTCACGGCATCAGAAAGACGAAGGGCGGAATCCTCGATCGTCAATGTAAAGAGCTCCGCAGATCCGGTTTTCGTGATGCCCATGGCGCGCCACTACGGACGCATCTACGACATTCCGCAGGAAAGCGACGCCTGGAAGGCCCATTCGATCGACATACTCATCAGCGTCATGCGCATGGCGCTGTCGGCGATCGGAAGTTGAAAACGCATCAGCACCTCGCGCCGTTCGGGATTCGCCAGTGCCTTGATGTCTTGCTCAAGCCGTGTCTTCATAGCGTATATTTTACCATAACCACCGAGATAATGCTTCGGGTGCCTGCACCAGATCGCGCGGATATGGTATAATGTTTACATGGAAAAGAAATATGTGACGCGGAGGCGCTTCATGGAAGGCGCGTCTGCCGCCGCGTTCTTGGCGGCGGCGGGGTGCTCGGACGGCGCAGGCGAAAACAACAAATCAAAGAAGGAGGGCGACGGCATGGAATTCAACGAACTGATCGAGGTGCGCAGGAGCGTGCGCAGGTATGCGAAGAGCGCGATATCGAAGGACGAGATGGAGAAGATCGTCGCGGACGCGCTCAACGCGCCGAGCTGGAAGAACAGCGAGACGACGCGCTACTACGCGGCGATCGGAAACGAGGCGAAGGCGCGGATGTGGAAAGAGGCGCTCCCCACCTTCAACGCGGCGAACTCCGCCGATGCCGCTGCGCTCGTCGCGGTGACGTTCGTGCCGGGCGAAAGCGGTTTCATGGGAAGCGAGCCCGCCGACGACCTCGGCGACATGTGGGGCGCCTACGACTGCGGCCTCGCCTCGTCGTACTTCATCCTCGCAGCGAAGAACCGCGGCTGGGACACGCTCATCATGGGAATCCGCGACACAGCCAAGGTCAAGGCGATCCTCGGCATCCCCGCCGGCGAGACGCTCATGTCCATC
>JAEEGG010011830.1_pt1 | contig 18928 bp, 18 predicted proteins | sample 9134161 | NCBI WGS metagenome assembly JAEEGG01 (sample SAMN16246543, study PRJNA631951) | gut metagenome | biome: gut microbiome; feature: rumen; material: CR-attached | host: Bos | place: Iran: Karaj | collected 2018-10 | reverse complement strand
GGGTGCTAACATGCCTTCACTGCCTGAGGCTATCAAGATCTTCCAGGATGCCAAGATCCTCTATGCTCCTGGTAAGGCTTCTAACGCTGGTGGTGTATCAGTATCTGGTCTGGAGATGTCACAGAACTCAGAGCGTCTGAGCTGGACTTCTAAGGAGGTTGACGACTACCTGAAGCGTATCATGAACGACATTCACGAGAACTGCGTGAAGTATGGTACACAGGCTGATGGCTATATCAACTATGTGAAGGGTGCTAACGTAGCCGGCTTCATGAAGGTTGCCAATGCCATGATGGCTCAGGGAATTGTGTAACAATAAACAATAACCAATAGCCAATAACCGTTAGACAATAAATGGTGTTGGTTTAGACTGAGAGAGGCAAATTCGAAAGGGTTTGCCTCTCTTTATTGTTAAATTATCATAAATCATCAACTTTCTCAATGGTTATTGGTTATTAGTTAACGGTTATTGACTATTTTTTCGTACCTTTGCACCCGCTTTGTTCCCCGGAGGGGGAAATAGGGGTTGGAACAGGCGCTTGCCCCTATCAATATTAACCCTTTAAAGATGGTCTGAGAAACGTCTGTTCAGACCCTGCCCCGACAAATAAACGAGGGGCAACAAATATTTTTTAATTATGTCAGATTTAACAAAGAACGTTAAGCCGCTCGACGATTTCAACTGGGACGAGTTCGAGAATGGAATCAGCGCTGGTATCAGCAAGGAAGAACTCGACAAGGCTTACGACGAAACCCTGAACAAGGTAGCCGATCATCAGGTAGTTGAAGGTACAGTCATCTCTGTTGACAAGAAGGAAGTTGTTGTCAACATCGGTTACAAGAGCGATGGTATCATCCCCGCTTCTGAATTCCGCTACAATCCCGACCTGAAGATCGGTGACAAGGTAGAGGTTTATGTAGAGAGCGCAGAGGACAAGAAGGGTCAGCTGATCCTCTCTCACAAGAAGGCTCGCATGTCTAAGTCTTGGGACAAGGTCAACGAGGCTCTCGAGGCAGATGCTGTTATCCAGGGTTACATCAAGTGCCGTACGAAGGGCGGTATGATTGTTGACGTGTTCGGTATCGAGGCTTTCCTCCCCGGCTCACAGATCGACGTTCATCCTATACGCGATTACGATCAGTTCGTTGGCAAGACCATGGAGTTCAAGGTTGTTAAGATCAACCAGGAGTTCCGCAATGTTGTTGTCTCTCACAAGGCTCTTATCGAGCAGGAGATTGAGGCACAGAAGAAGGAGATTATCGGTAAGCTGGAGAAGGGTCAGATCCTCGAGGGTACAGTTAAGAATATCACCTCTTACGGTGTATTCGTTGACCTCGGTGGTGTTGACGGACTCATCCATATCACAGACCTCAGCTGGGGCCGCGTTGACGATCCTCACAAGGTGGTTGAGCTCGATCAGAAGATCAACGTGGTTATCCTCGACTTCGACGACGAGAAGCGCCGCATTGCTCTCGGTCTGAAACAGCTCACTCCTCATCCTTGGGATGCTCTGGATGCTGACCTCAAGGTGGGTGACCACGTGAAGGGTAAGGTAGTCGTTATCGCTGACTACGGTGCATTCGTAGAGATCCAGCCTGGTGTTGAGGGTCTGATCCACGTATCAGAGATGTCTTGGAGCCAGCACCTCCGTTCAGCACAGGAGTTCCTGAAGGTGGGCGACGATGTAGAGGCTGTCATCCTGACACTCGATCGCGACGAGCGCAAGATGTCACTCGGTATCAAGCAGCTCCGCGAGGATCCATGGGAGGCTATCGAGACCAAGTATCCTGTTGGTTCTAAGCACAACGCCAAGGTTCGCAACTTCACCAACTTCGGTGTGTTTGTTGAGCTTGAGGAAGGTGTTGACGGCCTGATCCACATCAGCGACCTCTCTTGGACCAAGAAGGTAAAGCATCCTTCAGAGTTTACTCAGGTTGGTGCTCAGATCGACGTTGTCGTTCTCGACATCGACAAGGAGAACCGTCGTCTGTCACTCGGTCACAAGCAGCTCGAGGAGAATCCTTGGGATGTATTCGAGGATAAGTATGCTGTAGGTTCAATCCATGAGGGTAAGATCACTGAGATGCACGAGAAGGGTGGCGTAGTTGCCCTCGAGGAGAACGTAGAAGGCTTTGCTACTCCTAAGCACCTCGTTAAGGAGGATGGCACACAGGCCACAAAGGGTGAGACTCTCCAGTTCAAGGTGATTGAGTTCAACAAGGACTCTAAGCGTATCATCCTCTCTCATAGCCGTACCTTCGAGGATCCCGCTCGTGAGGAGAAGAAGGCTGCTGCAGCTGCCGCTAAGAAGGCATCTCGCGCTAAGAAGGATGACTCTCCAAAGATTGAGAACATTGCTGCCAGCACTACTCTGGGTGACATTGATGCACTCGCTGAGCTGAAAGCTAAGTTGGAGAAGGGTGAGAAGTAATTCCAACCCCTACCCTATATTCAAGTCCCCCTGGTTCATCCAGAGGGACTTTTTTATTGGCACGCTTTTTGCTGATTCTACGGCAAATATTCATTTAAATTTGTAGAATCATGCAAAAAGGTAACATTGGGGTTACAACCGAGAACATATTCCCCGTCATCAAAAAGTTTCTCTATAGCGATCACGAAATATTCCTCCGTGAGATGGTATCAAACGCTGTTGATGCTACTCAGAAGATGAAGACACTGGCAGCACAGGGCGACTACAAGGAAGAACTGGGAGACCTGACTGTCCGCGTAAACTTCGATGCTGAAAAGGGCACAATCACCATCAGTGACCATGGTATCGGCATGACTGAGGAGGAGATTGACAAATACATCAACCAGATTGCATTCTCTGGCGTGAGCGACTTCCTTGAGAAGTATAAGGACAATGCTAATAACATCATCGGCCACTTCGGACTTGGTTTCTATTCTTCATTCATGGTATCAAAGAAGGTGGAGATCATCACAAAATCGTATAAAGAAGGTGCAAAGGCTGTGAAGTGGAGTTGCGATGGCAGTCCTGCCTACGAGATTGACGATGCAGAACGTGAGGAGCATGGATCAGACATCATCCTCTATATCGATGACGACTGCAAGGAGTTCCTCGACAAGAGCAAGCTCGAAGGTCTGCTTAACAAATACTGCAAGTTTATGGCTGTGCCTGTGGCTTTCGGAAAGAAACAGGAATGGAGCAGCGAAGAGAAGAAGATGGTTGATAAAGACGAGGACAACATTATTAACAATGTAGAGCCTCTCTGGACCAAGACACCTTCATCACTCAAGGATGAAGACTACAAGTCGTTCTACCGCACACTCTATCCCATGAGCGATGAGCCCATGTTCTGGATTCACCTGAATGTGGATTACCCCTTCAACCTGACTGGTATCCTCTACTTCCCACGCATCAAGTCGAATATCGACCTGCAGCGCAACAAGATTCAGCTCTATTGCAACCAGGTGTTTGTAACCGATCAGGTGGAAGGTATTGTGCCTGAGTTCCTGACACTGTTGCATGGTGTGATCGACTCACCAGACATTCCTCTGAATGTAAGTCGTTCTTACCTGCAGAGTGATCGTGAGGTGAAGAAGATCTCTACCTACATCACCAAGAAAGTGGCAGACCGTCTGAGTGCCATCTTCAAGGAAGATCGTAAGCAGTACGAAGAGAAGTGGGATGATCTGAAGCTCTTTATCAACTATGGTATCCTCTCAGAGGATGGCTTCTATGATCGTGCAAAAGACTTTGCCCTGTTTAAGGATACAGAAGGCAAGCACTTCACCTTCGACGAGTATAAGACACTCATTGAGGCCAACCAGAAGGACAAAGATGACCAGCTGGTATATCTCTACGCCACAGACAAGGAGGAGCAGTATTCTTACATCAAGGCTGCTCAGGACAAGGGCTACAGCGTACTGCTGCTTGACGGACAGCTTGATGTGCCTACTATCCAGACCTTGGAGCAGAAGTTTGAGAAGAGTCGTTTTACCCGTGTGGACAGCGACATCATTGATCGTCTGATTGTGAAGAGTGATGCACCTAAGACGGAACTTACAGAAGAGCAGAGTGACAATCTGTCAGCCGTATTCCGTACACAGTTGCCAAAGATTGACAAGGCAGAGTTTATGGTACAGGTAGATGCCCTTGGCGAGGAGGCTCGTCCTGTCATCATCACCCAGAACGAGTATATGCGTCGTATGAAGGAGATGAGTCGTTTCCAGCCTGGAATGAACTTCTACGGCCAGATGCCAGACTCCTTTAACATCGTACTCAATGCCAACCATCCGCTGGTGAAGAAGGTTCTCGCTGACAGTGAGAGCGCTACTGCTGAAGCCCTGAAGCCTATCGAGGCAGAACTCAAGGGACAGGAGGCTCGTCTGGCAGCTATTCGCCAGCAGCAGGACAAGAAGAAGTACGACGAACTGACGCAGGAGGATAAGGACCAGAAGGCTGAAGCAGAGAAGGCTGTTCAGGAGCAAAAGGACAAGAAGACAGCTGTTATTGCTGACTACGCAAAGGACAACTCTATCGTTCACCAGCTCATCGACCTTGCCCTACTTCAGAACGGTATGCTTAAAGGCGAAGCACTTGATCGCTTCCTGAAGCGTTCGGTTGATCTGATCAAATAAACATCTATCAAATAAAAAGGCTCCCCTCGGGGGAGCTTTTTTTATGGCTATTACTTTCGCAGGTCTTTCAGGTGATTCTTATAGGTCTTACGCAGTTTACGGATGGCCTTGTCACGAATCTGTCGTACTCGTTCGCGCTTCAGCTCCATATCTTCTGCAATCTCAGCCATCGTCTCATGCTCCTGTCCGATGCCAAAATAGGAATATATCACCTTACTCTCACGCTTATCGAGAGAACCTAAGGCAAACTCCACAGCATCCTCTATCACCTCAGAGTGAACACGTTCATCGGCTAATGGTGCGTCTTTATTCACCAACACAGAAAGCAGGCTCATATTGGCACGATGGCCCAAAGGCGCATCCACAGAAAGAGGCATGCTCTGCTGACGAGCCACATCATCATGCTTTGCATCCTTAGGTACCTGATAAAGACCGGACTGCTGGGCAATGGCTTTCTCTATCTGCTGACGTACATGAACGACTGCATAGTTGACAAAGCGAACACCTCTGCTGGCATCAAAATTAGCAGCAGCCTTCATCAAGCCCATGTTTCCTTCACTGACCAGATCTTCCATCTCAACACCCTGGCCTCTATATTGGCGTGCCACAGTGACTACGAATCGGAGATTGGCTTCAACAAGCTTTGACAATGCCCGCTGGTCACCCTTCCTGATCCTGTCAGACAATTCGCGCTCTTCCTGATCGGAAAGCAGGGCCTCCTTACCTATCTCATCGAGATATTTATTAAATATTGAATCTTCCATAACTGGTTGCAAAGATATAAAAAATCTGCAAAAGAATAACATATTTAAACTATAATTCGTATATTTGCACTATCAAAGGATAAAATATATGTAAATGACGTGTATATGAAGAAGTTATTGACTTGTTTATTGGCTACACTGGGCTTGACAACGGCTTGTGCCAAACAGAATTTTGAAAATGCGGATGTGCAAGAGTTCGCAGAACTGATTGCAGATACCAATGTAGTAGTACTTGATGTACGGTCAGCTGCTGAGTTTGCAGAAGGGCATATTCAGAGGGCAATCCTGATAGATCAGGGTCAAAGTGATTTTGTGGAGAAAGCAAAGGCTACTCTGCCTACAGACAAGAAGATTGCTGTCTATTGCCGCAGCGGTCGTCGTTCTGCCAATGCTGCCGGAAGACTGGCTGATGTCGGTTATAAGTGCGTCAATCTGAAAGGTGGCATCATCGCTTGGCAAGGAGCCAATATGCCTGTAATAAAGGAATAAAAACAAACATTAAACATTATGAAATAATTATTTTTGAATTTTGCAACAGCACTATTATGTTGTACCGTGATGTTGTCGATACTCACATCGTGTGTAAACGAAGACAACCCTAAAACGACACCAGTGCCCGATCCATCCCAACTAGCCGATGTCACTATTATGTATTATGCCCATGGCGGCGGCACCCTCGACAAACACGTTATAGGCAACTTACGCAAAATGTATAATGCAGAACGGTCGAGCTACAATAATGTGAGAATTGCCGCAGAATGCAAATTCTCCAATAAAGATTACCTTCCTAGCACGGATGACGATTTGTTTAAGACGGTACTGGAAGCTGATTTGAATAAATACGGAGAAGAAGCCAAAGAAAAGTTGGATAATATAACTTACCTATTATGGATGGCTCCTGAAGCAAACAGTACTTTCCGTATTGCAATCGACCCTACTAAGACCTTGAAAGAACAGGTTAAGGATCATTATCTCCCTGGTAAGAATTGCGACTTTACCACCCCCGACTCTCTGACCAACTTCATCAACTGGGCCGCAAAAAACTGTCCCGCCAAGAGATATATTCTGATATTACACGATCACGGTAGCGGCTATCGGCCTGAAGCGGATCTTTATCAAGAAAACGCTAAGACAGGTTCCACCCGAGGCGTCATCTTCGACAATGGTAACCCAGGGCATAATTTCTCGGCTCCTTCTTTAGCACATGCCATCAAGGCTGCCGACATCCGACCTGATGTAGTGATATTCGATGCCTGCATGATGTTATGACACATTTATAGAGTGCATATCTGCCGCATCTGACAATTTGAAATACGCTCTTGAAAAGTATATAGAATACGATGCTAAGCACTTTGACGAACTTTCAAAGATGGATCATATGGATATCTTTTACAATGATATAACCGTGACTGAAACAGCACGGCTCAACGTATTGGGCAGGTGATGCGAGAGTTTACCGATCGTCTCTGCGACACTTACAAAAATGGAACCGCCGAGCAGAAACAGAAGATAAACGATGTGACAAAGAATGCTGTTAAGATTAACGAGAATAATCCCTTATATGATATCGGCAGATATATGGAAGGCATGAGAAAAGCGTTGCCAGAGGTGTTCGACGATGCATTCTGGACTGACTTGAAATCGGCATTTAATAATTGTATCGCTGCGCAGTATGCCAGCCAATATCTGCTCGATCACGACTATCAGGTAGATTACAGTGTACTGATGGCAATAAAGGGTGCCTATCAGCGCACAATGTGGTCTTCTGGTACGGGATCAATGATTCTTAACGAATTGTACAACTTTCATCCTGACGGAAAGCTCACAACTTACATCGTGGAAAACGGTGAATTTAAAGCAGATTTCGTACCCGATTATAAGTTGAAGGTTAAAAGCGAAGGTCAATGGGGCGGCACATTCGAATCAGTCTATGGCGCTCTGGCATTTGATAAAGCCACTGGATGGAGCCGCTGGCTGTTGCTTAACGAGCAACAACCCTCACTCTGGTGCAACAACGATTTCAAAACTCCTCTGCCAGATTCCAGTCAATAATGACATTTCAATGCAAAGAAGATGCTTATGATATAACCTGACCCCACAGAGAGCAATGCCCTTTGTGGGGTTATACATTTCCCCCCTTTGGGACAGTATTTATTTTCTGATTTTTGGTAGTTCTAAAAGAGCGTTGATTCCCCAGCTTATAAGGAATGACGCAACCAAAGATACCACTCCGATGAAAAGGAATTCAGGTATTGGTCGGGTAATCATTCCATCGGTGAGAAACTGAATAAGGATCATCAAAGGCAGGTGGACAATATAAACCGCATACGTCTGTTTACAGGCCCATTTGAAGAAAGAGTTGGTGCCATTGAACAGTTCCTTGAAGACCCATATAAGGCCGAAACTGATGGAAATGCTCATCATTGACTCGTAGAATCCGAACCAGTGATCAACAAATGAGCCCCATGGACCGCTTGAACGCAAATAGTTCCCTAATGTCAGCAGCAGACCGATAATCAGGCAGTTGAAGCCAGTCCTACAATCTAAGTTCTCCATCATGCGGCGCCTTTCCATATAAACACCCAGGATAAACATTACCACGTACTGCGGATATCTGGCTGGCTCGAAATAAAGGATGTTGAGAACATTGATCCACCTGTCCTGTGGACTGAACCCACGAACGATCTGAATAGCTAGGCCCATAATCATTGCGATGACAAGGAACCATACCATCGACATATTGCGTGGCTCCGTCGGATTATACTTCGGCTTGAAGACCAGTCTGTAAACAACATATAACAGAGAGAACACTAGAAGGTTTTCTACAAACCACATGTGCCCGATTTCAAAATGTCCGACCATCAGGGAAAGGATCATGCTCATCAGGGCGCAAGGAATACCGAGATGCAGAAGTTTCTTTTTTACGAAAACACCGGCATTTTGTCTGTCATAGCTGATGGGAACAAAATAGCCTGCAATCAGAAAGAACAAGCCCATGAAGAATGAAGCGTTGGTAGATAAGAACTTCCATATCCATGGAATAAGCATGGAAGTGTCCTCGAAAGAATAAGGCCAATATGCTCCCTCATTATGTGCCTGAGCAGCATGATGAAAGACCACCAACACGGTCAGTAACAGCTTCAGATTATCCAGGAAATACTGGCGTCTCGAATCGGTTGAGATGGTGTTTGTTCCCATATAAATATATACTTTTTCTATTTGACGTACCCGATAGCCGAAAAGTTGCAAAGTTGTTATATTAAGGAAAAGAAGATTATCATGAGCACACTTGCAGCAGTAGTTTTATCATTCGTATTCACAACCAGCGCAAACCTCGAACAAATTCTGGGTATCCGCGTAAGAGTCCGCGTATAGCATCCACTGATATAACAGACTACTTCTATTATAAAAAACTCGACCCCACAAAGAACAATGTCCTTTGTGGGGTTCTTTTTTTTACGACTTAAGGAGCTGCGAGACTTCTATAATATTTAATATATCGAGCGCGCCAAGATGGTTAAATCTCCAAATTTTCCAACTTGATTCTTACCAATAATTTCACTTGCAAAACAAATTATCTAAGTTACTTTTTAAAATGTGGTGAAAAGTTGCAACTTCGATATACTTTCAGTTCATTTCTCTTTGGCTTGTCTTGCAAACTCAAACAGCGACAATGGCAGGTGGCAGTAGCCGTCGGGATTCTTGTCGAGATAGTCCTGGTGATACTCCTCGGCAGTGTAGAAGCTCTGCAAGGGCAGTTTCTCTACAGCTAATGGCTGGTCATAGTTCTTCTGTTCCTCGGCAAACACCTTCTCGATGACGGGCAAATCTTCCGCATCAGTATAGTAAACACCAGTACGATAGCGTGTGCCCTCGTCGTGGCCCTGCTTGTTGAGACTCGTCGGGTCGATGGCTTTGAAAAACATCCTCAACAGGAATTCAAGACTGACCACATCGGGATAGAACCTCACGAAGACGGTTTCGGCAAAGCCCGTCTGGTCGGTATAAACCTCCTTATAAGTAGGATGCTCCGTGTGTCCGTTGGCGAATCCCACCTCCGTGACGGCGACACCCTCAATCTGCTTGAAGTAATGCTCCGTACCCCAGAAACAGCCCCCGGCTAGATAGATATCCTTTGTAGGCTTTGTTTCCAAAATACCATCCACCTCATGCTCAACGAAGGGACCGGCTTTACATTCCAGCAGGACGCTCGGCTCCAGACATTCCAAACCATGCCAGACGTTCTTGGGAATGTCCACACCATAACGGCCACTTTCCTGACTGAGAACGCAGGATTCCACAATCTCACCCGCGTCGTTAAAGGTCGACACCCTGAGCTTGCCCCTCAGTATCACGAAGGTCTCGTCCTTGTCGGGATGGTGATGCACAGGGATAAAAGTGCCTGGCTCCAAAGCATTGAGAAATCGGTGGCACTTGTCCTGCAAACTCTGATGGAAGTTATAGTTCTTCCTCAATCTCGGTGACTGTTTGGCTTCTTCAGCCAGCCCGTCCATTAACTGTTCGTCTATTATCTTCATTGCTTTTTCTTTTTAATTTCACGATATTCAGAGAGAATATTACAAATACCATCTTCTGACAGTACTAATAGTTTTACGTATTTCATAATGATAGTTTATTGCATTTTTGTCATGTGATCATAAAACATATATTTGGGCAAAGTTACTTATTTTGCTGCAAAATCACTATTTTTGCAGCAAATTATTAAAATAGTTTAGCATATTTGATATTCCACATAATTGCGAAAACTGTAAGTTCAGGGCACACTATGACAAGGGAAGGACCCGCGATATTGATAACATCGTGGGAGAGTACCAGCCCGATTCGATGTAAGGCAAGTATTACAGATCGGACAGTCTGTCCCTTACGTACTGCACACTCGTCACATACGCCTCGTCGGTAGTCAGGTGCTCGATGATCATGGGCATGCACGGGTTCTCGGCTGTAGCCAGTTGGGCATAAAGATTGATATCCAGCGTACCCTCGCCGCAGGCACACTCCTGAAGCTGGAAGGTGTATTCAGGCTTCAGCAGGATGTCCTTCAAGTGGCAACTAACAATAGTACCGTGGAGTTTCTCAAAACACTCACGTAGAAACTCGTCGTTGAAGAAATATCTGCGAGGCGAGGTAATCATGTTCACCACATCGAGGTGGGTGCCGAACTCTGCTCGATCCACATTATCTATCAGACGCAGATACTCGTCAGGACCACTTGGTATCATCCAAGGCATCGATTCTATGCAGAACTTAGTATGCTGAGGACGGGCGGTATCGATGACCTGACGGATCATCTTAACAGCCATTTCCCATAGCTCGCTGCAGAAATTGTCGCGATAACCACCATCCCAGCGAGGTCCGTAGGGCGTGCCCACCACATTCACACAACAGGCGGCACCGATGGCATCGGCCATGCGGAGTTGACGGACAGCATAGTCTATCCAATACTGTCGCTCATCGGAATCTGCAGCTAGTGTATTGCGCCAAACGCCCACTTCGGCAATCGTGAGTCCAGCCTCGTCGGCAGCCTTCTTATAAGCCATGATTGTATTCTCACCGTCGTCACAGGTGACGGGAAAATTCACACACTCCAGTCCCAGAGCCTTGTGCCTCGCAGCCCACTCCTCAGGGCTGCCATGCTGCAATGATGATGAAATGCCTAAATACATCAGAACGCCCTCCTATGAATAACCGTTGCATCCATCTTATTCAACGTACTCACACCAGTACGAGCCATCACGCCCGCCAGTTCTGCTGTCATCTCGTTAATGCGTCCTGCTACAGCATCAGCTCTATTCTTCAGTAATGGCATCAGGTGACGCCCCACCGATACAGCTTTGGCACCGAGAGCCAGACACTTGTAAGCATCCATACCACTTTCTATGCCGCAATCCACAAATACGGGTATGCTACCACCCGTAGCCGACAGAATATCGGGCAATGCCATCAGTGGTGGGACAGCATACTGCACCATACCATGATGGTGCGAGGCCACCAGTCCCGCGCATCCTGCTTTCAGGCACTTCTCGGCATCACGCGGACTAAGCACACCTTTCACTATAAAAGGCACACCAGCCGCCTCGACAAACTCAGCCAACTCCTCAGTGGTCTTGGCCTTCATAGGCAGGCCGAAGATATTGTCGTAACCGCCCGATGAATTGAAGGCATGGTCGATATCCATACCTACAGCAAAGCAGCCCACCTTGACGGCATGCTCAATCTTGCGTAGCACCTCGCGGTTGTCTGCATGCGGTTTGATAATCTTGATGGTTCGGGCACCTGTGGCCACAATCTCTTCTAATTCCTCATCGCTGCCCATGCCCACCCAATGTACAGCTCCGCTCTGGGCTGCAGCTTGGGCATAGATGGTCATGCCGTTCTGGGCTGTGTTATGAAGATGCGACAGGGCGGCTGTCATAATCGGCGTGCGAAAAGTCTCTCCGAACAGTGTCATCTCTGTCGTCGGCAAGACGGAATCCAGATAGCGGGTCTCTATCAAAAGAGAGTCAAAATAGTCTCTCGTAATCTTGTCAGAATTCGATGTCAGTTGCATATTCTTACCTTTTTACTTTTTTACCTTTTCGTTACTATTGCATTCAGTTCGTCGATCTTCTCATCAGAAAGCTCATACTTACCTATCACAAAGATCGCCAATACGAACAGGACGGCAGGGATGAGTGTCACGAGCCAGAGGATGCCTTGTTCGGCCATCGGCGTCTGCACCGACTCTCCAGCCTTGAAGCCCACCCAGGCCAGCACCAGTCCTGGGATGACTCCACCAAGCGCCATTCCAGCCTTCATGAAGATGCAGATGAGTGCATTCACGATACCTGACACTCGATGCCCGGAGACATACTCGCTGAATGTCACCACCTCAGGCACAAGAGCCCACATATAGCCAGTAGCCACCACCACACCCGTACTCTTCACGAACTGCACCACGAATATCAATAGGGTAATGGATTTGAGGCTTTCGACCGACATCATCAGATACATCAACAGCATAGCCACAATGGCAATACCAAGGAACAATCTGAACATGCTGCTCTTGCCGATTCTGCGCTTGATGGCAGGCACCATCGGCATAAAGATAAACGCAGGAATCGTGCCAAGCCACATAAACACAGTCGTCATCAGCGGCGTCGCGTGCATGTTGAAGGTCATGAAATACGAATCGGCAGCATTGCTGATGCTCATGGTGGTGAAGGCGATGACGAAGAAGAACGACAACACGCGGAGCGGACGGTTTCTCACCAGCTCCATCCAAAGGTCGCTCACCTTGACCAGCGCACTCTCGCTCTTGTCCATCACCACGCGCTCCTTGCTCTCAAAGAAGGTAACAAGGAGCAGCACCAGCCCCGTCAGCGCGAAGATACTCATGGTGATAAACCATGCATCTCCTGCCTCTGGCGTATTATAGACTGCCTCCATCTCGCCCGTCTGCGGATTCAGCACCTTGGGCGCAAAGAGTACAATCACCAGGGGCAGGGTCTTGATGATCAGTCCTGCCAGATTGGCCATCACCATACGTACGCTAGTCAGAATAGTGATCTCGTCAGTATCGCGGGTGAGCGATGAGCCGAGAGCCGCATATGGTACATTGACGAAAGTAAAACTCATGCTCATTCCTACATAGGTGATATAGGCGTAGAGCAACGAGCCGCTGAACCCGTTCCAGAAGCAGAGTGTGGCAAAAGTCGCCAACAGCACAGCACCCAGTATCAGCCACGAACGATACTTGCCCCAACGAGGATGCGACTTGTCTACCATCGCCCCCACCATTGGATCCCAAACAACATCGATGATACGGACCACTAGGAACATCACAGCCACGACAGCAGAGTCTAGCCCGTACACATTATTATAATAAAAGAGCAGCCAGATGCTGACAGTCTGGTAAATCAGGTTCTGCGCAAGGTCGCCCGAACAGAACCCAATGCGTTCCCGCCACGAGAGCCTGTAACATCCGTTCATCATACTAATAGTCTTTTGTGTAGGGTTTAATTATAAATTATCAATAATGCTGGTACAAATATAGATAAAATCAGTTAATTATCATGATATTTGCAGACAGATTTAAGTGTTTTTATAAAAAGATGAAAGAACTCTTACCCACAACACCACTAGTTAATGTTTTGAGATTAAATAAAAGAGCAGAAGAGTATCACTACTATCCTGCCCCCCAAAAAATAGATATTATTACATATAAAAAAATTCGATTATATGATTCTAACCTATCATTGGATAATAATAATCTTGGCTATCTCATTACGGGCTTGCTTGCCGTCAGCACTTGGCCAAAGCGGATAGACGTGACCCATCTTCTCCTTCGTGTGCAGTCGGACATCAACGCCTGCGGACTTCATCTCGTTGTATGTCTTGAGAATATCCGTATAGAACACTTCCCAAGTGCCTGAATAGAGTTCTGTGGGCGGCAACCCTTGCATATCACCATATAAGGGTGAGACAATGGGGTTGTGAACATCGAGTTCTCCAGCCCAGTCAGCTCCTACAAGTCGAAGCACCTCCAAGTTTAGGAAGGTATCGTATTCCTGCAAGGCATCATCGCCTCCCGTTACGTCAACCCAAGGTGAGATAAGTATCAGACGGCTGGGCAGATCTATTGAGTCTGCCTTCAGCTCTTGTGCTAAAGCCAGGGAGAAGCCACCTCCTGCTGAATCACCTGCGATGATGATGCGCTTTGCGGGGAAGCGCTCCAGCAGCTGGCGATAGAGTAAAAGCATCAGCGGATGGGCATCCTTCACTGTATATTTATAGAGCATCGGATAGTTTGGAGCCACGATGCCGCAGCCTGTTTCCTTTGCCCATTCAGCCATAGCCATCCAATGCAACTTAGAGAAGTTCTTGTAATAGGCTCCGCCGTGGATGTAGAGCAAGACGGGCTTCGAGTCATCTTGAGGGGCAGACTCGAACACCTGCATGTCGCCTACCCTGTATTGTGTCACTTCACGGGGGAATCTAATGTCGCTTGGGATCGCAACGGTACCCTTGTCCGTCGTGTCGGCCTTATTTTTCTCATAGGTTTCCAAGGTTGACTTTGACAGGGCATGTGATACAATGAAAGATAGTGGCGAGCGTCCGTCAATAAGCCAGAAGGCAAGAACGCTAACGATAATCACAATAATGATCGTCAATAGTGACAGTGATAGTTTTCTTAGAATTTTGATTGTACTCATAATCGTTTTTGCGTTAAATTTCGTCTGCAAATATACGAATAAGAAATGATAACAAAGCATTAATTTATAGATTTTCTTGCTTTTCAAGAAATAATTGTACGCAAACTAGTCGATACCGGTGTTGGCGAGCTCATCCTTCAGATCGACACTCGGAGTGAAGATGATACTGCTTTTACTTTTAATGCCTTTTCTTTTGTATTTCACGATATTCAGAGAGAAGATTCCAAATTCCATCTTCTGATAGTACTCCGCGTTTAAGGTCAGCGGGGAGATTCCCTGCTTCATCAGCTGCAAAGTCTTGTTTCCACAACTCGCTGCCAAAGTATTTGCTGAGTTCGGCAACATCTTTTTTGATGGCCTTCAACGAAACAGCAGACCCATCCTTCATGGTAGCTATGGCTTTATTGAAGCGTTGCTCCATCCACTTGATTCGCTCAACTTGCAAAAGCTTACAAATAGAGTCTTCTCTGATAACCTTGGGTGCAGACTTTCCTGCCAACACCAGCACTTTGACTTTCTGTCGAGCCTGCTCACGCTCGGCAGAGTCGATGCCAACATCATTCTGCTCTCGCTTACTCGCAGCCTTTTTGTCGTTACGATAAATATGAAGCTGACGGGAACGGACGACAGCAGTCAACTCTGCATCATCCTGCAAAGCTAACCAAAGCGGATGATAGATGCCATCCTCTTCAAGCAGCTTCTTCTGAAGTTGCGAGCACATATTGGTGGTATCGATAGTCATCATCAACTGTTTTATTCCTTTAACTTTCCTTTCGCCCAAATTTTGTCATGTGATAACCCATTCGCTTTAGCTGCATGGCGGTATCTCTTCAAATTCGCCATATTTCTATAACATGTTTTCTAAACGTTCTACTGCTTGTGTAATATCCTCTGAGAACCGTTTGTGGTCACGGAGGAAGTCAAGCATGTTTACGCTCGAAACCAATATGGCTGGGTCTTTGGGTAGATAATCCATTTCACAATTACTATTAATTTCAATGGGCAAGGACGGTGCAAACCGAATGCAATGAAGCACGCTTCAATTGCTAAGGTGCAGCCCGTTCTCGCAAATATTATTTGCAAGGTACTCATTATTCCCCGTTTTTTTGTAAATTTGCAGCCATATTTAACAAATATATAAAATAGGAGGCTTAATTATGGCACATAATTGCGAAAACTGCAAGTTCAGGGCACACTATGAAAAGAAGCCCAATTCAATGTTAGGCAAGTTCTGGCGCTGGCACATTAACTTCTGTCCAGGCTGGAAGGGATACTTTACCTCCCAAAGCGAAGAGAAGAAAGCTGAGTTGAGGGAAAAGTATAACTTCACCAAGTATTAGTCTATGGCACATTTCGGACAGTCAGATGACTTCAGACGTGGTGAACTTATCCGCATCATCGAGCATTCTGTGGAGAAGTTGACTTTAGCAGAGTTCTTGCTATGCAAGCGTCCTTCGGCTGAGTGGATGCCATCCGCAAGTGCGATAAGGCATCGTTCTGTGTCATCGAGAAGGATGATGTTCAGCCGGAAAAATACACACTATATCTTATCTGTCTTTAATTCCAACATCTTTTCGGCCAATGGTACATACCAGTCACGGACTTCCTCTGCCGTCGGGGTATGAGCGCCGGGAAAGTGGAACGAGCGCTTATAATGCTCCAAGAAGAGCGGTTCAAAGTGCGCCAGCGTGTCCTGCTCGCCGAACAACCCCCAAATACGATCTTGGAAGTCGGAATTGCAGGTGTCAAACTGGACGGTCTCTATTTCGGCAAACTCTTCAATCAGGGCATCGTCAATGACAAAGTTCTGCTTACCGTCCATTCGAGGTGATTTGTATTGATGCTCGCCGATACGCTGTTTCAGGAACTCTGTCATCCTGAAATGCGGATTGCCTAATAAGGCTGGAATACCCATGACGGGAGCCACCATCTGAGCATAGAATGCCCCGCAGCTGTTGCCTATCAAGAGGTCAGGCTGTTCACGGTCTATCAGCTCGCGGATGAATCGGACAGCCTCCTTCGGGTGCATCGGCAAGTCGGGCGTAATCACCTTCGCACGCCCAGCGAAAGCCTCGTGCAAAGCCATCGCAGGTATACACTGGCCACTGGCATAGAATCCGTGCAGGAACAAAATTTTCTTCATGCTAATCAGTTCTTACTTTGGCTATGACTTCCCATTTAACATATTTTTGGTCAATACGACCAGGGCGGCAGGGATAAGTGTCATAATACTGATTAAAACGCTCTAAATTTTTATTTATTGTAGCGTTATCAAAAAACTCGCAGCTATGTCACAACAAGGTTAGGATACTTTGTGACATTACCCCACTATTAGCCCATTTAACGACAGATTATAGCCTCATGACTACCATCTGTCGAAAATCCCCTAGCCTGTCGCAAGAAACCCCTTTAAAATATCGGCAAAATTGTTGAAACCACCAAATTTTAAGCTATTTTTTTGCGAATATAATAAAATAGATGTATATTTGCAAAGATAATGATTAGAAAGGTATCGCTTTTCTGTTTTATAATCAAAGCTGATTTCAATGCAAAGAAGATGCTCATGAGCACATGTCATCGATACTGGCCACCTGCTGCATTCTGTCAAAGCAATGCCTGTAAGAGCCGACGGCAGATATTTTGAATTACAACAGCAGTACCACTGGTGGTTGCACTCAGATTTCAATAGTTTCTCCTTCTCTGTTGATTTCCCAGAAAGGAATGTTCTTCTCATCAGTAAATTCCTTCATGCGCCATGAAGATTCAAAGCCTGTAGTGAAGTGCATAGGCACGAACAACCCGACCTTGAACCGCTCGATGAATTGTCGACCACCAAGGGTATAGCCATTACCGACACGTCCATCTATGGGGAACATCACCACATCGAAGCTGTCGGCAACCTTGCGGATGTCCTTCAACTCGCCAAGGAATTGCTTCTCGTGAGCTATCGGATTAAACACCTCCTCCATCTCAAAGCTGTATCGCTGCTGATCAGGATTGTCGTCCGTCAGGAACTTGGCATACCAGTTGTTCAGGTCACCCGCATGGAAGAAACGATACCCCTCAGTCTCAACAATCCACGATACGCCGCTGTCTGTGCTGCCCAACGCCCATACAGATATGGTATCGTCAGACCAAGTGCCGCCTTTTGCCAACCACACGTCAGCATCTTCTTTGCTGGCTCTCCGATGTTTGTAGATGTCCTTGGAGAGAATGTAGGTGATACCCTCGCGCTGCTTCTTCCACTCAAAGATTTCTTTCGTAAAATGGTCTTCATGGAAGTGGCTGGAGAAGATATATAGGGGCTTCTCGCTCCGCAGTACGCCATCCATCACGCCACATGGATCCAACCAGTAGTCGAATACCAGGATGGACTGCTCCGTTTCAAGCACAAAGCCGCTATGGAAGATGTAGGTCAGTGTCATGGAATCTCTATTTCTCGCTTATCAAATACATGAGGGCAATCTGAGCCAACAGAATCAGTGGAAGTCCATACTTGAACTTCTTGTGCTTCGTCTTGTGGCGCCATACTTGCATGCCAAGCAAAGCTCCGATAGTGCCTCCGATGACTGCAAGCATCAGCAAGGTTGCTTCCGATATGCGCCAGCCGTCTCCTTTTACGCTTACCATGCTTCGCTGATGTCTTGTCGGCAACGGGATTCATTTCTCTTTCTTTTGAATTTCACGATAGTCAGAGAGAAGATTCCAAATACCATCTTCTGACAGTACTCCGCGTTCAAGGTCAGCGGGAAGAAGCCCTGCTTCATCAGCAGCCAAATCCAGTTTCCACAGCTCGCTACTATAGTATTTGCTGAGTTCGGCAACATCTTCTTTGATGGCTTTCAACGAAGCGGCAGAGCCATCCTTCATGGTTGTCAGGGCTTTATTGAAACGTCGCTCCATCCACTTGATTCGCTCAACTTGCAAAAGCTTACAAATGGAGTCTTCTCTGATGACCTTGGGCGCAGACTTTCCTGCCAACACCAACACTTTGACTTTCTGTCGAGCCTGCTCACGCTCGGCAGAGTCGATGCCAACATCATTCTGCTCTCGCTTACTCGCAGCCTTTTTGTCGTTACGATAGATATGCAGCTGGCGGGAACGGACGACAGCAGTCAACTCGGCATCATCCTGCAAAGCTAACCAAAGCGGATGATAGATGCCATCCTCTTCAAACAGCTTCTTCTGAAGTTGCGAGCACATATTGGTGGTATCGATAGTCATCATCAACTGTTTTACTCCTTTAACTTTCCTTTCGCCCAAATTTTGTCATGTGATAACCCATTCGCTTTAGCTGCATGGCGGTATCTCTTCAAATTCGCCATATTTCTATAACATGTTTTCTAAAC
>JAEEGG010011829.1_pt1 | contig 18930 bp, 20 predicted proteins | sample 9134161 | NCBI WGS metagenome assembly JAEEGG01 (sample SAMN16246543, study PRJNA631951) | gut metagenome | biome: gut microbiome; feature: rumen; material: CR-attached | host: Bos | place: Iran: Karaj | collected 2018-10 | reverse complement strand
TGCAGTGCGGTGACACCCGACCAGACATCGTCCGCTGCCCAGATAGACACGTGGCACAGAGAGCGAGGGTGGAAGTTCGGCATCGGCTACCACTACGTCATCCGTCGTAACGGAGAGATAGAGCCAGGCAGACCGGAATGGATGGTCGGCGCCCACTGCGTGAACCACAACAGCCACTCCATTGGCGTATGCTATGAAGGCGGCCTCGACATCCGCGGTCAACCCGCCGACACCCGTACGGCGGAGCAGAAGGCATCCCTTCGCAGGCTCCTGGAGGACCTCCATCAGCGCTACCCCCACGCCCTGATAGTCGGTCACCACGACCTCAACCCCCACAAGGACTGTCCCTGCATCTCGAACGTCATCGGCGAGTTTAAGGACCTATAGCCCAGATAGTAACAGTCCCCGAATCGGTAACGGTTCGGGGACTGTCGTCTCGCGGTGACTTCTTCATTTTGTTAGTTTTAGGTTAGTTAATTGGTATAATGGGTTTGCGTTGAGCAAGTCCATTATGCTTTTCCGGTATGTCACGTACCAGTTCCGAGACGCACTGAAATCATATTTGTATAATTTTCTTTTAAAATTATTTGCATTTCTCAAATTAGTTTCTTAACTTTGCAGTTGACTCAGATGTTCCACAAGGACAGGTGGCTGATTCATATTAAAAGTGTTATGGAAGACAAGTCAATAGAATCACTTAAACAGGAGTTTATCCAAGAAATAATGTCAGAGCAAAGCTTTGACACCCTTAAGGAGTGGCTCTATATGCATGACGAAGCCCGCTATGTGGCTTCGTTAACCAGCAAAGAACCTGAACTCATTGAATATAATAAAGAATTCGAAAAATCCCTCAGACGAGGAAAAACAAGATCAAATAGATAATTGAACTGCCAAGAAATCCTTGGCAGTTCAATTCAGTTTCATTATTCCAATTTTACCACGTCCAGATAGTAGTATACGGATTGCTACTATTTTGTTGGGTTGTAGTGGTTCCAAACGAATTGGTGTAGCTCGACGAAGAACCGATGCTCTGGCCATAACTGTTTCTGTAGGTTGTTGAAGTGTTTCCCCAACTATCAGTGTATGTACTAGACGAGCCTGTACTCCTTCCGTATGGATCGGAGTATGTTGTCGATGTGTTTCCAAAACTATCTGTATAGCTGGATGACGAACCTATCGTTTGTCCATATTGATTGCGGTGAGTGGTAGTTGTATTACCAAAACTATCGGTATAAGAAGACGAAGTGCCTATCGTCTGGCCATACTGGTTACGATGAGTGGTTGTCGTGTTACCCCAACTATCAGTGTACGACGAGGAAGTGCCAGTTGTCTGACCATACTGATTGCGATGGGTACTAGTGGAATTACCCCAACTGTCAGTATATCTTGATGATGTACCGACATTGTACTGTGCGTTAGCACTGATGGCGAAAACTAAGACCATCAAAAACATAGTTACCTTTTTCATAGTTGTACGTGTTTATTTTTTCTTCATTTTAATCGTTAGTGATTCCAAAGCACTTTCAGCGTATTCGTTGCCATATTTTTTTGCTTTCCTGTAATCTCGCTTGGCATCACGGAAATAGCCCAACTTCTCGTATGCAACACCACGAATATAGTACACATCAGCATTGTAATACGTTGTCTCTAGAGCTGTATTGACACAATTAATAGCAAGCACCCATTGACTGTTGTTATATGCTTCAACGGCTTTGTTCGCATAGATACTGAACAGTTCTCTCCTCTGAGCTTCAACTCGTGCAGCCATCTGTGCATGTGCCAAAGCCATGCTCATTGTCTGCGTGTCATACAAATCCCTGGTTGGCAATGGTATTGCTCTGTCGTAGGCCCCCACCTGCGCATTGGCTGTAATAGCCAACATTAATGTCATCACTGTAATAGTTAACATTCTCTTCTTCATAGTTCTCTTTGTTTTAGTCGTTCATTTCGGTGGCAAATATATGTCATATTTTTCATAAAAGCAAGCGAAACGTAATAACAAGGCTTGTGAAACCCACAATTTCTTACCAGTCATAGCTTGACCCTACATTATTACCATAGGCGTCATAATAGTTCGTGGTATAGCCACCACTATAGTTTTTACTGGTAGTTGACGAGCCAATACTGCCACCATACTGGTCATAGTAGTTAGTTGTTGTACCACCTCCATAGTTAGAGTACGTAGTAGAGCTACCAGTACTTTCACCGTATTCGTCGTAATAGTTTGTGGTATAACCGCCACCATAGTTGGAACGAGTCGTAACACTACCTGTGTTGCTACCATACTGATTGTAGTAGTTCGTGGTATATCCACCCCCATAATTCGAACGTGTAGTTGAACTACCAGTGCTGCCACCATACTGATTGTAATAGTTGGTGTTGTAGCCTCCTCCATAGTTAGAGCGAGTCGAAGAAGAACCGATACTGCTACCATACTGATTGTAATAGTTGGTGTTGTAGCCTCCTCCATAGTTAGAGCGAGTCGAAGAAGAACCGATACTGCTACCATACTGATTGTAATAGTTGGTGTTGTACTGTGCGTTTGCTGTGATGGCAATTGCGATTGTAATTAGAGTCATCATTAACTTTTTCATAATTGTTATTTTAAAATTGTTACTACTAATTTGTTGTTCTTTGACTCTTTATACCCAACAAAGTGAAAAGGTAACCACTCCAATCATATTTTTTTTATTATTTGATGCAAATTTATTACGACCTATCTATAAATACAAGTATTTACCAATAACAAGCCTTGTGATTACATCATTTTTATGATAGAATCTTCTTTTCTTTTAGGAAAAAGTTGTATCTTTGCAGCAAAGAACCTAAAAGATTTAAATCAATTATGAAAAAGCATTTATTTTTGATGTTTGTATATGCGCTCATACCTTTACTAGGAATGAATGCTCAGTCGCAAGTAGTAAGGGATATGACAAACGCTCTTACAGAATTAACCGGCTCTTTCTTGGATAATCCTTATCATCATTCGAATACTGTGAAAGTGAATGATCTCACACAACAATTCAAAAGCACAATAGATGAGATGTACAGACAAGTTCCTCGTGAAGCCGAGGCCGATTTTTATGCCATTATAAATATGAAAAAAATAGTTAAGTGCTTAGACTTCGTAACTGCCAACATTTCTGGTTATTCAAGAGGAGGTTATGACGCAACAGAATGGGAAACGATTTTTAACCAGATCATGCCAAGTTTTGGATGGACATGGAAAGTTATTAATTCAACAGAAGATATTATATTCTTTGAATACAGCAAGGATAACTTCAAGATGGTCTTGGCTAAAAATATATTGCCGAAAAAGGATTATGGAGATTATAATGCTGTAGCATTCGCTTGTGATTCGTGGAATTCTAGGTTGAAAAGAGTTATTTCAGGTACCAGAAGAGTTGTCTTTGGTGGCAATTACCAGTTCGTTACTTTTGGAGACGACGAAAACAAATATAATAAGATATCTAAGGTCGCATCAATAAGAGGAACCAGTTTTGACAGTTTTAAATAACCTGCAAAATAAATGATGGTGGCAAAGATCTTGATATTAGTTTTTACCACCATCATTTATTAGATTTCATGACCCTAGTAAAATAATATTAACAATGAAACTATTTTTCTTTTTTGTTTTTCTATTGTTCATGCGCTTTAATTGCATTGCACAAAATAATTTTCATATAGATAATTATGACAAGGAAGTCAATGAACTATATGATTTATTCAAAAATGGTGAAAAAGAGAGACTGTATGAAAAAATGGAAAATTTAAAAGGGAGACTTGTACACCAGTCAGATGTTCTATGTATCTCATCTCAATCAGTGGTTATACCATATAAAAGGCTTGCTTTGCTTTATTCCATAATAGGCGACAATAATAGCGCAATTGACTTATGTAATATGGCTATAACACTTTTGGAACGAAGTGAAAAGAGTGAAGGTGAAAGCAATGCTGAGCTATTGGGGTTAAAATGTAAATATCTACGATATGCAGGCATCATAAACATGGCTATTGAGACAGGGATTTCTGCAAAAAAGATATATGATTCACTAAATATTAAGTCAATTAAGTATGCAGAGTTAATGGGGGATTTAGCATGGGTGTACGGACTTAATTATAATTTTGAGAAATCGATAGAATTACAAAGTGCTTCAGTTGATATTTTTAAAAGTGCAAAAGACTGGTTGTCATTAGCGGAAACATATAATCATATTAGTGATTATTATCAACGAGCAGAAAAGATGTCTGATGCAGAACTTTTTATAAAGAAAGCAATCTCACTATTAAATGAATATGATGACGTGAATAAAATAATACGTGCAGATGCGGAACGTTTAGGTGATAGTACAATTATTACACCATATGCAGTGTCTCAAATCAAACGGAGACTTGATTATGACAGAATTAATTTCCGTCAATCATTGGCTAGGATTTATAAAAAAGAAGGAAAAATAATAGACGCAATTAATACGGAAAAAGAAAATGTCTGTTTTTTGAAAAATATGCGAGATGATAAAGCATATGCTTTACATCTTATTATACTTGCGCAATACTACGTACTTAATAAACAATTCAATAGTGCAAAAGAATGTATTAAACAAGCTTTTCAATTTGATAAGAATCAATATGGTATCGAACAAGGTAAAATCTTATTGTCTCATGTGTATTTTGAAATGGGAGATACAATAAAGGCTATTCAAAATGCAAAAGAAGCTATTTCATTTTTTAGGTCTAATGGAGATACTAATAATTTCATAATCTCTGAATACGCATTATCTTTATTCTATTGGAAGAGTAATGATTATTTAAAGGCGGAACAATATATGTCAGAGACTCTAGATTTACTAAAGAACATGATTTGCAATGAATTTGTAGGGCTGACAAATCAACAAAAGCAAAGGATATGGTCAATCTATGAAAAATATTTTGTATTCTACAGACATATCATAGCAAAAACAAGTAGGAATAATGAACTATTGTCAAAATTGTATAACTACATACTTTTTTCCAAAAGTTTTCTTTTAGACGAAGAGATAGATTCAGACAGAGATGAATTGATACGTGTAAAATTTAATTGGCGAGATGTTAAACAGCATCTTTCTATTGATGCAATTGCTATAGAATTCATATCGACGATGGAGGATGAAGGGAATTATAACACTTATCATGCATTAATCATTGACAAGAATACTCCCTCGCCAAGGATGATAACTCTTTATAGTGAATCGAAATTGGAAGAGATAAAGAAAATAGACAAACGCGATATTCGTGACATTGTTGGTGAACTGATATGGAAACCGATCTTAGACCAATACGTTACAGTAAAAGATATCTATTTCTCGGCAGATGGTATTCTACACATACTTCCTATTGAGTATTATAGTGCAGACGGCACGAATAGTATGTTTGAGAAATTTAATATGCACAGATTATCTTCTACAAAAGAGCTTATACGTGAGTCTGATAAATATCAACTTAAAAGTGCTGTGCTATACGGAGGTCTTGATTATAACCAGTTAAAAGAGATCACTATTGGACCAAACATAAGCGAGATGTCAAGCATTTGGAGAGGAATAGCAGATCGTGGCGGCTTTGACCCTCTATTTAATACTGCATTAGAAACTCAGGAAATCAAAGAACTATTGGTAGATAAGAATATAAAAACCACTCTTTATAGCGGAGAGTCTGGAACAGAAGAAAGCTTCCGTAATTTATCGGGGCAAAGTCATGGTATTATTCATTTGGCAACCCATGGAATGTATATCAATCCGGAAGGTGTTGCCACAAAGAGAAATGAATACAATTTTGACTTCCTGGAATCATTGGCTAGTTTAGACGACCCTGTAAAGGAGGATGTCGTCCTAACACATTCATTTTTGGTAATGTCAGGTGGTAACAAACTTATAGCTCGAAAATCTGTTCCTGACAAAAACAATGACGGGATTCTTACTTCTAAAGAGATATCCCAACTTGACTTTCATGGGCTTGATCTTGTTGTACTTTCTGCGTGTGAATCTGCCTTGGGTGATATTGACAATGGGGGCGTATATGGACTTCAACGTGGATTCAAAAAAGCGGGAGCAAATACTATCCTCATGAGTTTAGGAAAAGTTGATGATGAAGCTACAAGAATCTTGATGGTAGAATTTTATCGTAATCTAATGGATGGTAAAGCAAAACTTCAGTCTCTCAGAAATGCTCAGAAATATTTACGAAGTGTCGAAAATGGAAAATATAACGATCCCAAATATTGGGCATCGTTTATAATGCTGGATGGATTAAACTAAAGGGATATGGATATTTTATCGTTTAGCATACATTATAGAGTATAATGACAAATAATGAATAAAGTTAGAAGAATATAATAGTATGAAAAAATTATTCTTATTGCTATCACTCCTAGAGCTTTTCGTTACACTATCAGCACAAGATTTTAATCAAGCTGTGGTGAATGAAATACAAGATTGCATAAAATATATGAACTTTAATAAAGCAGATTCTATTATCAGTTCTTTCAGAAATAAGGATTTGCCAAGAAATTCTTTATTTTGGCTGAATCTAATTCATAGTGACATCGGAATTAGAAGATATAGACAAACTGGTGATATTAATGATTATAATAAATATGTGAATTCTGGTATTGACGCTTTCCGTTTCCTGTCAGACATTATTGTTAATAAAGAAAATGCAGAGTCCTCTATCAACTGCTGGAATTTCTTGTTAAATTGGAGTGAACTATATACACAAATAGATAATAACATTGTAGACTCCCTTTCTTCTTTTTCAAACAGGTATTATAATACCTGCGAAATGATGAATTCCAATATTTATTATCTTGTTCAGCGTAATATTTTTGAATATTATATGGGTAAGCAACAATATGAAAAAGGTCTAAATATTATGATAGAAGCTGAAAGATCTATTCAAAAAGGCAAATCAGCAACAAAAGTAGCCGCTTTAACTCATTTTCATATAGGATTGGCATATTTGCAGCTAATGGATATAAATAATTCAAAGAAATGGTTTGATTCTTCATATTCTTTATTTACAAATGTTATTGACAAAGGAAAAGTTGGTCGTTATGGGTTGTTACTGAATAATATATCTAATTTATATAGTTCATATCTTGGTGATTATAATCTCGCATATAATTATGCACTTGAGGCGATTCGCGTCAATGGCGAATTATGCGGGAAATTATCTGAAGAATATATTTCAGCGCTTGTGGCATTGTCAAATGCAGAATTCGGTCTTAATATGATAAATGAAGGATTAAAACACCTTGAATCTGCTGTAGGTTTATTAGACACTGTCAAGATGCATGACAACCTCAAACAAAAATTGAGAGAGACATTAGAGTATGCGAAATTAAGACTAAATATTAAGGATTCCTCTATGGAAATTGATTCATTCTCAAGAATAACAGATAATGGATTGTTTCTAGAGGCGAGCAATCTATATGCTCATGGAAATATCAAATCGGCAATACTTAAATTTAATGAATGTAAATCTTATATTGAAAACAATTGGAACTATAGTAGCATGGCTAATTACATTCAGGTCATTTCTTCCCTATCCAATTTGCTAGTTGAAGAGGGTAATTATATTGAAGCTGACAGCATATTAGATAATAGTCTCCATTTCGTCCAAGCACACAATGTACCTAATAATTTATATAGAAGCATCTATGGTGCAAAAGGCAAACTATGTTTTGCTATAAACAATATTGACCTAGCTTTTCATTGGTTTAATATGGAGAAGGATCTTTTTGCAGAAAAAGATACAATTGGGCTTGAATATGCATTATTATTGTCTAATCTGTCAGGATGCTATATGGTAAAAGAAGATTTCTCTACAGCTAAGCAGCTATCCGATAAAGCATATAATTTGGTAGTACATTTTTATGGCAAAAATGCAGACAATGCAAATGACAGACTTCTCCTACTAAATAATTTGGCCAATATTTATTATAAAATGAAAGACTTATCAAAAGCCAAAGAACTTTATGAAGAAGTTGTAAAAAGTTGTGTATCAAGTCAACATGAAGCAACGAAAGCCCTTGTCTTGCTGAATTTATCAGAAATCTATATGTTAATTGACCAAAATTACAACAAAGCAGAAGAATGTCTTCGCCAAGTTCAGTTTTTGAATGCAGCCTCATATGTAAAAGACATGGCTGAGATAGATTTATATTTCCTTCATTGTGTAACTAACAACTATGGAGTTGTCGCAGAAATTGTTAAATACAATGAATCTATTAAAGGATGTGTGGCAAATATGTTCTCGCATTTCTCTGAAGCGGAACGCGAAGACTATTGGACGCAAAAATCACGAGCGTTGGTGTTTTTGAATAATCTAGCATTATCGACTTTTGATGATAATCGAGTTAGAATAATGGCATATGACAATGCTCTGTTTACAAAAAACATGCTCTTGAACTCTGGCAGATTGTTAGGGAATACTGTGAAGAACAGTACTGTTGAAACAAAAGATGCGTATTCATATATGCAGACACTTAAAAGCGCGTTATCCAAGAAAGAAATGCCAAAGGATTCGGTTGGTACTTATATGGAAAGGATTAGCCAGTTGGAAAAACAAATTATTTCTTCGATTCCGAGTTTTAACGACAGACTAATACAGCAATTCAAATCAACATCCGATATTCAAAATATTTTGTCTGATGATGAAATCGCTATAGAATTCGTGTTCCTTCCACAAATAAAGATGCCCTTTGAAGATTCTGAACTTAAATATGGCGCTTTGATATTGTCAAAGAACATTGAGGCTCCAATTCTAGTCCCTCTTTGTTCGGAATATGATTTGGAGGATTTGTTTGATGAGGAGAAATCCAACAATCAAACTTTTGTGGATAAGTTATATGACATCAAAGATACAAAACTATATAACTTGATATGGGCAAATATAGAGCCATATCTAGCTGCAGCTAAGATAGTTTACTATTCACCCACAGGCTATATAAGCAAAATCAATTTGTCTGCAATTTCAAATGGAAGCAAAAGGCTACATGATAAACTTGTGATTCACGAAGTTTCAACAACGGCAGCAATCGGAGAATTAAAAAATGGAAAAAGAAACGACATAACTAATTCAATTTTATATGGAGATATCAACTATTATGAGGATTCTGACATGATGGCTGAAAACGCAAAATCATATCAGTACGTTTCTTCAGGAAGTGTGCTAGCTACACGATCCTTAAGTCGAAGTTCCTGGGATTTGTTACCCAATACTATAGATGAGATTATGAATATCAGTAAACTGCTGTCTAGTAAGGGTATAAAAACACAAACTATAAGCCAAAACTCGGCAAATGAAGAATCATTTAAAGCTATGAGCGGCAATGCGCCAGACATTATTCATGTTGCATCCCATGGATTCTATTACCAATCCATCGAAGATATTACGTCATCTTTCTTTGGCCAATTGAATAGCTATACTCAGAAGGATTATTCACTATTATTCAGCGGACTTCTTTTTGCTGGAGCAAATAATGCGTGGACAGGAAAAAATATAGCCAAAGACATAGAAGACGGTATCTTGACTGCTGATGAAATTTCTCGTTTAGATTTAGAAGGAAATAAACTTTTGGTTTTATCTGCGTGCGACACAGGACTTGGTGACATAGACAACATTGATGGTGTCTTTGGACTGCAACGTGGATTTAAGAAGGCTGGAGCAGGAACTATACTTATGTCTCTATGGAAAGTCCCAGACGAAGAGACGGGTATATTAATGAAATCGTTTTATGAACATTATATTTCTGGAGAGTCGACTTGTATGTCATTAAAGCAAGCACAAAACGTATTAATACAAATGGGGAAATCACCGTATTACTGGGCGGGTTTTGTGGTGTTAGATTAACGGCCAAATTGTCCAAAAACGGTCTAGGACGTAAAAAATATGACTGAGACTTAATAATAACAATTATGATAGCAATTAAATTAATGCTACTCATTTGTTAGATTGGGTCGTTGCAAAAATTGCAGGCCCAATCTACGAGTCGTAGAAAGGATGTGTCATACGACATAAGCGTGACAAGCAAACTTATATAGATTGCGAAAGGATTATGGGACACATTTGCCTAAGGCAATTCAGCCAGCACCTTTGGAAAGTGCTGGCTGTTTAATTCATGCGTTTGGTTTATGATGCCAAACATTACCACATTCTGGATCCGAACAATTATACACTTCGATATACTCACCATCTGCTCCGACATAAGAATTGCTCTTTGCCGCAGGCATCCCACATTGTGGGCATTTTTTCTCTATCATATTTAAAACATTTAAGTGGGGCATACCTCAAGCCATCGTTAAACTTTTCAGTTATTTCCAATTGGCTCAGAGGCTCGATAAGAATCATCAATAAAAGGAGAGCGAGGTTGTTCTCGGCTGCAAAGATATGAAGATATTTCTTTCGTTGTACTACAAGCCTCTAATATTTAATCTCTTTTAAGATTTTCTGTGCCTTTGCTGCAATAGGCATGTCTGGATTATCAGCTTCTAGTTTCTCTAATACAGGGATAGCCTTATCAATCTGGTCGTTTTTGATATATGCGAGTGCAAGATTCCATGCTATATCGTTGGCATAGGCGTTGTAGGTGAAGTCCATGTCAAGTGAGGCATATATTGGCTCCAACTCTTCGATATATTGGGCAACATAACGTTGCTCCTTTATATTATTAAATAAGGTAAATAGGTGTGCAACAGTGGCAGAATCAACATCACCACGAGAAATGTCTCTCATGCAGTACTCTGCATAATAAGGTGACACGATGCTGGAAAGCTCGTTAGTTCGCTTATCCTTGGTATAGCCAAAGAAGATTGCAACAACAGCAGCGATAGAACATGCCCATTGCAACAAAGAACGTACACGACGATTGTCGTATTTTGTAATAATCGTCTTTTCCTGCACAGCATCCTGGTTGCGAATGCCACGGATAAGAGCAACAGTTGCTTTCACCTGGGCACGGAGTTCTGGGTCAGCCTGTATCTCCTGCTTAAACGCGGACTCTTCTTCTGGCGTCATTTCACCTCGAAGGAATGAGTCAATACGAGCATCAATAGCTTCCTGCAATATATCGTTGTCCTTATCCATAGATTTTGTTCTTTAATTCGTTATACTTCTCGCGGAACTTCTTTACACACTTATATTTCTGAGCCTTTACAGAGTTGGCATCTGAGAAATTGAAGATGTCTGCAATGGTTGATGTGCTATAGTCGTTCCAATAATAACCATGCAAGATGTTCCTACAGGTATCTGTCATAGATGCGATAATACTGTTGACAAGTTTCTCCAAACGAACCTGTTTATCTTCTTCCTCAGTATCAACACAAACACCCCATAGCTCGTCAATTTTGTCATTGCGAATCGAATTAGGATTGGTAAGCTGATTCTCGTTGAGCAAGGGAATCGATTTGGTGTGCTTGCCCAGAAACTTCAGGGTATGATTGATGCAGACTCGCATGAAGTAGGTGCCCAGCGAACTGGTAAGTTCAGTAAGTTTCCCGTTACGAACATTCATGAATAGCGCCATAGAGGCATCTTGAAAGATGTCATTAAGGTCGTCGTCTGAGAGTGAATATTTCTTTCTTAGATAGGAAAGAACCTTTCCACGTTCACCAGAGATGAAGCTATTCAGGTCGTTATTCGTTAGTGAAACTTCCTTTGCCATATCAATAACTTGATTCTGTTACTAGATTCTGGTTGTTGGGCCAGTGGCCTCCATTCATAATAGAGGACTTAAGGCTTTTCAAAAACTCATCTGCATTGACAGAAAGAGTATTCGTAGTTATTGCCTGGGCAATGTTGTATGACAATGGCCCATATCTTTTGTCCCCCACTTTGATCTCTGTGTTAACCTGGTCAGGACGGCAGGCCTCAATAAACAGCACATTAGATAGTTGGGGATTAGCCTCAATCTTGTAATGAGACTTCTTTTGCTTGGATGGCTTGAATACCTTATTATTATAAGTAAAGCCGACCTTAGTGCCTCTAACAGTCTCGTCGTTTGCTCTGGATGAGGTACCTGCATGGCAGGCATCAATAACAACGTATAGGAAACCTTTGGTACCAATCTTCTTCCTTAATTGTTTTACATATTCGTTGAGTTGGTCATCCAACAAGTGTTTTTTGCCCTCATAGTTTCCTTTCTTATACATCTTATAAGCATCAATAGGAACGATTGCCTCGTCCCATCCATCATCTTCATCACCATTTAGGTCTTCAACAGGTTGGCCATGCGTAGAGAAGTGCAGGTAAACAATGTCACCTTTCTTTGTGGTTTTGATGAAGGTGGATAGCTGGCGGGTGATGTTATCATAGGTCGCCTGTTCGTCTAACATCACCGTAGTTTGGAATCCTTGCTTCTTAAATACAGGGGAGAGCAGATTAACATCCTCAACACCATTGATATTGTTCCACTGATAGCCAGTCAAAGCAGTGTCATAGTGGGAAATACCCACTAAGAATGCTCGCTTTCGTTGGGCATCGACATCTGCAATCCCCATGCAGAATAGGCATAATATCAATAGTTTCAGCTTCATCTAAAAATATTTTTGGCAAAAGTACAACTTTTTTTTGAAAATGCGGTTACCTTTTCCATTTTTCTAGTATCAAGAGGCAAAGAAACAACAATTAGTAACAATTTAAAATCAAAAAACAATGAGAAAGTTATTCTTACACATCAAGAGAGTCTTCAGAAAGTTCTGGTATGTAATCTGCTTAATTTCTGCAATTTCACTCGTACACGGACTTATTGCACTGGTAGTGATGACTATCATCTCCTTGTTATTCTTTGACAACATCGTAGACGTAGATGCTATCTTGGAGAACTTCACTGATGAGCAGTTGGAAATCATCCTGTCAGAAGAAATGGATGAGAACGTTACAGATGACGATTATCTGACTCTGTTAGCAAGATACCAGTCATTTTTCTGCCCCAAGAAAATAGACAGAATTACCATCTGGACTAGTTCTGAGGTTACAAAAGACGCTTATATCTTTAGCTATGAACTGAAAGGTAAAGAGACTATCACCAGAGAAGAGCAGAAAAAGAGAATATTCGCTCAGATCAATACAAATGGAGTACATGTAAAGAGACTGGTAAATTCGAACAGACAGCTCGTGTTCAGATACACATATCGCCAGACTGGTGAGACTATTGAGATTGTGTTTACCACAGACGAATTGAGGGGATAAACGAAGTAATAACAATTAAAAATATACAGCTATGAAGATCTTAAATATATTCAGTTCGAAGAAAGTCGCTAACAGTGATGTAGTTCCTGTTAATGCTGACATTACAGACAATGATCAGGAATCCGCAATGACAGCAGACAATCCTGAAGAAGAGAAAAAGAGTAACATCGTAACCATCAAATGGGGAACGGGAATGCCTATTGACGTCATCTACAACTATATCCACAAGAACTTTGAGGATGATGGATACCAGGATGCTTTGGTTAATCAGGACATTGCCTATCGTGACACTCGGATTTCGATTATCCGTAATGACCTGGAGATGTTGTTCAACAGAATTACGCTTTGCTACAAGAAGAACATTAGGGAAGCTCAGGTCAGGATGGACAATAGCAGAAAAGCATTCGCCCTAAGTGCAGCAGCAAACCTTGAAGCACAGCTCGCAACCTATGAGGAGCATCTTGCTGAAATAGAGAATATGAAGAAACTGTTTGATGACAATGATGCGAAGATGCTGACCATGATTGAGTCATACAAGAGGGGGTTCCTGAAAGGTATCAATGCAGCGACAATGGATTTTATTAACAATAACCACTAAAAGAATACGATTATGAAAACTATAAAGAACATCGGTTGTTTCCTGATTGGTTGGAACAATAACATATTGAAGGAGTGTGGCGAAGCAAGTCAGCGCCAGTTCAGAAAGCTATTGTCAGCGATTTGCATTATGATGCTGATGTGGGGAACTATAGGATACTGCTTTGCTGACAGGTATATTAATATCGAGTCATGTATTCTGAAGCTCTGCGTGTCACTAGCATTTATGTTCATCATCTTATGCGTGGAGCGTGTAATCATACTGAATGTTGGAAAGGCCAGAATGATGGCAGTAATGCGTTTCTCGATGGCTATTTGTATGGCAATCTTAGGATCATGCATCTTTGACCAGATTATCTTCCGCAACGATATTCAGCAGACCATACAGGAGAATAGAGAAGATGTTATTAAAGAAACCATTCTAAAGCGAATGTCTATCTATGAGAGTGACGAGAAGCGTATTACCTTCGAGATTGATTCGCTGAATAAAGCAACTATCGCATTGGGTGAAGAACTAATGAAGCGTCCTACGATAAAGAGCGTGAATGTATCTACTCAGGAACAAGTTGTAGGAGTAGATGAGAGTGGAAAACCAAGGAAAGAGATGGTCAAGAACACTCAGGTAGTTAATATTCCAAACCCATTGGCCGAACAACTCAAATCGAACAATGGTCAGATAGAGATTTATCAGAATCAGTTGGAACAGCTGCGTCAGGATAAGAAAGACATTGCAGAGAAGGTTACTATAGAGGTGAGCGAGCGTCCTCTGGGATTCATCGAAGAACTGGAAGCAACCCTCAGCGTGGTTTCTAACAGTTGGATCTCATTAGCCTTTTATGTTGTACTTTTCCTTTTCCTCACATTTATGGAATTGTTCGTGCTAACCATAAAGATGGGAGAAAGCAAATGCGACTATGAATTGATAGTAGAGAACCAGCTGAACCTGAAGAAGAATCTCATGGAACAGACCAAACAAAGTCTTATAGTGAACAAATAACATGTTAAACCATTTAATATACAAAGATTATGACAACAGATTTTTATGATGACTCTTTCGTAGAGTATGATGATTACAAAGAGAATGAAGAGTTCGACGATTATGACGAGTACGAAGATGAATATGAGTGTGACGATCAGGATGGAGGCTACGAGTGGACAGAAGAAGATTCCTGGGATGCTCTGACAGACGGGATGTATGGTGATATGCCCAGTGACCCTCAAATGTATGATGCGATGATGGATGCCATGGGTTATTAATCTAAAACATGCAACTATGGAAAAGGAATTAATGAATAGTATTACCAAAGAATTGGAGCAGTTCCATTGCTCCATTCTTTTGGACGAAGTGAAGGAAAAGGTGCGCAAACTGAAGGCCTACGGAGTTGAAGACACTGAAATCATGGCGGTAATGAATGAAGAAGAATTGTTTCCTCAGTTAATAGTAACCAAAGACTACAAGGTTGTTTTAACTGGTGAGAAAGATGTGGTGATAGAAATGGAACCATTGGTGAAAGCTGTATATCTTCTGTTCCTCTCGCACCCAGAAGGTATTGTTCTGAAATATCTACCAGATTATCGTAAGGAATTGACAACTATATATTTGTTGCTAAGACCATACGGACTAACTGATAGGGTAAAGAAAAGCATTGTCGATGTTACGACACCCACTCAGAACTCTATAAACGAGAAATGTGCGAGAATACGGAAACTGTTTTCTTCTGTGCTGCCACAAAGCGTAGCTCGATATTACGCTATATCTGGCAAACGTGGCGAAGCAAAAAAGATTGATCTTGTCCGAGCAAATGTCATCTGGGAATGCAATTTACCTAATCCGCAAGGCTTGTGATTGTAAATCGTTACGGAATAATCTGGCTTTTGTTTAAATTTGCAAGAAAAAGTAGATGATAGTACATATTATAATACTTACAATTATTGTTGTGATATTCAATATCTGGCGCTACAATCGTGAAAACGATAGCGATGACTATGTTTCAAATATAGATGAGGAACCTCAAAATAATGAAGTAAATGTAAGCTATATGGAAGAGAAGATTAGCACAAGGCAATTGGCTTTGAGAACCATTGAGAATATTGGAAGTAAGCCAGAATACACTGAAGAGGGAAGAATCCAGTTTGAGTATCAAGGAATTGTATTCCTAATGGAGGCTGCCAATGACTGTTTGTTCGTGAATCTAATTTGGCCATGGTGCCACAGTTTCTCAAAATTCGACATTGACGAGTTCGCAAGGGTTCGTCAGGTGGTGAATGAAATCAATCTGCGTGATACACTTTCAGTCGTCTATACCATATCGGATTCTGATGACGTGGCACTGCACATCAAGACGAATTTCCTGCTAGTACCTCAGATTCCAGAAGTGGAGGAATACCTGAAACTGATTCTGAACTGTTTCTTCAGAACAGCTAGAACATTAGAAGTTGAGATTGAAAAATGCAGAATGCAGGAGTGTGAGCAACAAGTTTGAGAATAATTTCGTATATTTGTAACATAAAAAATAATAGATATGGACAAGGAAATTGGCAAAAAAATCACAGAAATCGTGTGTCAAGCTTGGAATGAACTTGATGCATCATTATTCGAAACAATACTTAGTGAAGAATTCGAATATATTTCGGTTTGGATTATAGAAACTATGAAGGGTAAAGACCGCTACATGGATTATATCACAGGGAAGTTTCAATCGATAAGAAACAGCAACAATCCCGTTACTGCAGAAGTTATATATCAGGATGTGATAGATAAGTATGTTGTTGTTCTGAACCAAGGAGGCAATCTGGCAGCACTCGAACCAACAATACAAGACAATCTGCTTAAGAGTCTGTGGATGCGTCCCGTAGGGATGACGCTTCCTGCTGTTTTTACATCCAAGAAGCCTAATCATACTAAAAAACTAAAGGAGGAAAAACAAGAAACGGAATACGGAAGGTTTTCAAGGTTGTTCCTTGATGCTCTGATGTCGAAAGATTTCTCTAAAACAGATGCATTTTTGGCTGATGATGTAATCCAGATTCTTTATGACAACAAAGAGATTACTGGAAAAGGAGATGTGATTTCATACTGGAAAGATTGGCTAGAAAGATGGAACGAGCCTAATGATAATACATGCTATAGGGTTAAATACTGTAAGTATTATAATAGGGAAGTGGTAAGTATAGAGCCAAGAGGAAAGAGAGTCTTATACCAGATAGCTAGGCTCGAAGACGGGAAGGCCAAGCAGATGATTCTTTGTCCTAATCCACTACAGAACCCCATGATTAGATATTGGGAATTGGATCATTCTCCTCTTTTGTTCAAGGATTTGTCTGTTATGCCTCACAGGATGGGGAAAGACCTTGAACCGCGCCCATTCCGGGTGCCTTGCATGCGCTGTGGATGCAAATCAGAAAAGCTTCAATGGTATGAATACAAACACAATGCAGGACCACTAAGTTATTCTGGCGAATTATCTGTTTGTGGCAATTGTATGGAAGCAGTAGAGTTTTTGCCGACTATATTTATAAAGTATTGATAACGATAATAAACGATCGATTATGACAAAGTCAAAATTTAGGAGTTTGATTGGTAATATTATTGGCTCAACTTATGATTTTTACAATGCCTATGGGCTCGGAAAAGAAGAATATTATTGATTGGGAATCTCTTTCCAAATTGGAGATAGGTGTAATGGTAATCATGGTACCAATCTTTGCTTTAGTTGCAGGATTGGAGTATATCATTGCCAAACTAACAGGGGCAACATACAATGAGGTGAACATCATTGTCTACTACCTGTTGATGCCATTATCATGGGCAGTTATGGTTGATTATATCACAATGCTGCCGTTCCTCTCACTAATGTATATTATCGCATGGGTAATATTCTTGTGGAAAGACCCGATGAAGTTTCGAGATCGTTGTGACTGGGCATTCGACAAATCTGTAGATTTCTTGCTATGGTTCAAAAAGATTGGCTGGAACTATGTGGTAAGTTCCGTTATTATCTGCGTTGTTGTACCTGTACTGATTTATGTGGAATTGATTTATGGAATAATCAAAATAAGATAATCAAAGGAATGAAAAGCTTTATAGGGGAAATTTGGGATAAGCGCATATCTTTTGATTACAAAAAGATTCGCTGTTACAGCGCAAGTCGTTGGCCTGATGCTATGGGGAATACTCATGGCGTCGAACATTGGGATAGAGTTGCAAGATTTGGTAGCTATGTTGAACGTCTCGCATAAAACAAAGAAAAGAGTGTGGATATTTCTCTCCGTCATCATGCTCCTTGTTGGGGCAAAGTGTTGTTGGGTAAAGTGCGCAACAAGGGGTCAAGGCTCCTTCGAAGGAGAAAAGAAAGAGATTGTCCGTCGTGCAAACTTTCTAACGGCAAAGGTCGCAACTTCGCCACAGCAGTTGCTGGATGAGATGCCTAGTGGAATTGGTACACAGTTCCAGGGAGAATGGGCACTATATACTTGTTCTATGACTTGTGCAGCATTGGCAAATATTGCAATACTTTATCCCCAGAACAATGAGACGGCCATCAAGTTCATCGGACAGATTATTGATATTGCGATGTCTGCGGAGATACGGGAATACGACAAGTTGCGCTGGGGAGAGGACCCGATGGACGGTATCTATGGGAATCTGAGCCATATTTCATATTATAGCCATTTGGCATGGATGATTAGCAGGTATAAGCAGATTGGTGGTGACAGAAAATATGATGGGCTGTATCATACACTCTGCAGGTCAATGAATAGAAGAATTCGCCAGAGTCCCATAATGAATCTGCCGACATATCCAGGAGAATCTATCTATATACCTGATATGTTGGTGGCCATTGTGGCATTACACAATTACGCCAGCCAATATAATGGTGAGTATAGTTCAACTGTGAATCTGTGGATTGAAAGAGCAAAGAGAGAATGGATTGACAAAGAGACTGGACTGTTGGCATCGTTCCTTGTGGATAATGGAAATAGCGCAGAGATAGAGCCGCCAGTGAAAGGCTCTTATTCGGCTTTGAACTGCTACTATATGTCGCTGATAGATACTGAATTTGCCAAGGAACAATATGAATGTCTGAAAAAGAGTTTCAGGCAAACTTTCCC
>JAEEGG010011827.1_pt1 | contig 18932 bp, 12 predicted proteins | sample 9134161 | NCBI WGS metagenome assembly JAEEGG01 (sample SAMN16246543, study PRJNA631951) | gut metagenome | biome: gut microbiome; feature: rumen; material: CR-attached | host: Bos | place: Iran: Karaj | collected 2018-10 | reverse complement strand
CCACCACATCGGTGAGCAGATGTGTCTCTGCCTGACGGAACTGTCGTTTCTCACCCGTCTTCGGGTCGTAGCGCACGATTCCGCTGTCGTTGGTGCCGCACCACACCGAGCCATCCGAATCCTCCACCATGGTGCAGACATCCCCTAACGCCAAAGTCCTGAAAATTCGCACACCATTCCAATAATAGCCCACACCGTTCTTGTAGGTGCCAATCCAAATGGCGCCGTTGTCGTCGGCCATGAGCGTGGAGATAGTGTTGTCGGGCAGCGACCCATTCTTGTCCTTCATGGAGAGTTTGACGAGTCCCTCATGGTTGGTGGCCATCCAGTAGTCGCCACTGGCATCCTGACAGACACTGCTCACAATCAGCTTATAAGGAGGAGGGGTGAATCCCCTCTTTGTCAGCCACTGCGGAATCTCGCCCCACGAACCGTCGCGGGAGTCGCGGACGAAAGTGACGAACTCCGCCTCCACATAGTAATTGCCCTCCTGGTCGATGTCGAGCGAACATGAGCCGGAGAAGGTCACGTTCTCAGCCAGATAGCGGTCGGTCTTCACGATGCTTCCCTTTCCTGCATCCAGCCACACCAATGACCCATCATCATACAGCATCACAATCTGCCCGTCTTTTTCTTTCATGTCGGTCACATTGCAATCTGGCAGTTTGAATGGGGCGGACGTTTTACTGATGAGCCGCGCCTGACCGCTTTTTTCCAAATCGAGGAGGTAGAATCCCTGGTCGGGCGCCACAGCCCACATTCTTTTTTTTGAGTCGATGAAAATGCGCCGCACATAGCCCTTGATGCCGTTGCTTTCCAATTTTTCCAGAGGATTGCTGTCAAAACTCTCCGTCAGGGGGTCGTAAAGGCTGTAGCCCACCGATGTCTCTATCCAGAGCTTCCCATCCCTGTCTTCCATAATCTCAAGCACACAGTCGTTGCCCAAAGCGAGAGGATTGCCGGCCTGAGCGAAGAAATTGCGGCAATGATAGCCGTCGAAACGGCTCAGTCCGGAGGTGGTTCCAATCCAGATATAGCCATCGCCGGTTTTGGTGATGACGTTCACTTGGTTGCCTGCCAATCCATCGCGGATGCTGATGGAATGGAAGTCGAGCGGTGTCTCCTCCACTTGCGCTCTCATGTTGATGGAGAAAAGGCAAGCGAGGAGCAAAGCGGTATGTAAGGTCAGTCTCATCTGTGTTTTCTTCTATATAAGTAGTTAGTCAGCTAAAAAACGGTTGGGTACAGGACAAGGCTGGCGACTGCAGTACTTTTTCAGGAATGAAGTTCCTGTCCTGTAAACCAAAAGTATGGTGTGGATGCCGGAGCACACACACCATACAAAGGTAGTAAAAATCTGAAAGATTCAAAACATATTACGGCAAAAATCTTTGCCTCAAATGTTCATAAGTCATTATGCCAGGTCATGGTTGGCGCATGGTTCAATACGGCCATGTTCCAGCCGCCGTTCCCTCCTTGATTCCATCCATGGCATACGGACAGAATACCGAGAGTTTGGAGCGGTCGAGGATGGTCATCGTGCCTGACAGCCCGTGCTGATTCGGCGAATTGATGTCCCATGCCATCACCACCAGTCCGTTGCTGACCGACTGCTTGTATGCCTCATAGAAGAACGACTTGATGGAGGCGTTGTGCTTATCCTGGCTGGCACCGCTGACACCGCTGAGGTCACGCCAGTTGGCACCACACTCACCGACAATCACAGGGTAGCCCTTGTCCACGAAGGTGGACTTCATCTTTGCAAACTGACTCTTCATGTGCGATTCCTCACCCCATGTCGCATTGTTGGCGGTATGGTGGTTTGAAGCGCCCCAATAATAGGTAGTCGCATCACTCTCAGCACCGCAGAAATCCCATGGGTCATAGTAGTGCACTTCCACCATGAGGTGACCTCCCTCGGTGTCGGCCGGCATCTGGAATCCATACCCGCTGTTGGTGGCGGAGTCGATGTTCGTGCCAGGTCCCTGCACCACGAGCGCACGTCGGGCATTGTTGCCTCCTGTGGCGCGCACAGCCTCCACGAATGCCTGGTTGTAGCGGTTGAGCACCGGCACCAGCTGGGCATGGCGGTTGCTGAAGAGGTTATACTGCTGGAACGGTTCGTTCATGCCGGCGAAGAGCAAATGTTCATCGTAATCCTTGAATTCATTGGCTATCTGTGTCCACAGCTTCTTGAGCATGGCGATTTTGGCAACGATGGTGGCTTCTGAGACAGCTTTGTAGGAAGAGGTGGACTCAGAGAATCCGGAAACCTCAATCCATCCGCTGTCCCAGTGGTCGTTGAGCAGCACATACAATCCGTCAGCGATGCAGTAGTTCACGATTTCCTTCACCCTTGCCATCCAAGCCGCGTCAATATCTCCGTCATTGCTGTGGATGAACCAGGAACAAGGGATACGCACGGATTTGAAACCCTGCGATTTCACGAAGTCAATCACCTGCTGGGATGTGCGGGTGGACTGCCATGCGGTCTCTGCGTTGACACCCGAACCACTTGCCTCAAGCGTGTTGCCAAGGTTCCATCCCGGATACATCAGCTTGGCGATGTCCATGGCAGAGGCGGTGATGTCGCCCATGCTTGCTCCAGCCTGGTCCACAGTAACTGAAGCCGACAGGTTGTTGAGCGTGAAGGTGATGATTCCAGTTCGCTCAGAACCCGGATTGGCATCCACAATGAAAACGCGGGTATAGTCAATCATCGAAGCACGGGTCTTCACCTCGGCACGTTCATGAATCCATTCCGGCATTTCCACCTTGAAGTCACCGTTGGATTGGAGCTTCACGCTGATTTCACTGCCCTCTGCTGGAACAGAGAACGATGTGGTTCCTACAACCAGCCCGTCGGAAGCGGTCTGAACCACTGAGATGGTTTTGGCATCCTTACCCATCTTCACCGTAATGTTGGCAGTGCGGTCGTTCGGCTCCGTATTGGCGGAAGCCGTCACGTTATAGTTATAGACGGAGGAGGAAGCTGACTTTTGGGAGACGGTGAGCCAAGAGGCGTCGGACACAAGTTCCGGGGTCTGATTTCCCTTCACAGAGATGGTGGTGCTTCCACCCTCCTTTGCAAACTGTAGTTCCGTCTTGCTCACCACAAAGTCCACATTGGAGCTTGAGCCGCCGTCATCGCCGCTGTCGCCTCCACACGAGGTGAGTGCCAGGGAGGACAAGGTGATGAAGGTCAGGGATAGGAATAGAAATAGTTTCTTCATTCTTTTCTTCTGTTTGAAGATTCAGCCCAGACGCACACAGGTGTGTGTGTCTGAGCTGAATGCACGATTGGTTAAGTTTTATCTTTTCTTACCAGCAATGGTGATGTTGTCGATGGTGGCTTTAACCAGCGATGGGTCAACCAACTCTTTCCAAAGGTCGTAGAGCTCGATGGTCCACACCACAGCTCCCAAACTCTGACCGCAGAGCGGTGCGAACACCGTGTAGGTTCCGTCGCCGGTGACGGTGGCTGCTGCAAAGTCCGTACCTCCCCAGTAGCTTGGGCTCCAGCTTGCCGCAGCAAAGCTGAGTTCGGTCTTGTAGCTCTTCGAAGCTCCGCTGATGAGGTTGCCATCAATGCCGCTGATGCTGAAGGTGACGGACATGAATCCGTTGAAATCCAGATCATCCACATTCACACCAAGTCCCGGTGTACTTCCGTATGCGTTGAAAATCTCGATACGGCCGTTCACACCGTCACCGTCCTTGTTACCGAACAGCACCTTGGAGTTATCGACATAATAGGACATGTCAGCCTCCTTCACATCGAACTCAATCTTGTCAATGGTGGCTTTCACATTGGCCAGTGCCTCATCGCCAATCGCATTGTGGAGACCGTCGATGTCGATGCAGAACACCATCGCACCTTCAGCTGCACCTTCCATCCAAACAGTGTAGGTTCCGTTTCCGGTGACGCGGCAATCGTATTTCGAGTTGAAACTGCTCCAATATTGTGCACTCCAGTCAGCATCGGCAAACTCAAGACCACCCATGCAGTTGATGGTGGAGCCTTCTGCATTGGCATCGTATGGAAGTCCGGAGAGGGTGAAGGTGACTACCATGTTCTGGTCGAACTTCAGGTCATTCAGGTTGATTGGTGGGTTGGCTGACGTAGAGCCGTAGGCATTGTAAACCTCAATACGCAAGCGTCCGTTGTTCTCCAGGTCGCCCAGCACAATCTTGGAATTATCGACGTCGAGGGTCTTCACCAGTTCCCTTGGACGGACGGAACGGACGGAAAGTCCGAGCTGGCGGGCACTGGTTCCCTTACTTACGTTACCGTCGGCAAGCAGGAGCGTCTGTCCATAGTCGCCGTTGGTTGGGTTGATGTTGCCAATCCAGTAGTAGCCATTTCCTGTTTCCTCCACGTTTGTGGCGTTGCGGTAGCCTGCCACAGGGAAGAAGATGGAGTTTCCGTTCTTGCCAGTGAACTTATAGCCGTTCACACCATCCACGGAAGTGAATTCCTGAGTGGTGTTGGCAAGCAGTTCGTCAATCTGTGCCGTGGTCGGCATCGCACTCTTCTGGGTCACACCCTCCGCAGCATCGATGACGGCGCTGAGTGCAGCTGCGATGTCGTTCTCGGTACCGGCAATGTCGCCGGTGGCATACTGAGCGGCATATTCAGAGCGGTTCATACCGGTGATGTCACCGTAGCCGTAGAGTCCTCCGGTTTCGGTCTCGCTCTCCGCACCCAGGTTATATTTAGCCCAAAGCACGGAAAGACCGAGGTCCACATATTCCATCGCCTGCTTCTCGGTGGTGAAGGATTTGGTCTCACTGAACACCATCCCGTCGCCAATCTTGAAATAAGCGGCATAGTAGTAGGTCTGTCCTGGCAGAAGTCCTGCAACGGCCTGGCTGAAAGTGGTCTCAGCACCAGTGGCAGGATAGTCGTCGCCGGTGAGGATGGCGTCTTCGGAAGCAGCCACCTTGAATCCATATTCAATCTCAGAAGCCCCCGCATTGATCACGCTGGCACTCTGGTCCACGGTTCCGGTGAGGTTGGCTTTGGTGGCGGTCACTCCAGCCACAGTGGCGTCGATAGCCACGTCGGTGGTGTAGAACGACTTGATGTCGCCGAATGAAGTGACCCTTCCCTGCAGGGTCACGTAAGTGGCGTAGTAATAACGCTGACCTTTGCTCAACTCACTGAGCGTGGTGGTGACATTTCCGTAAGAGTCGAGTGTTCCCGACTGTTTCTTTCCCGTGGTGGTAGGGTCATTGGCGGTGCCGTAAATCACACCCACGTCGTAGGAAGCCGACGCATATTGTGAGAGGTCGAGCACCGTTCCGTTGACCACGGCGGTGGTGGCAGTGACGGCTGCGTCGCCGGTCTCCACCACAGACACGATGTTTCCTGTGGCAGCAGAATAGTCGTTGTCATCGCTGCAGGAGACAAAAGCGAATCCGGCCGACACACATACTGCTCCAATCAAATATTTTGCATTCATACTATTCTTCTTTTTATGGTTATTGGATTATGTTCATTATTAACCTTCTGGTTCCAACACATTGCTTCCGCAGTCGTATTTCACTTCCACAGTCACCTTGATGGACTCGCTGAAGGCAAATTTCGAAGCTTCGCCTGCAGTGGCTCCCCAAGGGTTCACGATGTAGCGGCGGGCAGTGGAATGGTCACCATCGGCAGTGCCACGGTCGATGAGCGTGTCGTCGAAGTCAATATCCTTGCCGTCCACCTGAATCCGCTTGATGATGACGTCGCAGTTGTTGTTGTCCTTATACAGCTTGGCCACGTCGAGATAAAGTCCGTAAGGGTCGTCGTTGGCTCCCTTGATTTCGAACTCGTAAGTGCCGTCTCCAGCGATGAACACTTCCTCACTTGCCATGGTCACGGCGAAACCTCCGCTGAAATAGTTGAGTGTGCCAGAATAACGTTTCACTTCAGCACCGCCAGCAAGCACAGGCACGAAGTGGTAGCCCATATACTGGATGAGGTTGCCCTGGTCGTCGAACATCTTAGAGCCGAGCCAGAGTGATGAGATGGCTCCGGTGTAGTTATCTACCTCCACCTTCATAATGCGGAGCGTGTTGTCGTCGTTGCTCTTCATCCTGTAAGTGCCGTCGGAAGAGAGGTTCTCCACAGGAATGCCCTCACTGAAGGTGTAGATACCGTCGTCGGTCAGTTGGAATGTGCCCGTTGTCTTATCTCCAGTAGCATTGGTGTAGGTGTATTCGTTCTTTGTGCGGTCGAACTGCAGGCGGATGTCTTCGATTCCTGCCGCAGCCGCATAAGATGCGCCCAGCTCTTTAGGAGAACCTTCGAGCGTCATGATGTCGAACGGATCTTCGTCAGAGAGTCTGAAGGTCATCTGCTTAGATGTCTTCGGCTCCACATAGTCGCGCCAGTCTTCAATGAGGTCCGGCACAATTTCGGAGGCCCCTGCATCGTCTGGTGTCCAGTTGTTCTTGTAGTCTTCGGAGATGAAGTTGTAGGAGAGCAGGCATGGACCCTCACTTGGGTCGTTGTCGCGAAGGACAGCCAGCTGCATGTGGTTCTCATCGAGTGCGAGGATGGTGACGTTACCCCATTGGGTCACAATGGCGTCACGGCCTGGATCGTGCAGGAATTCTGCATCCGTCAGTTTCATGGTGTGGTTGTCGGTGTCCATGAGGAATGTTCCGTTCATGGTGCGTCCGTGAGCATTGTCGTTCACGGTGATTTTGGCACCGTCCTCCAGCGAGAAGGTCATGGAGCCGTAGTCCATGGCGCCAGTAGAGCCCATGAGCCAGCTGCGGTTGTCGCCTTCCCATCCGGCAGCCCAGCCCCAGGAGTCACCATCCACGGTCTGGCCGAGGGTGACGGTGTTCCAGCTGTCGGCTGTTCCGTAGAAATAGATAGGGCCTGCGAAATAGCGGCAAACGCTGTTCTCATCGAGGTCGAGATACCAGGTCTTGGAATGCCCCACACCACCGGTGAGCACGGTCCACAGTGGGTCGCTCACAAAGTCGGAGCAGAACTCGTCGATGGTGAATGTGGCTTTCTCGCCATAGACCACGCCTCCACGGGTCTCCACGCCCATCTGCACCTCGTAGGTGCCAGGGAACGGCATCTTCAGTGTCACCTTGTTGCCCTGGGAGCGTCCCTGCGGGTGGTTCCAGAGCACTTGATAGCTTGTAGGCATCTTGCTCTCCAAATAGATGATGTTAGGATTGGAGGCATCGGGAGTGATGGTGAAAGCGATGCCCTCCACCAAGTCTGCCTCAGTCACATCCTTCGACCCCAGACTGTAGTCGTCGGGTGAACATGCGGTTGCCGCGAACAGCAATGCAGCACATGTGAATATCGAATAGAAAATATTTTTCAGTTTCATAATATCAATTCTGTTTTATTGATTTTTATTCTCTTCTCACGATTGTCGTAGCACCACTTTTCCATGAAATTCGAAAAAGAGCATGGGGTGGCGTAACGTTGAACCGTTGTTATGCTTACCATCCTGCATTCTGTTTCAGCACACCGTTGGAGCGCTGAATCTGAGTCAGAGGAATCTGCATGAATCCACGTTTGGATGTGATGTTTGATGCGGTGTAGTTCATCGTCTCCTCAGAACCGCCGGTGAGCACCACCTCGCCATTGCCAGCCGTGATGGCGGCCGCTGCGATGCTTCCGTCTGCATCCTGACGACGGAGGTCGAACCAGCGCTGACCCTCAAATGCGAACTCCAGCCGGCGCTCCTCGAGAATGTTGGCCTTTGTGGCGGTCTTGGCTTGATAGTAGCCGCTGAGCTGAGTGCCATCCTCGCCGTTGTCCTCGGTGAAGGCGCGCTGGCGCACCTGATTGAAGTAGTCCTGGGCATTGCTGCTTCCCAACTCAGCTGCCATGAGCAACACGTCGGCGTAGCGCATCACCACGAAAGAGATAGGCTGAGAGATCTGGAAGTCGCCTGCCATCACGTCGTTGTAATAATGTGTGAGGCTCCAGTTTCCTTTCTCATCCTGGAAATACTTGGAGCGGGCCGTGTATTTCTTGTTGAAATAGCCGGTGTATTCGCGCTGGTCGGACAGAGCTTTCTGATATTCGCTCATGTCTTCGATTCCTTCAGACTTGAGGTCAATCACGCTCGCCTCACGACGCTGGTCGCCAGTGGCGAAGGAAGCCACGAAAGACTTAGGAACGGTGGCGCCGCCCCATCCCTGTCCGTAAGGAGCCTTGAATGTGCCTCCACGAACGGAGAACATCTGGATGGCGTTGTTTCCGCCGGCATTTCCATTATAGTCAGACGTATAGTTGAATTTCATGTCGAGAATCACCTCGCTGTTGCCATCGCCTGCGTAGGTCGAAACTTCTTTGTTGTTTTCATCGAAAGTGGTGCTGGCACAGAACCAGAGGTTCTTGAAGAGCGGAACCAATGAGTACTCGCCCGAGCGGATGATTTCCTCCAGACCCTGGAGTGCCTCAGCCTTGGTGAGTGTGCCTGGCTCGCCACCGTAAACGCCGTTATAGAAGAGATAAACACGCGCAAGGAGAGCCTTGGCGGCATAAGAGGTGATACGGCCGTCGTTGTTTGCAGCATCTGCCTTCGGATAGGCGTCTGCAGGAATGTTGGCAGCGGCATATTTCAGGTCTTCCACAATCTGTGCATACACCTCAGCCGGTGCTGCCTGAGGAAGATTGTCGGATGACGGAGCTGTGAGCAGCGGCACGTTCTCGAACAAACGGACGAGGTCAAAATAGCAGATGGCGCGGATGGCGCGTGCCTCACCCATGATGCGTCCGCGGGTCTCCTCGTTCGACCATCCGATTTGGTCTTCGTGGGCGATGAGTTCGTTGCAACGGTAGATGGCTGCATAGTAGTAGGTCCAGAGGTCGTCGAACAGGTTCACCTGCGAAGGGTCCTGACCGATGTCCATACGGTCGATGAGCTGGCTGTTGCGGGCGTCGTTGGCTCCCGTTCCTCCGAAGCACTCGTCGGAGAGCAGCTCAGTGAGATAATGAAGGGCGAAAGTCGGTCCGTTGGAGACGGTGCACTGCCATCCGTCGTAGCAACCGATCAAAGCACGGGAGGCGTCGTTCTCTGTCTTGTAGTAGTTCTCCGTGGTGGTTTCAGTTTTCGACTCCACATCGAGGAAACTGTCGCCACAGGAAGCCAGTCCGGCAGTCAGCAATCCCAGTGCGAATATATTGAATATTTTTGATTTCATGATTCTTGAATTTTTAAATAGTTAATTCCTTGTTCTTCACACGCAGTCTTGGAATCAGAATTTCAGGTTCACACCGATGAGGAAGGTGCGAGGACGTGGATAGTAGCCGAGGTCGATGCCCGACACCCATCCGTCCATACCGTAACCGATTTCCGGATCCATTCCGTTGTACTTGGTGAAGGTGAACGGGTTCTGAATCTGCATGTAGAGGCGGCACTGGCTGATATAATTGCTGTTGATCAGCTCTGCGAAGTCGTAGCCGAGGGTGATGTTGGATATTCTCAGGAAGTCACCCTTGTGGAGGAACAAGTCAGAGAACTGGTAGTTGATGTTGGTGTTGGTCACACGCGGGATGGAGTTCGAAGTGCCCTCACCTGTCCAGCGGCTGAGAATCTCAGTGGTGTAGTTGGCTGTGGTGGAGCCCACGTTGCGGTAGCTCTGCACAATCTTGTAGCCAGCCATACCGTTGGCAGTGAGAGAGAAGTCGAAGTTCTTATAGTCGAAGCCCAGGGAGAATCCGTATGTCCATGAAGGCATACCGTTGCCGAGGTTCACCTTGTCGGAGTCGTTGATCTGTCCGTCGTGGTTGATGTCGTAGTATTTCACGTCGCCTGGTTTCACGTCGGCCTGAAGCACACCGTTTCCTGCTGCGATCCAGTCATTGATTTCCTGCTCGTTCTGGAAGATGCCCGCTGTCTTGTAGCCCCAGAAATAACCGATAGGCTCACCATTGCTTGCACGGTAGAACTCAGTGGAGTTGTCGTAGAGCATGTTGGTCTGACCGTGGATGATACCATCTTCGTTTGGAATATTTCCCACCTCATTGTGGTTGTAGGCGAAGTTGGCGTTCACATAGTAGTTGAAGTCCTTTCCGATGCGGTCTCTCCAGCTGAGTCCGAGCTCCACACCGACGTTCTTCACGTCACCACCATTTATATAAGGTGCACCGGTACCTACGGTTGCGAGGATTGGCGGCTGAACCAGCCAGTCTTTTGTGGTCTTGTAGTACCAGTCGAATGCCACGTTCAGGCGGCTGTTGAGGAAGCGAGCGTCGAAACCGAGGTCGAACTGCTCCGAAGTCTCCCATGTGATGTCCTCGTTGGCCAGACGGCTGGCGTAGGCACCCCACTGGTCGGCAGTGCTGCCCAGACCGGTTCCGAAGTTATAATAAAGGTTGGAGAAGCTCACCGGAGCGGCATACATGTAGTTGCCGATGTTCTGGTTACCCACCTGACCCCAGCTGGCGCGAAGCTTGAAGTAGTCCATCACGTCGGTCACCGGAGCCATCCATTTCTCATTGGTCAGCACCCAACCGGCACTGATGGAAGGGAACCAACCCCAGCGGTGTCCCTTGGCAAAGCGGCTGGAACCGTCGGCACGGAGGGTTGCAGTGGCCATGTAGGTCTCTTTGAAGTTCCAGCTCAGACGTCCGAAGTAGCTCATCATGCGGGTCTCATCCCATGGAGAGCCGCTGGCGTCGAGTCCGTCTTCCTTGGTCTGTGCGGTTCCGTTGCTCACCCATGCATATTTCCATGAGTCAAAGCCGTCGCGGAGATATCCGTTGCGTGCATAGAGGGAAGAACCCTGAGTGCGGAACGACTCCATACCGAGGAGAGCGTCGAAATGATGGTCCTCTGCCACGTCGAACTTGTAGTTGAGGGTGTTGGTCCAGGTGAGTTCCCATCCGTCGCCCTTACTCTGTGCGGCTTCCGTGCGGGTGTCGTTGTAGCTGTAGATGGAGAAGTGGTAGAGCGGACGGAAGCTGCGGTAGTCGGTGGAAGAATAGCGCGCACCGAAAGTGCTCCTGAACTTGAGGTCCTTGATGAACTCCATCTCAGCATACACGTTGCCGGTGAAATAAGCGTTCTTCGACTTGTTGTTCACGGTGGTCATCATGGCTCCGTAAGGGTTGCCGTCGCCGTTGTACCAGTCGCTGTTGCTGGTGTCGTTGTAAGGACTGTCGTAGATATTGTTGTCGCTATAGACTGGTGCGAGCGGGGAAGTGCCGAAAGCGGAGCGCAGCGTGTTGTTGTACTGGTTGCCCACGCTGATGCCACGGGTCTTGGAATAAACGAATCCCACCTGCTCACCAATCTTGAGGAAATTGTCAATCACATTCTGCTCTGCATTCAAGCGGAAGTTGTAGCGCTCGTAGTTGCTGACACTGCTGCCGCCCACGATACCCTCCTGGCTCATGTAGCCCAGGGAGAGGGCGTAGTTCTGCTTGGCGTTGCCGCCACTCACACCGAGGGTGTAGCTCTGCAGCTTGGCGTTGCTCTTGAACATCTGGTCAACCCAGTCAGTGTCATACACATTTCCGTCGGCATCATAGATGCTGGTGTATTTGCTCCAGTCGTAAGGCAGGCCGCCAGAGTTCACGTTCTGCTCGTCCATGATGGTCATGTACTGCTGAGAGTTGAGCATCTTGGCCTTGCGTGCCACGTTCTGCCAACCCATGTAGCCGTCGAACGAAACGACTGCCTTGCCTTCCTTACCGTTCTTCGTGGTGATGAGCACCACACCGTTGGCCGACTGGCTACCATAGATGGCTGCACTGGCGGCGTCCTTGAGAATGTCGATGCTCTCGATGTCGGCAGGGTTGAGCGTGTTGATGTCGCCACGCACACCGTCGATGATGTAGAGTGGTCCGGAATCGCCGGTGGTGCCGAGACCACGGATATTCACCTTCAATCCCTCACCCGGCTGTCCGGAAGTGGAGATGATGGCCATACCTGGAGTCTGGCCCTGCAATGCCTGCAGTGGGGAGGTGGTGTTGAGTTTCTGCACATCGGCACCTTTCACCTGCACGGTGGCTCCGGTGACGAGTTTCTTCTGCATCACTCCATAACCCACCACCACTACTTCGGAGAGGAGTTGGGAGTCTTCTTTCATTCGGATGGTCAGTGTGCTCTGTCCGGAAACCGGAATCCGCTGAGTCACGTAACCCACATAAGTCACCACAAGCGTCTGACCGTCGTTTGCATCAATCGTGAAACGTCCGTTGATGTCGGTCGTAGCACCCTTGGAAGTACCTTCAATCTGTACGGTGGCGAAAGCGAGAGGCTCGTCGTCGGCGTCGTCAACGACCGTACCGGTGATGGTCCTTGCAGAGATGAAGCCCGCTTGCATCACATTCATTGCAGGGAAGAGCAACACGAATGCTATCGCTGCAACTTTGAAAAGAAACGTCTTTCTCATTAGTTTTGAATTTTAGTTAGTAATTAAGTTATATTTAGTTTTTGTTTGGTTTTTTCAGAATTCCTGTGTCGGGATTTTATCGAAAGCAAAATTAGGTGAAATAAAACAAGTCCTTGTCCTGATTTGTTTCTTCATGCGTATTGTTACATATTAAGAAGTGTAATTTTGTTTACAAACAAGTGCAAAAATGTTTCCTACCCTCACAAACGGCTAAAAAACAGGGGGTGAGAGGCGTTTGTTGACAGGAGAAAACATGTTTTTGTCCAACAGAAACTTTCTCGTTTCAGGAAAAGTGCGTATCTTTGCCAAAGAGAAAAATACGTTTAGCTTGTATTCTAAAAAATCCGTTTCAGGCAATTGCTTATGAACAAGAAAATCCGACAAATCCTGATGTTCATCACGTGCATCATGGTGATGGTGGTATGCGCCATCCAGAAAGAGGGGAAATTATTAGGTAAGAAAGTGGTAGAGGACAAAACAACTTCACAAACGGCCGCTGTGCCCGACTCTGCGGCTGAAGTCCTCAAGACCCTTGACGACGGAACGGTGGTGGTGAACACCACATCGCTCTGCAAGGAGGTGACGGGATATGCCGGTACTGTCCCGCTCGAGCTCTACATCAAGGATGGAGCGGTGGATTCCGTGAATGCATTGCCAAATGAAGAGACTCCTGAGTTTTTCGACGAGGTGCGTGTGCTTTTCTCTCAGTGGAAAGGCAAGACCGTTGATGATGCGCTTGCCACCAAAGTGGATGTGGTGACTGGTGCCACCTTCTCTTCCAAAGCCTTGATCAAGAACATGGAGGAAGGTCTGCGGTATGCAGCAGCCAACATGCCTGACAGCAACGCTGCTTCTTTGGCTGCCTCTTCTGGCACCGACATGGATCTCTCCGCCAAGAGCATCATCGGACTGATTGTGGTGCTCGCCGGCGCTTTGATTCCACTGTTCTTCAAGAACAAGACCATGCGAATCATACAGCTTATCCTCAATGTGGCGGTGCTGGGATTCTGGTGCGGCACATTCCTCAACTACACCTTTTTCCTCCATGCACTGTCGAATGGCCTGAACCTCTGGACCTACATCATACCAGTCATCATGCTCATCACGGCATTCATTTATCCGCTCTTCGGAAAGAAACAGCACTATTGCACCCACATCTGCCCATTCGGCTCACTTCAGGACCTGGCTGGAAAAGTGAACAAGAAGAAACTGAAACTTTCAGCAGGAATGGTGAAAGGGCTCACTTGGTTCCGAAAACTGCTCTGGTTCGTGCTGATGGCACTGATGGTGGCTGGTCTATGGTTCGACTGGATTAACTACGAGTTCTTCACTGCCTTCATCTTCCAGGCCGCTTCCGTGGTGGTCATCGTGCTCGCCGTGGTATGCACGCTGACGAGCATCTTCGTTCCGCGCCCTTACTGCCGCTTCGTCTGCCCTACCGGCACACTGATGAAGATGGCGGAGGGATAAAAGGACTGCACTATTATTTTAAATAACAAAACATCATACTGAGGATTCAAAAAAAACGAATCCTCAGTTTTTCAGTTGACATTACTATGCTTACCAAAGAAGAATGTGATATTTTAAACGGAAAGATTCATGGCACCATGGTAGAGGCTCTGGGCATCAAGTTCCTTCCATCGGACGATGAATATGCGCTGGCTGAGATGCCCATCAACAGCACGACCCGCCAATATTTCGGCATCCTGCACGGAGGCGCGTCGCTCACCCTCGCAGAAACCGTGGCTGGAGCCGGCTCCGTGCATCTGACGGAACTGGACGAGAACGCACTGGTATGCGGAACCGAAGTGTCGGGCACGCACATCGCCATGTCCGCCACCGAGGGCAAGGTGTTCGGCAAGGCACGACTTCTGCATGCCGGCCATTCCACCCACGTATGGAATGTGGAAATCGTGGGAGAGGACGGCACAGTCATTTCGGTGGAGCGGGTGACCAACCGCATTCTGAGGAAATAATTACACGTTTTTGTTGACAATCAATAATTAAAAAAAACACAAACAGAGAGGCTTACCCTGATTAAGAGCAAGCCTCTCTGTTTGTATTGAATAGATAGGGTCTAAACGGCATCCAGAAGGATGAATGCTGCCCAGAAGCGTGGGGCGGCATATTTCCCGTCGGCCGTGGTGCGTAGATAGCGCTGTGCAGCGGTGAAAGCATCATGCTTGCTTTTGCCGTGGGTGAGCTGCCGGTAGAACTCATCCATGAGCAGATGGGTGGCTTGGTCGTCCACCTTCCACAGGCTCATCATCAAAGTTCTTGCACCCGCTTTCTTGAAGCCACGCTGAAGGCCGAACACACCGTCTCCGGTGATGTCGCCCATTCCGGTCTGGCATGCCGACATCACCACGATGTCCATGCCGCGGAAATCCAGTTGTGAGATTTCCTGATACTTTTCGACAGCAGCTCTGTGTCGCATTCCCTGAAGGCTTTGTTCACCATCAGGCAAAAATCGCGGTAGGCCGACATTTTCGTGCCGAGCGGCATCGTCTGTGCTCCAGCACCAATGCTACCCATCAGAAAAAACAGGCAAATCAAAATATATCGACGTATCTTCATTTCAGTTTAGGTTCAGAAAGTGGTTTTCTTGACAAAATTCGATTTAGTTTCAAAAATTAGGCATTTTATTCCAATAAAACAAAAAAGGAACGGCTTTTCAATGGCCATATTTGAGATAAAAATGATGAAAAGACAATATTTTTCTTGTTTTGACATGCTTGTTTTTCAGAAGAAAAAATGTATCTTTGCAAAAACGAATCTCATAAATAGACAATTAACCTGTATCACACATACACCTAACACCTAAATTGTATTTCTAACCATGACTTCCATCCAATGCCAATCTTGCGGAAAAACAATTTCCGGTCAGTCACTTTTCTGTCCATACTGTGGAGCGAAACTTCAACCTCAAGAAGCAACAATTCCAGCAGGAACTGTCAATACTGCGTCAGAACAAGATGAAGTCACCATCGTGGCTCCACCGCCTGTGATGCCAATGGGCACCAACCCATCTCAGCAAACTTATCAGGCTCCACCTCAGCAAGGATATCAGGCTCCACCACAGCAGGGATATCAGATGCCACCACAGCAGGGATATCAGATGCCGCCTCAGCAAGGTTATCAGCAGCCTCCTCAGAAAAAAAGTTACAAAGGTCTCATTATCGCCCTTGTTGCTGTGATTTTAGCACTGGCTGGCGCTGGAGCCTTCTTCATCCTGAAGAATCAGGAAGAGAAAGCAGAAGCTGAGCAGCAGATGATTGCAGCCAAGCAACAGGCAGAGAAGCTGGAACAGGAAAAAAAGAAAGCTGAGGCCGACAGGGCACGCCAGGAAGCAGAGGCTGAAAAGGCGCGGCTTGAAGCCGAACGGCAGGCAGAACTCTCCGCCCAGGAAGAACAGAGACTGAGAGAGCAGATGCGTCAGGAGCAGTTGGCACAACCAATCGACGGGTATGTGGAGATAACCGGCACATTGAACGGTGATCCGGTATATTTCACGCTCAATGTTGACGATGGGTATGGCGACGGCACTTTCTATAACAGAAAGATTGATGTGTTCATGAGTGTGGCGGGCAGCATCAGCCGTACCGGTTTCAGCTTGGAAAGCTATGACTATAAATCCGATTGGGTGTTCAATGCCTCCAGCTCCAACGGCGTGAATTACACAGGTAATGCCTCCAACGGCTCAGTAACTTACAGGATGAACCTGAAACTATTGTAGGTGTGTTCTAAAAATTCTGTTTTTGGTGATTATTTACAAGTCCGTAAGAACTCTTTTCGGTCGCTTTTTGTTTTTATTCGGTGCAAAGTGTCAAGTTTCATCAGTAGCTGTCACAGGCACAGTGTACAACGCTGACACAGCGTTCGCCGCTCCAACCCCAAAAAAAGGACGTCCGAAAAAAAACTCACCTGTAAGTAGAAAGTGAAAAATTGCGAAACGAACAACTTATTTAATCAATCACAAATCACCTGAATGGTGGAAACAGAACGAGGGTGTGGGACCCATCAGTCTCCACACCCTCATTATGTATTACATACAGAATGGGGCTCGTCGGAACATTTTGCTGATTTGTTTTGATGGCCTATTTGGAAAACCAATGCAAAATTACGTTATTTGGGGGAAGATTCTCATCAAAAATGACTATTTTTGCAAAGGCGAATCCAACATTATGCAAAAAGCAGTAAAATGGATCAAGAAAAACTACGTGAAAAGTTCAACCCCGACGGCTCACAGCTCAGAAAGCAGCAGATGCGGATGCTGGAAATCTTGAAAGAGGTGGACCGCATCTGCAAGAAACATCATATCCAATACTGGCTCAGCAGCGGCACATTGCTCGGTGCGGCACGTCACAAAGGGTTCATCCCTTGGGACGACGACCTCGACATTGAGATGCTCCTGCCCGACTACCGCAGGCTGATGAAAATCCTGCCGGAAGAGCTGCCAGACAACTTGGCGCTGCAGAACGTGAAGACCGACCCCAACTACTTTTTTTTCTATGCAAAGGTGCGCGACAGAAACTCTTTCCTTGCCGAAAGCAACCATTACGACCGGGTGTGGAAAGAAAGAGGAATCTATATCGACATCTTCCCGTTCTACAAACAGCCCCTTTGGGTCCATCTGCTTTCCGAGAAGACCCACGGTCACGTCTATAAAATCATGAACCGCATGGGGGACGGCAACAAGGGATTATGGAAAGTGAGGCTCATCACACGATTCAACCGGTTCATCATCCACCCTTTGCTCAAAGTGCTGTGTAAACTCTGCCATGCCAGGGAAACATACGGGCTCGGAATCCCCTATCACGACCCACGGCTCATGGAAGATATCCTCCCCCTGACAGAGATGGAGTTTGAAAACATGCGTTTCCCTGTACCCAAAGACACCCACAAGGTACTGACTCTGAAGTATGGTGACTATATGAAACTGCCTGAAATCACCGAGTTCCACCCTCATGTGGATGAACTCCGGATTGACTGACGGTGCATTTTTTTATATCATGACAGTCTGTAAGCAGACATAGCCACACTGCAATAGAATGAAGACACCCGTAGCAATGTTCGTCTATAACCGTGCCGACAACACACGGAAAACGCTGGAAGCCCTGAGAAACAACACCGAGGCTCCGGAGACTGACGTATATGTGTTCAGCGACGGAGGCAAGGATGAGGAATCGTGGAAGAAAGTGAATGAAGTGAGAGGTTTGCTCCATGATACAGCACAGCAGAACGAAGAACACAAATGGTTCAAGAGCTTCAACGTGGTGGAACGGCCTGAGAATTTCTACCTCGAACGCAACATCATAGAAGGCATCGGATTTGTGCTCGACCGTCACGACACCATCGTTGTGCTGGAAGACGACATCGTGACCTCACCCTTCTTTCTCAACTACATGAACCAGGCTTTCCTGCTGTATCAAGACGACCCAAAGGTGATGCACGTGTCGGGATTCACCAACCTCTGCCTTCCCCCGAAAGCGGGAGAGGAAACTTATTTCACCCCCCACATGTCGGGCTGGGGATGGGGCACATGGAAAACGAAATGGCAGACCCATTTCCGACATTTCAAGTCGAGAGAAGAGGCGCTGCAGGGCATGAGTCAGCAAGACATGGACAACATGCAGTACGGAGGGGTGTTTCCTTGTCTGAAATCGCTCGACAAAAACCCCATTCCATGGGATATCTGCTGGGAAATCGCCATCTACAAGGCAGGCGGACTTTGCCTCACCCCTTACCGCACCATGGTGAGAAACATCGGACTCTTAAACGGTACCCACTTCAAGAGCCACACCTGGATACAATGGTATGAGTTCGACCGTGAACCACTGAACGTGCAACTGCAAATCACCCTTCAAGAACCTGAAACAGACCCTCAGATAGAAGCATTGTTCAAGGAAGCCATACGCGACTGGGGTATCCGCTACACCAAGATTGGGAAAGTGTTCCGGTTCATCTACAAGAAAGTGCTGAGAAAATAAAAAGATGAAAAAACAAACTCGTTTGTTTTGTTCTGCGCTCGATTTTCACTAAATTTGCAAAAGAAAGAGAACTACAACTATCAACTAAAAACTATAAGTTTTATGGCAAACATGTTTTCCCTCGAAGGTAAGAACGCCTGGATCACAGGTGCTTCTTACGGAATTGGCTTCAACATCGCTAAAGCGTTTGTGGGGGCAGGTATTAAAACCATCATCTTCAACGACATCAATGAGGCAGCCTTGGAGCGCGGTCTGGCCAACTACAAAGAGGCTGGAATCGAGAACGTGAAGGGTTACGTTTGTGACGTGACGAAAGAAGACGACGTGAAGGCTTTGGTGGAGAAAATCCATGAAGAGGTAGGCCAGATTGACATTTTGGTGAACAATGCCGGCATCATCAAGCGCATCCCGATGCATGAGATGAAACGTGCAGAGTTCCAGCAGGTTATTGATGTGGACCTCGTGGCTCCTTACATTGTGTCGGCTGCAGTGCTTCCAGAGATGATGGAGCGCAGGGCAGGCAAGATCATCAATATCTGCTCCATGATGTCTGAGCTTGGACGTGAGACC
>JAEEGG010011823.1_pt1 | contig 18936 bp, 13 predicted proteins | sample 9134161 | NCBI WGS metagenome assembly JAEEGG01 (sample SAMN16246543, study PRJNA631951) | gut metagenome | biome: gut microbiome; feature: rumen; material: CR-attached | host: Bos | place: Iran: Karaj | collected 2018-10 | reverse complement strand
AACTCATGGACGCTGTTGATGAGTACAGTCCCCTCCCTGTCCGTGACAACGAGAAGCCGTTCCTGATGCCTATCGAGGACATCTTCTCCATCACCGGTCGTGGTACCGTGGCTACCGGCCGTATCGAAACGGGTGTTGTCAAGGTTGGTGACGAAGTCCAGATCATCGGTCTCGGTGAAGAGCCGAAGAAGTCCGTCGTTACCGGTGTCGAGATGTTCCGCAAGATCCTCGACGAAGGTGAAGCTGGCGACAACGTCGGTCTCCTCCTCCGTGGTATCGACAAGAAGGAAGTCAAGCGTGGCCAGGTGATCGCTCACCCGAACACCATCACCCCGCACAAGACCTTCGAGGCTGCTATCTACGTCCTGAAGAAAGACGAAGGTGGCCGTCACACCCCGTTCCACAACCACTATCGCCCTCAGTTCTTCATCCGTACGCTTGACGTTACCGGTGAAATCGAACTCCCTGCAGGTGTCGAGATGGTCATGCCGGGCGACAACGTTGCCATCAAGGTTGAGCTCATCTACCCGGTTGCACTGAACGAAGGTCTCCGTTTCGCTATCCGCGAAGGTGGCCGTACCGTCGGTTCCGGTCAGGTGACCAAGATTCTCTAATCCCTTTGCGGCATAGAGAAAACCTTTGAGCTATGGTCGGGCCCCCAGCGGGTCCGGCCATATTTAGGGGAATAGAACAAGGGTAGTTCAGCGGTCTCCAAAACCGTCGATGTGGGTTCGAATCCTGCTTCCCCTGCCATTGCCGGCGGTTACGCACCGGCAAGGTTATTAACAAGGCGTCTCCGGCCGCTTCCATCCGGGAACGTCGCAAAATAACAACAATGAGCAAAATAGGAACTTACGTTAAAGAGTCTTACAAGGAACTGACCACCAAGGTAGCCTGGCCCACCTGGGACAAGCTGCAGAGTTCGGCCATCCTCGTAATGGTTGTGACTTTGATCCTTGCTGTCGTCATCTGGGTGATCGACCTGATTATCCGCACCCTCATGACAGGTATTTATCAGCTCTAATACTATGGCAGAAGAGAAAGTCACCAAGAAGTGGTACGTTGTCCGCACCACGGGAGGAAAGGAGAAGAAAGCCAAGGAATATCTCGAAAAGGAGATTGAAAGCAGTAACCTCGGCGACAAGATTCCGCAGGTCCTCATCCCTACCGAGAAATATTACCAGGTGAAGAACGGAAAGCGCGTGAGCGCAGAACGTAACTTCTACCCGGGCTATATCTTTGTAGAGGCTGCCCTGACCCCGGAAATCATCCACATCATCACCAACATTCCCTTTATTGTTGGTTTCCTCTCCGAAGGCAAGGACCGCATCCCCGTTCCGGTCAGGGAGTCTGAGATGGACCGCATCATGGGCCGCGTCGATGAACTCGCAGATCAGGACGAGGAGACCCTCACTCCGTACATTGTCGGTGAGGCCGTAAAGATTACGGACGGGCCGTTCAATGGCTTCGACGGAGTGGTCGAGGAAATTGTCGAAGACAAGCGCAAGCTGAAGGTGATGGTCAAGATTTTCGGCCGTAAGACCCTTCTGGAGTTAAATTTCGCTCAAGTAACCAAAGAATAATTTTTAAACATTATGGCTAAAGAAATTGCCGGGTTTATCAAACTGCAGATCAAAGGCGGTGCCGCCAATCCGTCCCCGCCCGTAGGACCGGCCCTCGGTTCCAAGGGTGTGAACATCATGGATTTCTGCAAACAGTTTAACGCCCGCACGCAAGACAAGGCCGGTAAGGTATTGCCGGTCGTGATTACCGTCTTCAGCGACAAGTCCTTCACCTTCGAAGTGAAGCAGCCGCCGGTAGCCGTCCTCGTCAAAGAGGCAGCCAAACTGCAGAAGGCTTCTTCCGAGCCGAACCGCAAGAAGGTCGCTACGCTGAACTGGAATCAGGTTCGTGAGATCGCCAAGGAAAAGATGCCCGACCTGAACTGCTTTACCGAGAAGTCGGCCATGAAGATGGTCGCCGGAACGGCACGCAGCATGGGTGTCACCATCACTGGAGAATTTCCCGCCGATGTACAATAAAATTAGAACGAAATGGGTAAATTGACTAAGAATCACCAGGCTGCTACCGCCAAAGTTGACGGTAACAAGCAGTACAAGCTCGCTGAAGCCTGCGCTTTGCTGAAGGAGATTTCCTACACAAAGTTCGATGCTTCCGTTGAGCTCTCCGTCCGTCTGGGCGTCGACCCCCGTAAGTCTAATCAGATGGTACGTGGCGTGGTTACGCTCCCGCACGGGACCGGTAAGGTCACCCGCGTTCTCGTCCTCTGTACTCCCGACAAGGAGACCGAGGCTCGCGAAGCCGGTGCTGACCACGTAGGTCTCGACGACTATATCGAGAAGATCAAAGGCGGCTGGACTGACGTCGACGTCATCATCTGTACGCCTACCGTGATGGCCAAGATCGGTGCGATCGGCCGTATCCTCGGTCCGCGCGGTCTGATGCCGAACCCCAAGACCGGTACGGTGACGATGGATATCGCCAACGCCGTGAAAGAGGTCAAGGCCGGTAAGATCGACTTCAAGGTTGACAAGCAGGGTATTGTGCACGCTGCCATCGGTAAGGTTTCCTTCACCGCTGAGCAGATTGCCGACAATGTCGTTGAACTTCTCAACACGATTATCAAGTTGAAACCGCAGGCGCTCAAGGGCACCTATGTGAAGAGTGTTTACCTCTCCTCTACCATGAGCCCCGGTATTTGTTTGGACAGTAAGTCAATCGGTGCTGCCGAATAATAAAGAAAGGTTATGAAAAAAGAATTAAAAGCTCAACTCATCGACCAGATCGCAGCACAGATTTCGGAGAACCCGAACTTCTATCTCGCCAACATTGAGGGTCTCAATGCCGAGAATACGTCCGCTCTCCGCCGTGCTTGCTTCGAAAAGGGCATCAAGCTCGAGGTTGTCAAGAACACGTTGCTCAAGAAGGCAATCGAAGGAAAGGACAACGAAGATCTGAAGTCCCTGTATCCTACTCTTGCAGGCTCCACTGCAATCATGTTCACCAGCCTCCAGGCTCCGAACGCTCCGGCGAAGGTCATCAAGGAAATGAGCGCCCAGTTTGGCAAACCCGAACTCAAGGCCGCTTACATCCAGGATTGCATCTACATCGGTGCAGATCAGCTCCCGGTACTGGTTAACATCAAGTCTCGTGAAGAGATGATCGGTGAAATCATCGGTCTCCTTCAGTCACCTATCAGACGCGTGGTTTCCGCCCTCGAAAACGCGAAAAAAGAAGCCGCTGAATAGGACAAACAAACACAACAGTAAACAAACAAATTAAACAATACCAACAATTATGGCAGATATCAAAGCTCTTGCGGAAGAACTCGTTAATCTTACCGTAAAAGACGTTCAGGAACTTGCACAGATCCTCAAAGACGAATACGGAATCGAACCCGCTGCAGCAGCAGTCGTCGTCGCTGAAGGTGGCAACGCCGGTGGCGCAGCCGCTGAGGCAGAACAGTCCGCATTCGACGTAATCCTCACCTCCGCAGGTCAGGCAAAACTTCAGGTCGTCAAGGCTGTGAAGGAACTCACCGGTCTCGGACTTAAGGAAGCTAAGGACCTCGTTGACGCTGCTCCGAAGGCAATCAAGGAGAAGGTGTCCAAGTCAGAAGCTGAACAGCTCAAAGCAGCTCTCGAAGAAGCAGGCGCAGAAGTTGAAATCAAATAAACTGATCGCCCTCCCCTTTTTAGGGTAAATATGGGTTTAGAGCCTACCTGAAGGCTCTAAACCTTTTTGTCGTTATTTTAGTTTATTTTCATAGCAACTTCGCAATAATGGTGCAAAAATCTAATAATCAGCGAATTACCTTCGCGTCCTCCAAAATTCTCCTGGACTATCCCGACTTCCTGGAGGTGCAGCTGAAATCTTTCAAGGATTTCTTCCAGCTCGACACCACTGCCGAGAACCGAAAGGATGAGGGATTGTACAAAGTGTTCCAGGAGGTGTTCCCCATCTCGGACACCCGCAACAATTTCGTGCTCGAGTTCCTCGACTATTTCGTCGACCCGCCGCGCTATACCATCGAAGAGTGCCTCGAACGCGGCCTGACCTACAGCGTGCCGCTCAAGGCGAAACTCAAGCTGTACTGCACCGACCCCGAACACGAAGATTTCGACACCGTGATCCAGGATGTCTTCCTCGGCCCCATCCCTTACATGACCCCGAGAGGCACCTTCGTCATCAACGGTTCCGAACGCATCGTTGTTTCCCAACTGCACCGCTCCCCGGGCGTATTCTTCGGACAGAGCTTCCACGCCAACGGCACCAAGCTCTACTCCGCACGCATCATCCCGTTCCGGGGTTCCTGGATCGAGTTTGCGACCGACATCAACAACGTGATGTACGCATACATCGACCGTAAAAAGAAATTACCGGTAACCACCCTGCTGAGAGCCATCGGCTTCGAGAGCGACAAGGACATTCTCGACATCTTCGGCCTGGCCCGCGAGGTGAAGGTTACCAAGGAAAACCTGAAGGAATGCATCGGCTGCAAGATGGCGGCCAGCATCCTCAAATCGTGGCACGAAGACTACGTCGACGAGGAGACGGGCGAGGTGATCTACATCGAGCGAAACGTCCCCATCATCGAACGTGAAACCGTTCTCCGTGAGGAACATATCCAGGATATTCTCGACTCGGGTGCCGAGACCATCCTCCTCCACAAGGACGACGCCGCTTCCAGCGATTTCGCCGTCATCCACAACACCCTCTCCAAAGACCAGTGCAACTCCGAAAAGGAGGCCATCTACTATACCTACCGCCAGATCCGCAACAGCGAACCGCCGGATGAGGCCACCGCACGCGACGTGATCGACAAGCTGTTCTTCTCCGACAAGCGCTACGACCTGGGCGAAGTGGGACGTTACCGCCTCAACAAGAAGCTGAACCTCACCACCTCCCCGGACGTCCGCGTCCTGACCCGCGAAGACATCATCGAGATTATCAAGTATCTCGTGCAGCTGATCAACTCCAAGGCGACCGTCGATGATATCGACCACCTCAGCAACCGCCGCATCCGCACGGTGGGCGAGCAGCTCGCCAACCAGTTCAGCGTCGGTCTGGCCCGCATGGCCCGCACCATCCGCGAAAGAATGAATGTTCGTGACAACGAGGTATTTACGCCGTCTGAGCTCATCAACGCCAAGACCCTCTCCTCCGTCATCAACTCCTTCTTCGCCACCAGCCAGCTGTCCCAGTTCATGGACCAGATCAACCCGCTGGCCGAGATGACGCACAAGCGCCGTCTCTCCGCACTGGGTCCGGGCGGTCTCTCCCGCGAAAGAGCCGGTTTCGAAGTGCGTGACGTTCACTACACGCACTACGGCCGCCTCTGCCCGATCGAGACGCCGGAAGGTCCGAACATCGGTCTGATCTCCTCCCTCTGCGTGTACGCCAAGATCAACAACCTCGGTTTCATCGAGACGCCCTACCGCAAGGTGGAAGGCGGCAAGGTGGACATGAGCGACGAAGGTCTGGTTTACCTGAGTGCAGAAGAGGAAGAGAACAAGCTCGTTGCACAGGCCAACATTCACATTGACGACAACGGTGAAATCCTCGACGACCGCATCAAGTGCCGCCGCGAGGCCGATTTCCCCGTCACCACCAAAGACGAAATCAGCCTGGTGGACGTCGCGCCGAACCAGGTGGCGTCCATCGCCGCATCCCTCATCCCGTTCCTCGAGCACGACGACGCAAACCGTGCCCTCATGGGATCGAACATGATGCGTCAGGCCGTTCCGATCATCAAGCCCGAGGCTCCGATCGTCGGTACCGGTCTGGAAGGTCCTGTCGCCCGCGACTCCCGCACCCAGATTGTGGCCGAGCGCAAGGGTGAAGTGGTCTATGTCGATGCCCGCGAAATCCACATCAAGTACGACCGTACCGATGCGGAGCGCTTCGTGAGCTTCGATCCGGACATCACCGTCTATCAGCTTCCGCAGTACCGCAAGACCAACCAGAGTACCTCCATCCACCTCACCCCGATCGTCCGCAAGGGCGACAAGGTGGTCGAAGGCCAGATCCTGACCGAAGGTTACGCCACCCAGAACGGCGAACTCGCCCTGGGCCGCAACCTCAAGGTGGCCTTCATGCCCTGGAAGGGATACAACTTCGAGGATGCCATCGTGCTCTCCGAGCGCATCATCCGGGAAGATATCCTCACTTCCATCCACGTGGACGAGTACATCATGGAGGTCCGCGAGACCAAGCGCGGTCCCGAGGAGCTGACCAACGATATCCCGAACATCAGCGACGATGCTCTTAAAGAGCTGGACAACAACGGTATTATCCGGATCGGCGCCACCGTCGAACCGGGTGACATCCTCATCGGTAAGGTGACTCCGAAGGGCGAGAGCGATCCTTCTCCGGAAGAGAAGCTGCTGCGCGCCATCTTCGGCGACAAGGCCGGCGACGTGAAGGATGCCTCCCTGAAGGCCTCCCCTTCCCTCTCCGGTACGATTATCGGCACCAAGCTCTACTCCCGCGTCGTCAAGGACAATACGGCCAAGGGCAAGAAGGCGGCCAAAGAGCGTCTGGAAGCGGTCCGCGAAGACTTTGCACGCAAAGCCGGCGCACTGCGCAACATCTTCATCGACAAGATGTGCACCCTGCTCGAAGGCAAGAAGAGCGCTGGCATCAGCGACCTTTACGGAGCGGAAATCATCTCCAAGGGTTCGCTCTTCACCCGGGAAGCCCTTGACAAGATCGACTACAACAACATCAACACCGTCAAGTGGACGACCGACAAGAAGACCTGCGACATGGTGGGCAAGCTGATCAACAACTACATCCTTGCCTACAAGGAGCTGGATTCCGAAGAGAAGCGCATCGAGTACAACCTCACCATCGGTGACGACCTCCCGAGCGGCATCATGAAGCTCGCCAAGGTCTATGTGGCCAAGAAGCGCAAGATCCGCGTCGGCGACAAGATGGCAGGCCGCCACGGTAACAAGGGTATCGTGGCCAAGGTGGTCCGCGACGAGGACATGCCGTTCCTCGACGACGGTACGCCGGTCGACATCGTCCTCAACCCGCTGGGTGTGCCTTCCCGAATGAACCTCGGTCAGATTTACGAGACGGTCCTCGGTTGGGCCGGCCGCAAGCTCGGTCTGAAGTTCAGCACGCCGATCTTCGACGGTGCGAGCCTCGAGGAAATCAACAAATACACCGACCAGGCAGGTCTGCCGCGTTACGGCCGCACCTTCCTCCGCGACGGTGGTACCGGTGAATATTTCGACCAGCCCGCGACGGTCGGCGTCATCTACATGATCAAGCTCGGCCACATGGTCGACGACAAGATGCACGCCCGTTCCATCGGTCCGTACTCCCTCATCACCCAGCAGCCGCTCGGCGGTAAAGCCCAGTTCGGTGGCCAGCGCTTCGGTGAAATGGAAGTCTGGGCGCTCGAGGCCTTCGGCGCAGCCAACGCCCTGCAGGAGATCCTGACCGTCAAGTCCGACGACGTCGTCGGACGGTCCAAGACTTACGAAGCGATTGTCAAGGGCGACCCGATGCCGCCCGCAGGCATCCCGGAGTCCCTCAATGTGCTCCTCCACGAACTCCGTGGTCTTGGTCTCAAGGTTACTTTGGATTAAATTGGTTTGAACGAAACGTAATATGCCTACTTTCAACAACAAAGACAATAAGGTAAAGAGCAACTTCCAGACGATCAGCATTTCGCTTGCGTCGCCGGAGGACATCACCGAACGTTCGTGCGGCGAGGTCCTCAAGCCGGAGACCGTCAACTACCGGACCTACAAGCCCGAGCGTGACGGACTCTTCTGCGAGAAGATTTTCGGTCCGACCAAGGATTACGAGTGCTATTGCGGCAAGTACAAGAGGATCCGCTACCGCGGTATCGTCTGCGACCGCTGCAACGTCGAAGTCACCGAGAAGAAGGTGCGCCGCGAGCGGATGGGCCACATCGCCCTGACCGTTCCGGTGGCCCACATCTGGTACTTCAAGTCCGCGCCCAACAAGATCTCCGCGCTCCTCGGCCTGCCGGCCAAGAAGCTCGAATCCGTGATCTACTACGAGAAATACATCGTGGTGCGTCCGGGCGCCAGCGACCTGAACAAGATGGAGCTCCTCTCGGAGGATGAGTATCTGGACGCACTCGCCCGCATCCCGGGCAACGAGAACCTGCCGGACAGCGATCCGGAGAAGTTCGTCGCCAAGATGGGTGCCGAGGGTATCTACGACCTGCTCAAGGAGATCAATGTCGAGGAACTCGGCAAGGAGCTCCGTCAGCGCATGCTCAGCGAAGGCTCCCAGCAGCGCAAGGCCGAGATTCTCAAGCGCCTCCAGGTGGTCAAGTGGTTCCAGGAGTCCAAGGGCATCAACCGTCTGGAGTGGATGGTGATGAAGGTCATTCCGGTGATCCCGCCGGAGCTTCGCCCGCTCGTCCCCCTCGACGGCGGCCGCTTTGCGACCTCCGACCTCAACGACCTCTACCGTCGCGTGATCATCCGCAACAACCGTCTGAAGAAGCTCATCGAGATCAAGGCTCCTGAGGTGATTCTCCGCAACGAGAAGCGCATGCTCCAGGAAGCCGTCGATTCCCTCTTCGACAACTCCAAGAAGTCCTCTGCCGTCAAGAGCGAGTCCAACCGGGCCCTCAAGTCCCTGTCCGACTCCCTCAAGGGCCGCTTCCGCCAGAACCTCCTCGGTAAGCGTGTCGACTACTCCGCCCGTTCGGTTATCGTCGTCGGTCCGGAGCTCAACATGCACGAGTGCGGTCTGCCGAAGTTCATGGCCGCCGAGCTCTATAAGCCGTTCATCATCCGCAAGCTCATCGAGCGCGGTATCGTCAAGACGGTCAAGTCCGCCAAGAAGATCGTGGACCGCAAGGACGCGGTCATCTGGGACATCCTCGAGAACGTGATGAAGGGCCATCCGGTGCTCCTCAACCGTGCACCTACCCTGCACCGCCTCGGTATCCAGGCCTTCCAGCCGCGCATGATCGAGGGCAAGGCCATCCAGCTGCACCCGCTCGCCTGTACGGCTTTCAACGCCGACTTCGACGGTGACCAGATGGCTGTCCACCTCCCGCTCGGCAACGCCGCCATCATGGAGGCGCAGCTGCTCATGCTCGGTTCGCAGAACATCCTCAACCCGGCCAACGGCGCGCCTATCACGGTGCCGTCCCAGGATATGGTTCTCGGTCTGTACTACATCACCAAGATCCGTCCGGGCGCCAAGGGCGAGGGCAAGAGCTTCTACTCCGCCGAGGAAGTCATCGTGGCCTACAACGAGAAGGCCATCGACATGCACGCCAAGATCAACGTCCGCATCCCCGTGGACAAGCAGGACGCCTCCAAGGGCCTGCACCTCGTCGAGACGACGGCCGGCCGCATCATCGTGAACCAGTACGTTCCGGATGAGGTCCCCTACGTCAACGAAGTGCTCGGCAAGAAGGCGCTGCGCAAGATCATCACCGATGTCATCAAGCACACCGGCGTGACCCGCACCGCGCAGTTCCTCGACGATATCAAGAACCTCGGTTACGACCAGGCGTTCCGCGCCGGTATCTCCTTCAACCTGGGCGACGTGATCGTCCCGGTCGAGAAGACCACCCTGGTGGACGAGGCCTACAAGCAGGTGGCCGCCATCCGCGACGACTACGACATGGGCTTCATCACCAACAACGAGCGCTACAACAAGGTCATCGACCTGTGGTCCTCCGTGGACAACCGCCTGACCGGCATCGTCACGAAGCAGATCTCCGCCGACCAGCAGGGATTCAACCCCGTGTTCATGATGCTGGACTCCGGTGCCCGTGGTTCCACCACCCAGATCAAGCAGCTCTGCGGTATGCGTGGCCTTATGGCCAAGCCGCAGAAGGCCGGCGCCTCCGGCGCTGACATTATCGAGAACCCGATCGTGTCCAACCTGAAGGAGGGCATGACCGTGCTCGAATACTTCATCTCCACCCACGGTGCCCGTAAGGGTCTGGCCGATACCGCCCTCAAGACGGCTGACGCCGGTTACCTGACCCGCCGTCTGGTGGACGTGTCCCACGACGTGATCATCACCGAAGAGGATTGCGGCACGCTCCGCGGCCTCATCGCCACGGCCATCAAGAACAAGGACGAGGTCGTCGAGTCCCTCGGCGAGCGCATCCTGGGCCGTACGTCCGTCCACGATATCTTCAACCCGCTGACCGGTGAGCTCATCATCAAGGCCGGCGAGGAGATCCGCGAGAAGGAAGCCGACCTGATCGACTCCCTGCCGATCGAGCAGGTGGAGATCCGTTCGGTGCTCACCTGCGAGAGTCGCAAGGGTGTCTGCGCCAAGTGCTACGGACGCAACCTCGCCACGAGCCGCATGGTCGAGAAGGGCGAAGTGGTCGGCGTCATCGCCGCCCAGTCCATCGGCGAGCCGGGTACCCAGCTGACCCTGCGTACCTTCCACGTCGGTGGTACCGCTTCTTCCTCCGCTGCCGATTCCTCGATCGAGTCCCGCTACAACGGTGTCCTCAAGTTCGAGGAGCTGCGTACCATCGAGCGCATCTCCCAGGACAAGGAGACCGGACTCGACACTACCGAGACCGTGGTCGTCAGCCGCATGACCGAACTCCGCATCCTGGACGAGAATACCGGTATCACCTACTCCCAGTACGACGTCCCTTACGGAGCCCTGCTCTACAAGAAGGACGGCGACAAGGTGGTCAAGGGTGACCTGATCTGCGAATGGGATGCCTACAACGCCACCACCATCGTCGAAACCTCCGGTACAGTCCGTTTCGAGAACATGATCGAAGGCTCCACCTTCCAGAAGGACGCCGCCGACGAGTTCTCCACCAGCACCGACAAGGTCATCATCGAGTCCAAGGACAAGACCAAGAGTCCCGCCCTGCACATCGTAGACGGGAACGGCCAGAGCATCAAGGTGTTCAACCTCCCTGTCGGGGCCCACGTCACCGTGGAGAACGGCAGTCCGGTCAAGGTGGGCGACGTCATCATGAAGATTCCGCGCGCAGGTGGAAAGACCAGCGATATCACCGGTGGTCTGCCGCGTGTCACGGAGCTCTTCGAGGCCCGCAACCCGAACAATCCGGCCATCCTCTCCGAGATCAACGGCGAGGTCCTGATGGGCAAGGTCAAGCGCGGCAACCGCGAGATCACCGTCCGCAACAAGTCCGGTGTCGAGAAGCACTACCTCGTGCCGCTGACCAAGCAGATCCTGGTCCAGGAGAACGACTATGTCAAGGCCGGCACGCCGCTGTCCGACGGCGGTGTCTCCCCGAGCGACATCCTGTCGATCCTCGGCCCGGTGAAGGCCCAGGAATACCTCGTCAACGAGGTCCAGGCCGTCTACCGCCTCCAGGGTGTGAAGATCAACGACAAGCACTTCGAGATCATCGTCCGCCAGATGATGCGCAAGGTGGAAATCACCTTCCCGGGTGACACCGAGTTCCTCACCGAGGAGATGGTCGACAAGTGGCGCTTCATGGACGTCAACGACCGTATCTACGGCAAGTTCTACGTCCAGGATCCCGGTGGTTCCCAGAAGTACGAGGTCGGCGACATCATCGGCGCCCGCGAGATGCGCAGCGAGAACGCTTCGCTCGAGCGTCAGGGCCAGCAGATGATGGTGACCCGTCCCACGCAGCCGGCAACGGCCCGCCTGATGCTCCAGGGTATCACCCGCGCCGCCCTCAAGACCGACAGTTTCATCTCCGCAGCCTCCTTCCAGGAGACCACCAAGGTGCTCAGCGAAGCCGCCATCCGCGGCCGCGTCGACTACCTCGAGGGCCTCAAGGAGAACGTCATCTGCGGTCACCTGATCCCTGCCGGTACCGGTCTGAAGAACTACCAGGACATCATCGTCGGCCGCAAGGACGAGATGACCCAGGAGCTCAACGACCTGTAGTCCGGTCAAATACACGAAAACTGCCAGTCAGCAATGACTGGCAGTTTTTTTTCGTTATCTTTACACCGTTATGATTTACCGACAACTGACCGACCTGATCGGGAACACCCCGCTCCTGGAGATCGCCGGCCTGGAGGGCCAGCAGGCGCGCATCGCGCTCAAACTCGAACTGTTCAACCCCGGCGGCAGCGTCAAGGACCGCATCGCGCTGGCGATGATCGAAGACGCCGAGCGGCGCGGCGTCCTGTGTCCGGGCGCCACCATCATCGAGCCCACCAGCGGCAATACCGGCATTGGGCTCGCCTGGGTGGCCCGCGCCAAGGGGTACCGGACCGTGCTCACGATGCCCGACACGATGAGCGTCGAGCGGCGCAAGCTCCTGGCGGCGTTCGGCGCCGAGATCGTGCTCACGCCCGGCGCCGAGGGGATGAAGGGTGCCATCGCCAGGGCGGAGGCCCTGCGTGACGCCACACCCGGCGCCGTCATCCTCGGCCAGTTCACCAACCCCGCCAATCCGGACATGCATACCCGTACCACAGGCGAGGAGATCTGGACGGCGACGGACGGACTCGTGGACATCTTCGTGGCAGGCATCGGCACCGGCGGGACCGTCAGCGGCACCGGCCGGGCGCTGAAAGCGCACAAGCCGGGGGTCGAGGTCGTCGGCGTGGAGCCGGCCAGCTCGGCCGTGATCACGACCGGCGTACCGGGCAAGCACAAGATCCAGGGCATCGGCGCGGGATTCGTCCCGCAGACTTTCCTCAGCGAGTTCGTAGACCGCGTCGTCCCCGTATCCGACGAAGACGCCTTTGCGGGCGCGCGGCTGCTCGCCGACCGCATCGGGCTGCTGGTCGGCATCTCCTCCGGCGCCGCTTTCAGCGCGGCCTGCGCCCTTGCACGCCGGGAGGAGAACCGCGGCAAACTCATCGTCGCCCTGCTGCCCGACACGGGCGAGCGCTATCTCTCCACCCCTTTATTCGACAAACTTTAGCCCGCATTCCGGTTTTACTTATAGTCATTCCGGGCTTACTTATAGTCATTCCGGGCTTGACCCGGAATCTCAACAGAATATGGAAGAACTCCTGTCCCAACTGATGGTGCTGATGCGCCGGACCGTCTTCCCTGAGTTCCTCGGGCAGGAAGACCGCGCGCTGGACATGATGTCCATCCGCAGCGTGATGCGCAAGATCGCCGGCGACAAGCTTGCCGACGCCTTCATGGAGCGCATCCCCTGGATTGCGCGCCTGCTCCACACCGATGTGGAAGCCATCGAAGGCAACGACCCGGCGGTCACGGACCGCGCTGAGGTCGTCCTCTGCTACCCTTGCATCAAGGTGATGCTCCACTATCGCACCGCACACGAGCTGCTCCGGCTCGAGATTCCGGTGGCACCGCGCCTGCTGACGGAGATGGCGCATTCCGCCACCGGTATCGACATCCACCCGGGTGCGCAGATCGGCGAGTATTTCGCCATCGACCACGGCACGGGCGTGGTCATCGGCGCCACGACCATCATCCGAGACCACGTGACCCTGTACCAAGGCGTCACGCTCGGGGCCCGCAACTTCCGCTACGACCCCGAAGGGCGGCCCGTCGACGAGCCCCGCCACCCGATCCTCGAAGACAACGTGACCGTATACTCCAATGCCTCCATCCTCGGGCGCGTCCGAATCGGACACGACACGGTGATCGGCGGCAACGTCTGGCTTACGCATGACGTCCCGCCCTACTCCCGCATCCTGCAGACCCGTGCCATCGAGCAGCCCCTGTTCACCGACGGCGCCGGCATCTAACGGACCGGGACGGAGTGGGTGTTCTTGACTTCACCCATCACGAAGGAGCTGTTGAGCCCGCCGATGCAGTCGAGCTCGCCGAGGATCCGCAGCACGAACTGCTGGTAAGCCTTCATGCTGGAGACGTAGACTTTGAGGAGAAAATCGTAATCTCCTGATATATTGTAACATTCCCCTACCTCATCCATGGTCTGGACGGCATCCATCAGGCGCTTCGCGTTCTCGAAGGTGTGCTGTTTCATCTTGATATAGCAGAAGGCGATGAAGGAGCAGTCGAGCTTCTCCGCGTCCAGCACGGCCACGTACTTGCGGATGTAGCCCTGGTCGCGCAGGCGCTTGATGCGCTCGAAGACCGGCGTCGGTGAGAGGTGTACACGCGCAGCGACTTCCTTGTTGGTCAGTGCTGCGTCCTCCTGGAGGATACGCAGGATGGCGATATCAGTGGCGTCAAGTCCGCTCATAGGGCAATAGTTTTTTATTCTCCGTATTCAGCTTATTTCCGAAAGAATCGGAATAATCTATCAAATTACTGTGTAAATATAGGTATATTTTCCATAATTTTAAAAGTGTTTGGAAATTATTTCTCCTATTCGGAACTTTGCAGAAGTCAGTGAGATTCCGGGTCAAGCCCGGAATGACGATCGCCGGACGAAAAGAACGAATAAAAAAAAGATAAGACCATGAGCAAGCAGAAATTACACGTTGAGACCCTGGCCCTGCACGTCGGCCAGGAGAACCCCGATCCCGCATCCGACGCCCGCGCCGTCCCTATTTACCAGACTACTTCCTATGTCTTCCATAACAGCCAGCACGCCGCAGACCGTTTCGGCCTGCGCGACCCAGGCAACATCTACGGCCGCCTGACCAACTCCACGCAGGGAGTCTTCGAAGACCGCGTGGCCGCCCTGGAAGGCGGCGTGGCGGGCCTCGCCGTCGCCTCCGGCGCAGCGGCCGTGACCTATGCCCTGCAGAACATCGCCCAGAAAGGCGACCACATCATCGCCGCCGACAACCTCTACGGCGGGTCCTACAACCTGATCACGCACACCCTCTCCACCCAGGGTGTCGACTATACCATCGTGAAAATCAATGACCTGGAGGCTCTGGAGGCGGCCATCCGCCCCAATACCAAGGTCATCTACGCCGAGACCTTCGGCAACCCCAACTCCGACGTCGCCAATTTCGAAGGCATCGCCGAAGTGGCTCACCGCCACAACATCGTCTTCATCGTGGACAACACCTTCGCCCCGATCGTGATCCGTCCGCTGGAACACGGCGCCGACGTCGTGGTCATCTCCGCCACCAAGTTCATCGGCGGCCACGGCAGTTCGCTCGGCGGCGTGATCGTGGACGGAGGCAAGTTCGACTGGAAGGCGAACGCCGACAAATACCCGACCCTCGGCAAGCCCGACCCGAGCTACCACGGCGCCGTCTTCGCGGACGTGGCCGGCCCCGCGGCCTTCGTCACGCGCATCCGCGCCGTCATCCTGCGCGACACCGGCGCCGCCATCAGCCCCTTCAATGCCTGGATCCTGCTCCAGGGCGTCGAATCCCTGCCGCTGCGCATCGAGCGCCACACCGAGAACGCCTTGAAGGTGGTGGACTACCTCTCCAGGCACCCCAAGGTGGCCCGGGTCAACCACCCCGCCCTGCCGGACCACCCCGATCACGCGCTCTATCAGAAGTATTTCCCGAAGGGTGCCGGCTCCATCTTCACTTTTGAGATAAAAGGGACACAGGAAGATGCGTGGCGCTTCATCGACTCGCTGCAGATCTTCTCGCTGCTCGCCAACGTGGCGGATGTCAAGAGCCTTGTGATCCACCCCTACACCACCACGCATTCCCAGCTGAGTCCGGAGGAACTCGAGGAGCAGCACATCACCCCGACGACGGTCCGCCTGTCCATCGGCGTGGAGCACATCGACGATATCATCGCGGATCTGGACCAGGCTTTCGCTGCTATTTAGCAGAAAATGCCTATCTTTGGTCCTGCAGTGAATAGATCAGACCATAGACCCTTTCCGTCCCTTGAGATCGTTCCACCGCTCAAAGGGATCACCAAAGCCGAACTCCTGGACAGCATCCGCCCGCTCATGGAGTTCGGCCCGCGGTATATCAATGTCACCTGCCACCGCGACGAATACGAGTTCCGGGAGGAGCCCGGCGGCGGCTACACGCGGCACCTGCTGCGCAAGCGCATCAGCCAGACCGCCGTCTGCGCCGCCGTCCAGGCCGCGTTCCCGGAGGTGGAGGTGGTCCCGCACCTGATCTGCGGGGGCGCCAGCGCCGAGCAGATCGAGTCGCAGCTGCAGGACTTCAAGTTCATGGGCATCCGCAACATCCTGGTGCTCCGGGGAGACTGCATCCCGGGCGAGAAACGCTTCACGCCCGAGCGGGACGGCTACGCCCATGCCGACGAACTCGTCGCCGCCATCCGCCGCTTCGAGGCGGTGAACGGCGGAGAGCGCCTGTTCACGCTCGGTGTCGGCGGATACCCTGAAAAGCATTTCGAATCGCCCAATCCGGAGACGGACATGCACTACCTCAAGCAGAAAGTCGACGCCGGCGCGGACCAGATCATCACCCAGATGTTCTTCGACAATGCCGTCTTCTACGACTTCGTCGACAGATGCCGCGCGGCCGGCATCACCGTCCCCATCGTCCCGGGCCTCAAGCCCCTCTCGTCCCCCCGCCAGGTCGACCTGCTGCCGGAGAGTTTCTCCATCGACATCCCGGTGGAACTGACCGCGGAAGTGGCGGCCCACCCGGACCAGGCTTACCGCATCGGTGAGGAGTGGTGCAAGGAGCAGTGCCGCGACCTGCTCGCCCACGGCTATGGCGAGGTGCATTTCTACACGATGGGACGCAGCGACAATATCATCCACATCCTGCGGGAGTGTTTCTGATGGAGGACCTGAAACAGGCTTTGTCGGAGAGGATCCTGATCCTCGACGGGGCGATGGGCACGATGCTCCAGCGCCACGGTCTGTCCGGCAACAACGAGACCTTCAACCTCTCCCATCCGGACATCGTCCGGGACATCCACCGCGCCTACATTGAAGCCGGCGCGGACGTCATTTCGACCAACACCTTCAGCGCCAACCGCATCTCCCAGTCTGAATACGGCCTCGCGGAGCGGGCGCAGGAGTTCGCGCGGGCGGGCGCGGCGCTTGCCCGCGAAGCGGCCGGCGCCGCCCCCCGCCGAGTCTGGGTGGCGGGATCGCTCGGCCCCACCGGCAAATCCCTCACCCTGGCGCAGGACCTGTCCGATCCCGCCTTCCGCCCCGTCTCCTTCGACGAGATGGCTGAAGCCTATGCCGAGCAGGTCCGGGGACTGCTCGAAGGCGGCGTGGACATGCTCCTGCTCGAGACCTGCTTTGACGCCCTGAACGCCAAGGCGGCCCTCTATGCCATCAGCGGCATCCAAGAGGCCGCCGCCCTCCCGCTGCTGGTCTCCGTCTCCGCCAGCGACCGCAGCGGACGGACCCTGACGGGCCAGACCCTCGAGGCCTTCTACCGCTCCGTGCAGCACGCCCGGCCGCTCTGTTTCGGGCTCAACTGTTCGCTCGGAGCGGACGAACTGGCCCCGCTGGTCGCCGACGTCGCCTCCTGGACGGACTGCGCCGTCAGCTGCTACCCCAACGCCGGCCTGCCCAACGAGATGGGGCAATACGACGAGACGCCCGCCCAGACGGCGGCCGCCCTGGGCAGGATGGCCCGCAGCGGCCTGCTCAACCTCGCCGGCGGCTGCTGCGGCACCACGCCGGAGCACATCCGGGCTGTCGCCGAGGCGCTGCGCGGGGTGCCGCCGCGGAGGCTCCCCGAGCCCGACCGCCGGCTGCACGTCAGCGGCCTCGAAGCCGTCACCATCGATGTCCGGCAGTCCCGTTTCACCAACATCGGCGAGCGCACCAACGTGGCAGGCTCGCGCAAATTCGCCCGGCTCATCGCCGCGGGCGAATACGACACCGCCCTCCAGATCGCAGCCGGACAGATCGACAACGGTGCTTCCGTCATCGACATCAACATGGACGACGCCATGCTGGACAGCACGGCCGAGATGCAGCGCTTCCTGCGCCACATCGCGGGCGAGCCCGCCGTGGCGCGGGCCGCGCTGATGATCGACTCCTCGCACTGGGAGACCCTGCTGACCGGACTCAAGAACGCGCAGGGGCGGTGCATCGTCAATTCCATTTCCCTCAAAGAAGGAGAGGAATCCTTCCTCGCCAAGGCGCGGGAGATCCGGCGGCTGGGCGCCGCAGTTGTGGTGATGGCCTTCGACGAGCAGGGCCAGGCCACGACCTATGACCGCAAGGTCGCCATCTGCCGGCGCGCTTTCCGGCTGCTCACGGAGCAGGCCGGCTACGACCCCCAGGACATCATCTTCGACGTCAACGTCCTGTCCGTCGGCACCGGGATTCCCGAGCACGCCCGCTATGCCGTGGACTTCATCGAGGCCGTCCGCTGGATCAAGCAGAATCTGCCGGGGACGCTGACTTCCGGCGGCATCTCCAATCTCTCCTTCGCCTTCCGCGGCAACAACACCGTGCGGGAGGCGATGCACTCCGTCTTCCTCTACCACGCCATCGCCGCAGGCCTGGACATGGGCATCGTCAATCCCGGGATGCTGCAGGTCTACGACGGGATCGAACCGTCGCTGCTGCGCGCGGTCGAGGATGTGGTCCTCGACCGGGATCCCGCAGCGACGGAGCGCCTCATCGCCCTGGCGCAGGAGATCGGGAAGCGGCAGGAAAACCCGGCAAATCCAGCCGCCTCCCCCGTTTCAGAGCGGGAGGCGGGCGAAAAAGCCGCCGATCCCAGCCGCTTCCCCGTCGACGAGCGCCTGGTCCAGGCGCTGGTCTCCGGCGGTTCCCCTACACTGCGGGAAGACCTGCTGGAGAGTCTCACGCAGAATGGCCGGGCGGTAGACGTCATCGAAGGGCCGCTGATGGCGGGGATGGCGCGGGTCGGCGAGCTCTTCGCCGACGGCAAGATGTTCCTCCCGCAGGTCGTCAAGTCCGCCAAGGTGATGCGGGACGCCGTGGAGGTCCTCCAGCCCTACATGGGCGAGGAGGCCGTCGGCGCCGGCAAGCCCCGCTTCCTGCTCGCCACGGTCAAGGGAGACGTCCACGACATCGGCAAGAACATCACCGGCATCGTACTGCGGTGCAACGGTTTCGAGGTCACGGATCTCGGAGTCATGGTCCCCAGGGAGACCATCCTGGAACAGGCCGCCGCCGTC
>JAEEGG010011817.1_pt1 | contig 18944 bp, 14 predicted proteins | sample 9134161 | NCBI WGS metagenome assembly JAEEGG01 (sample SAMN16246543, study PRJNA631951) | gut metagenome | biome: gut microbiome; feature: rumen; material: CR-attached | host: Bos | place: Iran: Karaj | collected 2018-10 | reverse complement strand
GTCCCCGTGCTCGCCGAGGGCGCCCAGGGATCGATGCTGGACATCGACTTCGGCACCTACCCCTTCGTCACCTCCTCCAATACGATGACCGCCGGCGTATGCACCGGCCTCGGCGTCGCCCCGAACCGCGTCGGCAAGGTGATGGGCATCTTCAAGGCTTACTGCACCCGCGTTGGCAGCGGCCCCTTCCCCACCGAGCTCTTCGACGAGACCGGCGACAGCCTCCGCAAGATCGGCCACGAATTCGGCGCCACCACGGGACGGCCCCGCCGCTGCGGCTGGCTGGACCTTGTGGCACTCAAGTACGCCGTGATGATGAACGGTGTGAGCGAACTGATCATGATGAAGGCCGACGTGCTCAACTGCTTCAAGACCATCAAGGTCGCGACTGCCTACGAGATCGGCGGCAAACAAGTGGATTATTTCCCCTTCGAGAGCGGGGAGGAAGTCACCCCGGTCTACAAGGAGTTCCCGGGCTGGGACTGCGACATCTGCAGTGTGCGCAAGTACGAGGACTTCCCGCAGCAGCTCAAGGACTATGTCTCCTTCATCGAGGAGCAGACCGGCTGCCCGGTCAAGATCATCTCCGTCGGCCCCGACCGCAAGGAGATCGTCCTGCGGTAGTTAGCCGTCGACAAGAGTTATCCCCCGGCAAGCTGAAAACATACCATTCGGTAAAAGCCTGCCGGGGGATAACTCTTGCTCGCCGGATCTGAAAATCAACATGTTGCATCCCACGACTTAGAAAACAAATCGGAGAATAAAGAATTTTAGTAAGAAAAACTACGAAAAGATTTCTTAGTTTGAAAAAATGTTCTATCTTTGCTGTTGAACATTGAATCTGCGCTATTATGAAACAGAAACTCACGCCAAAAGAAGAAGAAATCATGAACCTCTTCTGGCAGAAAGGAGAACTATGCATCCGCGAACTGGTCGATTCGTTCCCGGAGCCCAGACCCGGCTATACCACCGTATCCAAGCAGGTCGGGATTCTCGAGGAGAAAGGTTTCCTGCAGCGGCGTCCGATCGCGAACACCTTTCTATATAAAGCTGCCATCAGCGAGCGCGACTACCACGGCATTACCATCGGCGATGTCGTGGACAAATACTACGGCAAGTCATACTCCAGCCTTGTCCTCCATTTTGTCGAGGACAAGAAGATGGGGTTGAACGAATTGAAAGAGATCATCGAACTCATCGAGCAGAATAATCAATAATCGCCATGTTGAGTTTAATCTTATACGAAGCCAAAGTGGCGTTGCTGCTGGCTGTGTTCTACATCTGCTACCGCGTCCTGCTGAGCCGCGAGACGCTCCACCGGCTCAACCGAATCGTGCTTGTCGGCAGCGTACTGGTATCTTTTGTCCTGCCGTTCTGCGTGCTTACTTACCACCGGACGGTGGAGGTGGCCGCCGGCGCCGCCACGCCGGAACTGTTGCCGGGCCTCTCGGAACTGACGCAGGAAGCGACAGGAGCCGCGGCGGAGATGCCGGCAGCCGCGGGCTCACAAGGGAACTGGTGGCTCATTGCCCTGGTGCTCTTGTACGTCGCCGGCATCGTATTCTGTCTCATCAGAATGGTCGTCGAGATGATCCTGGTCTCCCGCATCATCCGTTCCGGCGAGAAACATCCGCAGGAAGACGGCACGACCTTGGTCGTCATCGACCGCGACCTCGCCTCATTCAGCTGGATGAAGTGGATCGTCCTCTCGCGCCAGGACTGCGGCAACAACCATATTGTCAATCATGAGCGCGCGCACATTGACCTTGGGCACGCGCGGGAACTGCTGATTATTAACATCCTGTCTGCGCTCCAATGGTTCAACCCTGTCATGCGCATACTCAAGGATGACCTGCGCGCGGTATACGAGTACGAAGCGGACGACGCCGTATTGCGCAAAGGCGCAGATATCAAGGAATACCAATACTCACTCATAAGAAAAGCTGTCAGTGCGAGCGGCTACTCTATCACCAACAGCTTTAATCACAGTATCCTTAAAAATCGAATTACTATGATGTCCAAACAAAAAAGTGTGAAATGGCGGGGGCTGAGAGCCCTCTATGTCATCCCGCTCATCGCAGCGGGCCTGGTCTGCAACGCACAGGCCGTCACTGACTACAGAGTTAGTGATAATTCTCAAACTACTTACTCCATCGAACACGTGGCGATCATCCTTCAGGTCACGCAGGAGGGAAAAGAACCCGCTTTTTTTGTCAACGGCGAGAGAGTCAGTTTCGGGGAGATCGGCCGGAAAGTGACCGAAGCACACCGTGAAATGCAGTTCAACTATGTGGACATCGTCGGCAGCCCGGAGGTAAAAGTGGGCGTCATCCAGGACGTGAAAAAAGAACTCCGGAAGGTCGGATCACTGCGGATTCAGTATAAATGCAAACCGAGCGTGGAAGTCCAGCGGAAACTTAGCCCGACCGAGCCCGGGGAAGGCCTTACCGGGTTTATAAATCATTCCAAAGAAGGCGACGTCCATGTTCGGCTCAACAGTCTTGACAAGTTGTTGTATGTCGGGCCGGGCGGACAGAAAGACATCAACGTGATCCGCCAGGAAGAGCTGTTTGCCCAGGCAAAGAAAGACATCGAGAAAAACAACGGAATCTCGTTTTTCTTCATATCCGACAACGGGGCTTCTTATGGTGCCTATTCCGCCGCAGTGCAGTCACTCCACGACGCGTTCGTCTCCGTGCGCAACGACCTTGCGATGAGGCAGTATGGGAAACCCTTCGCCGATCTGAAAGAGGATCAGCAGGATGAACTGTACGCCAAGGTCAGCGTGAGAATCTTCGAATCCGAATAATAACGCAGGCAGCTACAAAATGCCGACGCGCTTGAAGATGTAGTCGACGTTCTTGAAGTAGTAGTCGAGGGTGAAGCATCCCTCGACTTCTTCTTTTGCAAGAAGCCCCATGACCTTGGCGTCGGCGAGCAGCAGTTCCTGATAGTTCAGGCCTTCCGACCAGGCCTTCATCGCGATGGGCTGGACGGTGTCATAAGCCTCCTCGCGGGAGAGTCCCTTGCCGATCAGGGCGTTCATCACGCGCTGGGCGAAGATCACGCCGTTGGTGCGCCAGATGTTCTTGATCATGTTTTCGGGATAGACCGTGAGGTTCTCGAGGATCCCCTTGAAGCGCGTGAGCATGTAGTCCAGCAGTTCCGTGGCGTCCGGGAGGATGATGCGCTCGGTGGAGGAGTGGGAGATGTCCCGCTCGTGCCACAGGGCGACGTTCTCGCAGGAGGCGGACATATAGCCGCGCATCACGCGGGCGCAGCCGCAGATGTTCTCGCTGCTGATCGGATTGCGCTTGTGCGGCATGGCGCTGGAGCCCTTCTGGCCCTTGCGGAAAGCTTCTTCGGCTTCGCGGACTTCGGTACGTTGGAGGTTGCGGACCTCAAAGGCCATCTGCTCCAGGGTGGAAGCGATGACGGCGAGCGTGGCGATGTAGAAGGCGTGGCGGTCACGCTGGAGCACCTGCGTGGAGATGTCGGCGGAGTGGATGCCGAGTTTGTCGCAGACGTAGTCCTGGATGAAAGGCGGGATGTTGGCGAAATTGCCCACGGCGCCGCTCATCTTGCCGGCTTCGACCCCGGCGGAAGCGTATTTGAAGCGCTCGATGTTGCGCTTCATCTCTTCATACCAGAGCGCCCACTTGAGGCCGAAACTGGTGATGTCGGCGTGGATGCCGTGCGTGCGGCCGATGCAGGGGGTGTCCTTGAATTCGAGGGCGCGTTTTTTCAGGACGGCGAGGAAGTCTTCGAGGTCTTTCAGCAGGATGGCGTCCGCCTGCTTGATCAGGAAGCCGTTGGCGGTGTCCACCACGTCCGTGGAAGTCAGGCCGTAGTGGACCCACTTGCGTTCTTCGCCCAGGCTTTCGCTCACGGCGCGCGTAAAGGCTACCACGTCGTGGCGGGTCTGTTCTTCGATCTCCTGGATGCGCTTGACTTCGAACCGGGCTTTTGCGCGGATCTTGTCGACGTCTCCGGCCGGGATGACGCCGAGTTTGCTCCAGGCTTCGCAGGAGAGGATTTCGACCTGCAGGTACGCGCTGAACTTGTTCTCCTCGGTCCAGACGTCCCGCATCACCTTTCTGGAATAACGCTCAATCATATTCTTTTGATTTACAATTCTTTATCCATTAAATCACAACCTGCTGGCCGGCGGAGTCTTCCAGACGGGCGGCCGGAAATTATTTTTCGGACAGGTTTGCCGAAAAACCAATTTCCGCTCCGCTGTCCGCCGGTCAGCAGTCCGCTATTTCTTCAGGAAATCCAGGATGTTGGCTTCGATGCGGGCAGACGCGTCGGCTTCGGAAGCGGGGACGAACTTCTCACCGGTGATGTGCTCGTAGAGCTCGACGTACCGGTCGGTGATGCCGGCGACGACCGAGTCGGTCATCTCCGGGACCTGCTGCCCGGCCTGCCCCTGGAAACCGCCGGCCATGAGCCATTCGCGCACGAACTCCTTGGAGAGCTGCTTCTGGCGCTCGCCCTTGGCGAGGCGCTCCTCATACCCCTCCGCGTAGAAGTAGCGGGAAGAATCGGGCGTGTGGATCTCGTCCATCAGGATGATGCGGCCGTCGCGCTTGCCGAATTCGTATTTGGTGTCCACGAGGATCAGGCCCTTGCCGGCCGCGATCTCCGTGCCGCGCGCGAAAAGGGCGCGGGTGTAGGCTTCGAGCTGCTCGTAGTCCTCGCGGGACACGATGCCCTGGGCGATGATCTCTTCCTTGCTGATATCCTCGTCATGCCCCTCGGCGGCCTTGGTGGTCGGGGTGATGATGGGCTCGGGGAAGCGCTGGTTCTCGACCATCCCGTCCGGGAGGGCGACGCCGCACAGGCTGCGCTTGCCGGACTTGTACTCGCGCCAGGCGTGGCCCGTCAGGTAGCCGCGGATGACCATCTCCACCTTGAAGGGCTCGCAGCGCCAGCCGATCGTGGCCATCGGATCGACCTCGGCGATCTTCCAGTTCGGAAGGATGTCGGCCGTGGCGTCGAGGAACTTCGAGGCAATCTGGTTGAGCACCTGTCCCTTGTAGGGAATGCCCTTCGGGAGCACCACGTCGAAGGCGGAGATGCGGTCGGTGGCGACCATCACGAGATAATCAGGGCCGATGCTGTAGACATCACGGACCTTGCCGGTGTACTTGGCAACCTGTCCGGGGAAATGGAAATCTGTGCTGAGGATGGCTTTCATAACGCTAGTTGGAATTGTGGGCACGAAGTTACGAAATGTTTTATAAATTTGTCGCAGGATATACACGGAAAAGATGATTCGCGAAGAAACGGTATTCGGTCCGATCCGCAGCCGCCGGCTGGGATCCTCGCTCGGCATCAACCTGCTGCCGCGCCACGGCAAGTTCTGCACCTTCGACTGCATCTACTGCGAGTGCGGGTGGAACAAGGACGGCCGGGAGGACCAGGTCCTGCCCACGGCCGCCGAGGTCCGCACCGCCCTGGAGGACAAACTGGCCGCCTGCCTGCTGGAAGGGACCCCGATCGACTCCATCACCTTCTCCGGAGACGGCGAACCGACCCTCAACCCGGAGTTCCCCCGGATCATCGACGACACGCTCCGGCTCCGCGACGCCTACTACCCCGACGCCAAGGTCTCCGTCCTGTCCAACGCCACACGCGTGCACGTGCCCGAGATCGCCGCCGCCCTGAAGCGTGTGGACAATCCCATCCTCAAGATCGACGCCCCGACGGACGGACTGATCGCGAAGATCGACAATCCCGCCCCCGGATACCGTCTGGAGCGGGTGCTAGAAGCCCTGCGCGGCTTCGAAGGGAACTTCGTGCTGCAGACGATGTTCCTGCGCAGCCCGGACTTCGACTCCTCCAGCCCGGAAGTCCTGGAGGGCTGGATGGACATCGTCCGGGACCTCAGGCCCCGCAAGGTCATGGTCTACACCATCGACCGGCCCACTCCGGCCCAGGGGCTGGAGAAGTTCACGGCCGCACAGATGCACGCACTCGTGCAACCCCTCATCGACGAGGGCTTCAATATCGATATCAAGGGCTGACGGTTTCATTGGTTTTTCGGTTTTTTTCGCTTACTTTGTATAGCTTGTCCGAAATACCAAACAACCGCATAATGAAACAGCTTCCACTCCTCTTTACGGCATGCGCCCTCCTGCTGGGCGGCATCTGTTCCGCCCAGACGGGCATCCTCGACCCTGACGCACTCTATCGCAAACTTCCGCCGCGGACCGGCAAGATGGTCCTGGCCAACCAGTACACGGTTCTCCAGCCTGTCGCTCCGATGCCGGCCCCGCAGGGCCAGCAGCCCCAGCAGGCTCCCCGGCGCCAGCGCTACTACCCCATCGACTCCGACAGCCTCAAGGTCGACGCTGCCATCGACAGCATCAACACCGCCCGCAGCGAGCGGCCCGTCGCCGGCACGCGCCGCAAAGGAAGCAATCCCATCCTCTTCCTGGTCGGCGACTCCACGATGCGCACCGAAGTGGCCGGCAACGGCGACAACGGCCAGTGGGGCTGGGGGTATTTCATCGAGAACTATTTCGATACGGACCGGATCACCGTCGAGAACCACGCCCTCGGCGGCGAGAGCACGCGCAGCTGGTTCAAGAACTGGTTCTTCCCGATGCTCCGCGCCGTGAAGCCCGGTGACTGGGTGATCATCCAGCTCGGCCACAACGACCAGTATGGCGGACGCGAGATGAACAGCGGCCGCTTCCGCGGGATCCTCCCCGGCACCGGCAAGGAATTCACGGAAGTGATCCTCCCCGGCAGCGGCACCCGCGAGCGGGTCTACACCTATGGTGAATACCTGCGGATCTACATCGATGAGATCCGCGCCAAGGGCGCCAACCCGCTGCTGCTCTCCCTGACCTCCCGCAGCGGCCGCGGCCAGGACGGCAAGATCAACCCGGACCGCAACACTGAAGTGATCCGCACGATAGCCGAAGAGAAGGGCGTCCCCTTCATCGACTTCAACGCCGCCATCCGCCACAAATTCGACGAGGTGTTCGACCCGCGCAAGGTCGACTACCTCTTCTTCAGCGACGGCATCCACGCCAGTTCCTTCGGCGCCGTGATCAACGCCGAGACCTTCGTCGAGGAGCTGCGCAAGCGCCCGGACATCGGCCTGTCCTCGTACCTGCTGCCCGAGAAGCATTACCAGAGCGCCGCCCGCGAGCCGGGCAAGCCCGTCATCTTCGTGATCGGCGACTCCACCGGCAAGATCGACAACTCCGAAGTCAGCGGCCAGGTGGGCTGGGGCCAGGTTTTCGCCGACTACGTCAACCCGCGCAAGGCCACGGTTGACAACCACGCCAAAGCCGGCCGCAGCGCCCGCACCTTCCTCAACGAGGGCCGCTGGAACGTCGTCTACGACGCCCTGCAGCCCGGCGACTTCGTCCTGATCCAGTTCGGCCACAACGACGGCGGCCCGATCAACGTCGGCAAGGCCCGCGGCGAGCTCCCCGGCAACGACAACGAGAAACAGGTCATGACCCGCGAGGCCGACGGTATCAACGAAGGCGTCTACAGCTACGGCTGGTATCTGCGCAAGTTCTGCATGGATGCCCAGGAGAAGGGTGCCATCCCCGTGATCCTCAGCCTTACGCCCGGCAACTACCGCGACGCCGACGGCAAGATCCAGCGCGAGAAGAAGTACAAGGGCTGGGCCATCGAAGCGGCCGGACAGGTCGGTGCCGCCTTCGTGGACCTCAACGAAATCTCCGCTTCCAAGCTGGACAAGCTGACTCCCGAGCAAACGGCCGAACACTACAAACGCGACCCGGTCCACTCCTCCGAGCTTGGGGCCAGGCGCAATGCCAAATCCGTAGCCGAAGGCCTCAAGCGCCTCAAGAAGCACCCGATAAGCAAACTGATGAAATAATAACCGTTATGAAACAAGCCATGATGTCTATGCTGGCCGCCCTCCTCGGAATCTGGGGCGTTTCCGCCCAGGACCTGGGACCGGAGGTCTGGACCGACCGCAGCAAACCGGCGGTGAATAAAGAGTATCCCCATGCGGATTTCATGTTCTACGGGAGCCGGGAAGGCGCCCTCCAGGGCGAATTTGACGCCTCGGGATACTACCTGTCCCTGAACGGGCAGTGGAATTTCCTCTGGGCGGATGATTACCGCAAACTCCCGAAGGGCTTCGCCGCCCCGGATTTCGACGACTCTTCCTGGGACAAGATCGCCGTCCCCTCCAACTGGGAATTCCAGGGCTACGGCATCCCGATCTATATCAACTCCCCTTTCGAATGGTCTCCGAACAGCGGCGGCAAGGAGCCGACCTTCCCGGACGTCGTGCCGGGCGGGCTCTACCGCGTCCGCTTCACCGTCCCTTCCAGTTGGAAGGACGAGCAGGTCTTCATCCAGCTGGGTGGCGTCAAGTCCGGTTTCATGCTCTACCTCAACGGACGGCAGGTCGGCTATTCCGAAGACTCCAAGAATCCGGCGGAGTTCAACCTGACCCCCTACCTCAAGGACGGGGAGAACGTCCTTGCTATGGAAGTACACCGTTGGAGCTCAGGCAGTTACTATGAATGCCAGGACTTCTGGCGCATCAGCGGCATCGAGCGCGACGTCTACCTGACGGCCCGCCCGCAGGTCCTGGTCCGCGACCTGGTCGTCGAGTCGCCGCTGAGCGCCGACTTCCGCGACGGCGTGTTGGACTTCGGTGTCAAGCTCGCCGCGCCCGGCGGCAAGGGCGGCAAGGTCCAGCTGGCCCTGAGCCTGATCGGTCCGGACGGCAAGGAACTCTGGAACGAGAGCAAGTCCGTCAACGTGGCACCCGCCAGGGACCTCACCGACGGAGAGTTGGTCGGCTTCCACCACGTCGTCAAGGACGTGCAGGCCTGGAGCGCCGAGAAGCCGGTGCTCTACACCGCCTTGCTCGCCCTCACCGGCGAGGACGGGGACACGAAGTATACCGGCACCCGCATCGGTTTCCGCACGGCCTGCGTGAAAGGCACCGACTTCCTGGTCAACGGCCAGCGTGTGATGATCAAGGGCGTCAACATCCACGAGCATGCCCCTTACACCGGGCACGTCGTGTCCGAAGAACTGATGCGCCGCGACTTCGAGCTGATGAAGCAGCACAACATCAACGCCATCCGCACGAGCCACTATCCGCAGCAGCGCCGCTTCTACGAACTCTGCGACGAATACGGATTCTATGTCTGCAGCGAAGCCAATGTCGAGAGCCACGGCTGGCGCGGTGTGGCGCGCGACGCCAGCTTCTACCCCACCATGCTGGAGCGCGAGCTGGGCATGTATGAGCGTACCAAGAACTACGCCTGCGTAGTCATCTTCTCGCTGGGCAACGAAGCCGGTTTCGGCACCAATTTCGAGGAGGGCTACAAAGCCCTGAAGGCCAAGGAGAAGATGCGTCCGGTCGTGTTCGGCGACGCCGGCAGCGGCCCTTATACGGACATCATCTGGCCGATGTATCCGTCCGAGTCGAGCCTGCTCTCGACCGATGCGCGGAAACTCGAAAAACCCTATATCAACTGCGAATATGCCCACGCGATGGGCAACAGCACCGGCGACCTTGTGGACCTCTGGGAGGTCTACTACAATGCCAAACAGCTGCAGGGCGGCTTCATCTGGGACTGGGTGGACCAGGGCGAATGGGTGGACCGTGACGGCGGCTTCTGGGCCTACGGCGGCGACTTCGGCGACAAGACCCCGTCCGACGGCAACTTCAACAGCAACGGCCTCGTGAGTCCCGACCGCACCCCGCATCCGGGGATGCAGGAAGTCCGGAAGGTCTACCAGAACATCAAGTTCGACCGCGTGGGTGACAATACCACGGGGAGCGTGGCCGTTGATGCGACCAACCGCTTCTTCTTCACCAACCTGGACGAATTCGACTTCTCCTACACCGTTGAAGTCAACGGCAAGAATGTCAAGAACGGCATCCTGCCACAGATCCAGGCCGCTCCCGGACAGAAGGTCCGCTTCGAACTGGAGGTGCCCGCATCTGCCGGCAGCAACGATCTTTGCACGGTCCAGATCAATGCCAAGACCCGCAAGGCTTCCCCCGGTGTTCCGAAAGGCCACGTGGTCGCCACGGAACAGTTCGTCCTCGCTGAAGGGAAGAACACCCCGGTCGTCCAGCAGGGCGGTCGGTTCAAAATCAAACAGGACGCCCGGCGCGGGCAGATCACCCTGTCCGCCGGCAAGGTCAGCCTGACTTTCGACAAGGGCCGCGGTACCATCTCCAGCTATAAGGTGAGAGGGGTCGAATACATCCAGGACGGCTTCGGCTTCCGGCCCAACTTCTGGCGCGGACCGACCGACAACGACTACGGCAACAAGCTGCCCACGCGGGCCAATAAGTGGAAAGAGTTTTCCCTGAATCCTGAGGTCGTCTCAGCAGAAGCCACCGTGACCCCGGAAGGCCTGGCCCAGCTCACGGTCACGTATGTCCCCTCATGTGTTGTCCGCTACCTCCTCGGCGCTGACGGCTCCCTGAAAGTGGATGCGATGCTCCCGAAGATGGTCGATCCTTTCGTTCCGACCCGTGTGCTGGACGGCCCCGGCATGAAATACAACCCGGACCAGGATCCCGAGGAGCGGAAACGGGAGATCGAATCTTTCAACCTGAACGTGCAGCGGATACAGGAGATGGAACGCGCCCGCTACAACTCCGAGAAACTCGACATGCCACGCTTCGGCTTGCGCCTGCGCCTGCCGGCTTCCCTCCACAACGTGACTTACCTGGGACGCGGTCCGGAGGAGAATTACTGGGACCGCAAGAGCGGCTCGCCGCTCGGCCTCTACCGGACGACGGCCGAGGAGATGTACTTCCCGTACGTACGTCCGCAGGAGAACGGCCACCGCACGGACGTGCGGCAGCTCACCCTGATGGACGACAAGGGGCACGGGCTTGCCATTTTTGCTGACAAGACCCTCGAATTCAATGCGTTGCGCAATTCCGTCGAGGATTTCGACTCCGCGGAGAGCCCGCATCCCGTCCAGATCAACTACTACGACAACCATGACGTGGACGTGACGGGCGGCCGCAGGCAGACCCACGTCAACGACATCGTCCCGCGGGCTTTCGTAGAGCTCTGCCTCGACGAAGTCATGATGGGCGTGGGCGGGGACAACTCCTGGGGTGCGCCGATCAATCCGAAGTACCTGATCGACATCAGTCAGGAGCGCCATCTCGGTTTCACCATCGTCCCCGTGGACGGGAAATAACGGTTCCGCCATGCGCCGCATCCGTTTGATACTGCTTATCGCACTGCTCCCGCTGGTCGCCTGCTGCGGCCGGCGGGACGCCGATGCGCAGCGCCCGATGGTCGGACTGTCCTGCGGGCGCAGCGAGTCCGGGGCCAATACCCTGGGCGCCGCTTACACCGATGCCATCCTCCGGGCCGGCGGACTGCCGCTGGTCTTCCCCACCATCGCCGACGAGTCGGACGCCCGGGAACTGGTCGCCAGCGTGGACGGCGTCGTGCTCACCGGAGGTCCGGATTTCGACCCGGCGATCTACGGAGAGGAGATCCTCAACGAGACGGTGGAGATCGACCCCGTCCGCGACCGCAGCGACCTGCTGCTCGCCCGCGCCGCCCTGGACTCCGGCAAGCCCATCCTGGCCATCTGCCGCGGGGGGCAGCTGATGAACATCGTCCTGGGCGGCACGCTCTACCAGGACATCCCCACCCAAGTCCCGGACACGCTCAGACACGGTGGGGGCGCCATCCACATGATCGGCGTCGAACCGGGCAGTACGTTGTACCGGCTCTTCGGTAAGGACAGCCTGGAGGTCAACTCCTATCACCACCAGGGCGTCAAGGATCCCGCGCCCGGAATCCGCATCACGGCGCGCGCGCCGGACGGACTGGTCGAGGCCTTCGAGACCGACCAGGTCTTCGCCACGCAGTTCCACCCGGAACGCATGGCCCAGGCCGACACGGCCTGGCTGCGCGTCTTCCGCCATTTCATCGGACGGCTTGAGCCGGGACGCAAATGAATTTCACCCCCTGGACCCTGCTGGTCGACGTCGGCCTGATCTCCGGCTTGCTGTTGCTCGGCAAGCTGGCGCGGGCCAGGGTACGCTTTATCCAGAAGCTGTTCATCCCGCCCAGCCTGCTGGCCGGACTCGCCGCCTTGATCCTCGGGCCGGGCGTCCTGGGCTGGCTGCCGTTCTCCGACCGCATGGGCACCTACGCCAGCATCCTCATCGCACTCGTTTTCAGTGCTTTGCCCCTGACTTCCGGCAAGTCTGCCTCCGGCCATGGCCGGATCGGGCGGATGTGGGCGTATTCCCAGGCCGGGATGCTGCTGCAATGGGCCCTGGGCGGGCTGCTGGGCTGGCTCGTCCTCTCCCGCATCTGGGACATCGACGCTGCCTGCGGCCTGGCGATGCCCGCCGGATTCTGCGGCGGGCACGGGACGGCCGCCGCCCTCGGCGAGGCGTTCACCCGCTACGGCGCCGGTGACATCCAGACCCTCGCGATGACCGCCGCGACCGTAGGCATCATCGCTTCCGTGGTCATCGGCCTCTGGGCCACGCGCGAAGGCGCGGAACGCGGCTGGACCGCCTACCTGTCCCGCTTTTCGGACCTGCCGTCCGAACTGCGTTCCGGGATCCTGCCCGCCGAGCGGCGCGTGAGCATGGGTATGGCCAGTTTTTCTGCCATCTCCCTGGATTCGATGACCTTCAACATCGGCGTCGTGGTGCTCATCGCCCTGGCCGGCTACGGCATCAGCCAGGGCATCGCCGCACTCTGGCCCGCCCTGATGCTGCCGGTCTTCAGCTGCGCTTTCCTTGCCGGCATCCTCATCCGCGCCCTGCTGCGCAAGACCAAGGCCGACGAGTACCTGTCCAAGCCGATCATCGGCCACCTGAGCGGTGCCTTTACCGACTATCTGGTCGCCTTCGGCGTGGCTTCCATCAAGCTGGAAGTGGTCTGGCGTTACATCGTCCCGCTGCTGATCCTGCTCCTGGTCGGCCTGGTGGCCACTTTCCTGTATGTTTTCCTGCTCGGACGGCGCTTCCACGAGAAAGCCTGGTTCGAGAAATCCATCTTCACCTGGGGATGGTTCACGGGCACGATGGCCATGGGCATCGCCCTGCTCCGGATCACGGATCCCGACTCCAGGAGCGGCTGTCTGGACGACTACGCCTACGCGTACCTTTATATAGCCCCGGTCGAGATCGCCCTCGTCACCTTCGCCCCGGTGCTCTTCGTCCAGGGGCTCGGCGGCTGGTTCGCGCTCACCTGCGCCCTCGCGGGAGCGGCCATCCTGCTGTTCTCCCGACGGCGGGGCTGGCTCCGCTAGTCTCCGCCATTCCCCCCTTTCACGTAATTTTTCGGGTATTCCTCTTTTTTCCGGAATGCTAAAGCGAGACAGGCAGTTGCCTTTGCGCAGCGTTTGCCCGGACAGGGTCGGGTCAGCCGTCAGGCGGCCGCCCGATAGCGGAGCAAAGGCACTGCCTGCGAGCAGCATTCCGGAAAAACCGTTCAAGAAAGACAAAAAAATCGACAAAAATATATTGTTTTTCAATAAAAATTTATATATTTGCAGAAACAAAACATGATTTGACCTATGACAGAATGGTGGACCTCCCTCGAACCTGCGATGAAAGTACTCTGGGCTGTGACCCTGTCGGCCTCCCTGGTATTTGTCATCCAGACCGTGATGACCTTCCTCGGCGCAGCCGGGGACAGTGATTTCGACATCAATTCCGACTTCGACACCGACGCGCCCGGAGACATCTCCGACGGCTCCGCGGACGTCGGCGGGCACGATGCCTCCGGCCACGACACCGGCCACGCCGGCGGCGGGATGAACCTGCTGACCTTCCGCAACCTGATCAACTTCCTGCTCGGTTTCGGCTGGACGGCGATCCTGCTGCAGGACAGCGTCCCCTCCGTGTCCCTGCGCCTGCTGGTCGCGACCATCGTCGGCCTCATCCTTGTCGTCCTGGTGATGCTGCTCTTCAAATGGCTAACAGGCATGCAGGAGTCCGGCAACATCAATGTCTACAAATCCGCCGTAGACAGCCAGGGCACGGTCTACCTGACCATCCCCGGCGAACGCGGCGGCGAAGGCAAGGTGCAGATCACCATCAACAATTCCGTGCGCGAATACGCCGCCCTCACGGACGGTCCGACCCTCAAGACAGGCACCCGCATCCGTGTGGTGGAGGTGATCAGCCCCACCACCCTCCTCGTCGAAGAACTGAATTCAATCATTATCTAATAATCAATCCCTTACGAATATGGAACTCTACCTGATCCTGATTATCGTGGGCGTGCTCTTCGTGACCTTCACGGCCATCCTCGCCCGCTACAAACGCTGCCCCTCGGACAAGGTGCTCGTCATCTACGGCAAGACCGGACGCGACGCTTCCGCCAAGTGCATCCACGGCGGTGCCGCCTTCATCTGGCCCGTATTCCAGAGCTACCAGTTCCTGGACCTCAACCCGATCTCCATCGAGTGCAACCTCACCAACGCCCTGTCCAAGCAGAACATCCGCGTGGACGTCCCCTGCCGCTTCACCGTGGGTATCTCCACCGAGCCGGAGGTGATGACCAACGCCGCCGAGCGCCTGCTCGGACTCTCCCAGGACGAGATCCGCGGCATCGCCACGGATATCCTCTTCGGCCAGCTGCGTCTCGTGATCGCGACGATGGACATCGAGGAGATCAACGCCGACCGCGACAAGTTCCTCGCCGCCGTGAGCCAGAACGTCGAGGCCGAGCTCCGCAAGATCGGTCTGAAACTCATCAACGTCAACGTCACCGATATCCGCGACGAGTCCGGCTACATCGAGGCCCTCGGTAAGGAAGCCGCCGCCAAGGCCATCAACGACGCCAAGAAGAGCGTGGCCGAGCAGAACCGTTACGGTGAGACCGGCAAGGCCATCGCCGACAAGGACACCCGTGTCAACGTGGCCGCCGCCGACGCCGACGCCGTCAAGGGTGAGAATACCGCCAAGATCGAGATCGCCAATTCCGACGCCCAGCGCCGTGAGAAGCAGGCCGAGGCCGAGCGCGTCGCCGTTGCGGCCGAGAAGGTCCAGGCCGCGAAGGCCCTCGAGGAGGCCTACAAGAGCGAGCGCGACGCCGAGCTCGCCCGCGCCGAGCGCGAAAAGGCCACCCAGCAGGCCAACATCGTGGTCGCCGCCCAGATCGAGAAGGAGAAGGCCATCATCGAGGCCGAGGCCGTGGCCGAGCAGCTGCGCCGCAAGGCGAAGGGTGAGGCCGACGCCATCTTCGCCAAGATGGACGCCCAGGCCCGCGGTACCCTCGAGATCCTCTCCAAGCAGGCTACCGGTTTCGGCCAGCTCGTCGCCGCTGCCGGCGGAGACGCCCAGCAGGCCATCACGATGCTGATCACCGACAAGCTGCCCGAGCTGGTCAAGACGCAGGTCGAGGCCGTCAAGGGTATCAATATCGACAAGGTCACCGTCTGGGACAGTGGCAAGAGCGAAAACGGCAAGACGGCCACGGCCAACTTCGTGTCCGGCCTCATGGGATCGGTCCCGCCGCTCGAGGAGCTCTTCAAGATGGCGGGCATGAGCCTGCCGGGCTACCTCAAGGGCAAGCCTGAAGAGGCGCCCGCGGAGGAACCCAAAGCGGAGGACTAGTTATGATCGTCATTAATGTAGATGTGATGCTTGCCCGGAGGAAAATGTCCTCCGGCGAACTCGCCCAGCGCGTCGGGATCACAGCTGCAAACCTCTCGATCCTCAAAACAGGTAAGGCAAAGGCGATCCGCTTCACCACGCTGGAAGCACTCTGCGCCGCGCTGGAATGCCAGCCAGGCGACATCCTCGAATACCGCCCGGACGAATAGTCCCGGCTTGGAATCTTACTGAAAAACGCCCCGTCACCCGGGGCGTTTTTCTTATCCTTTGATGTCGATGGTGAATCCTTCGTCGAGCAGCGGCTGCACGAGGGCGCGCATCTCCTCGGCGGTGTATTTCGCCAGCCCAAGGGCCGGCGTTGGGCGGTCGATGGTGTAGACCATGATGCGGCGGGGCCTGAGGTCGCGGACGATGTCCATCCAGCCGTTGAGGACCTCCGGGCTGCCCGAGTCGAACTCCGGGCTGCGCAGGAACATCGTCTGCAGCACGAAGTCGCCGTGGAAGCCGCGCAGGGCCTCCAGGACGCGCTCGAGCCGGAATCCGGGCGCGGGATGGTTGATCTTCTCCACGAGCGCGTCCGTGGGCGCGTCGATCTTGAGGATCGGGTTGTCCACGCGCTTGAGCGCCTCGGCGACGGCCGGGACGTGCACGCGCGTGGCGTTGGAGAGCACGGACACCTTGGCGCCGGGATAGTAGGCGTCACGCAGCTCGAGGGTGTCGTCGATGATGCGGGGGAACTCCGGGTTGAGGGTCGGTTCGCCGTCGCCGGAGAAGGTGATGGAGTCGATGGGCGTGCCTTCGAGCATGCAGGCGGCCAGCTTGTCCTCCAGGGCGGAGCGGACCTCCGCCGCCGTGGGCAGGACCTGGTCGGCCCGGCCGTCCTTGTTCCAGCCGCACTCGCAGTAGATGCAGTCGAAATTGCAGATCTTGCCCTTGCGCGGCAGCAGGTTGATGCCGAGCGAGGATCCCAGCCTGCGGCTGTGGATGGGTCCGAATACGGTCTCTTCGCGAATCATGTCTGTCAGAATTTGCCGTCTTTGTTGGCCTCCTCGATGCGTTGGTAGAGGTAGGTCGGATAGTCGCCGGTGAAGCAGGCGAGGCAGAGCTCTGCGCGCTTGCCGGCTTTGTAGAGCGCCTCCTGCGAGAGGAAGGCGAGCGAGTCGACGCCCAGGATGTCCCGGACTTCGTCCAGGCTCTTGTGGGCGCAGAGCAACTCGTCGTAGGTGGACATGTCCACGCCGTAGAAGCAGGGGCTCTTGATGGGCGGGCTGGCGATGCGGAGGTGCACCTCCGTGGCGCCGGCCTCGCGGAGCATCCGCACGATGCGGCGGGAGGTCGTGCCGCGGACGACGGAGTCGTCGATGAGCACGATCCGCTGGCCGCGGACGATGGACTTGACGGCCGAGAGCTTCATCCGCACGCCCTTCTCGCGCAGCGCCTGCGAGGGCTGGATGAAGGTGCGGGCGATGTATTTGTTCTTGATCAGGCCCATCTCGTAGGGGAGGCCGCTCGCCTCGGCGTAGCCCATCGCGGCGCTCAGGCTGGAGTCCGGCACGCCCACGACGATGTCGGCCTCGACGGGGGACTCCTCATAGAGCAGCCGGCCGGTCAGCTTGCGGAAAGAATGGACGTTGGTCCCTTCGATGTCGCTGTCCGGACGGGAGAAATAGATGTATTCCATCGCGCACATGAAGTGGTGGCGGAAGTCGGAGTAGAAGTTGCTGCGCAGGCCGTGGTGGTCGATGGTGACGATCTCGCCCGGCTCGATGTCGCGGACGAAGGTGGCGCCGACGGCGTCGAGCGCGCAGGTCTCGCTGCTGACCACGTAGCCGTCGCCGAGGCGGCCGAGCGACAGCGGGCGCAGGCCGTGCTTGTCGCGGCAGACGTAGAGGCGGTTCTTGGTCATGATCAGGAAGGCAAAGGCGCCTTCGATCATGTTGAGCGCCTCCTTGATGGCCATGATGCGCGGGCGGTGGCGCTCCTTGTTGTCCTTGCGGATGAGGTGGGCGAGGATCTCGCTGTCCGACGAGGACTGGAAGAGGCTGCCGTGGTCCTCCAGATAGTGGCGGAGCTGCTCGGAGTTGACGAGGTTGCCGTTGTGCGCCAGGGCGAAATCGCCCGTATTGTGGCGGAAGAGGAACGGCTGGACGTTTTCGATGCTGCCGCCGCCCGTGGTCGAATAGCGGACGTGGCCGATGGCCATGGAGCCGGGCAGGCCGGAGAATTTGTCCTCGTCGTTGAAGATCTCGTGCACCAGGCCTTCGCCCTTGATCCGGCGCAGGACCTGGTCGTCTCCGCAGGCGACGATGCCGCAGCCTTCCTGGCCGCGGTGCTGAAGGGCGTGAAGCCCGTAATAGACCAGGCTGGCGGCATCCGGGATGCCATAGACGCCGAAGACGCCACACTCCTCGTGGAGCTCGCTTTCTTGAATGTGAATCATCACACAAAATTACTTTCAAACCGAGAGATATGCAATATATTTTGTAACTTCGTGCCCACAATTTTCAATGATATTATGAAAGCCATCCTCAGCACTGATTTTCATTTCCCCGGACAGGTTGCCAAATACACCGGCAAGGTCCGTGACGTGTACAGCATCGGCTCCGACTACCTCGTCATGGTGGCCACCGACCGCATCTCCGCCTTCGACGTCGTCCTCCCCAAGGGCATTCCCTACAAGGGTCAGGTTCTCAACCAGATAGCGTCCAAGTTCCTCGATGCCACCACCGACATCCTCCCCAACTGGAAGATTGCCGAGGTGGACCCGATGGCCACGATCGGCTGGCGCTGCGAGCCCTTCAAGGTGGAAATGGTGATCCGCGGCTATCTGACCGGTCACGCCTGGCGTGAATACAAGGCCGGCAAGCGCACCCTCTGCGGCGTCGCCCTGCCGGAGGGCATGGTCGAGAACCAGCGCTTCCCGGAGCCCATCATCACGCCGACCACCAAGGCCGCCGAAGGACACGACGAAGACATCAGCAAGGAGGAAATCATCGCCCAGGGCATCGTGTCCCGCGAGGACTACGAGCAGCTCGAGAAATACACCCGCGCCCTCTACGCCCGCGGCTCCGAGATCGCGGCCGGCAAGGGCCTGATCCTGGTCGATACCAAATACGAATTCGGCAAGCGCGACGGCAAGATCATCCTGATGGACGAGATCCACACGCCCGACTCTTCCCGCTACTTCTACGCCGAAGGCTACGAGGAGCGCCTCGCGAAGGGCGAGCGCCAGAAGCAGCTCTCCAAGGAGTTCGTCCGCGAGTGGCTGATGGCCGGCGGCTTCCAGGGCCTCGAGGGCCAGAAAGTGCCCGAGATGACCCCTGAGGTCGTTGCCGGCATCACTGAC
>JAEEGG010011816.1_pt1 | contig 18944 bp, 13 predicted proteins | sample 9134161 | NCBI WGS metagenome assembly JAEEGG01 (sample SAMN16246543, study PRJNA631951) | gut metagenome | biome: gut microbiome; feature: rumen; material: CR-attached | host: Bos | place: Iran: Karaj | collected 2018-10 | reverse complement strand
CATCCTCACCATCATAGCTCTGCAGCACAAGCGTTTTGCATCCCAATTGCGACGTGGTGGAAAGGGTGCACGACTCCACCTGACTGTCGTATAGGAATTTCACGTTAGTATCAGAGTTGTCAGTCTGCTTAAACTCATAGTCCACCTGACGCTGTCCACCAACAATGATGCCTGTCAGGGGGAAACTGTATGTGTTCAAGGCAACGTCCTTATCATCATTATCTTTCAGTTTCACATCGCTGGCCATGACATTCACCTGCAACTGGCCTACGGCATACTGCACAGGATTGGTCAAGGCGACGGAACGAGTAGCGCCTTCCACTGTAGGACCAGCGGTAAAGTGGTCGAGAACATACGCCCATGCCGTCTTATCAGGGTCTGTGGTCGTATTAGCATTAGTATATACCGTGGCATAGTCAACCTCCTCCATTGAGGTGCTGATACCACTGTTAACGAAATAATACAGCGAGGCAGGATAGGCAAAGCGTGACACGGTATTAATGTCGTCGACCGTCGTGGTGTTCATCTGGGGCTGAAAAGCATTTTCACTCTCTACCCATCGCAAGGCAGCTGCCCCGTCAGGCAAATTGATGCTGCGCGGATAGGTAAGGGAAATGTCATTTGCCTTAGACCTGGCGGCAACTTCGATGTCATTCAACAACGTTACCTGCTCAGAATAGCTACCACTCTCTTTCATTCTCAGAGCCGCATCAGCCAAGGCTTTTAACCAAGCCTTCACGCTGACAGCCGACCCTGGCAGATTGTTGCCTTTATTGAGGAATTTCTGTCGCAGTTCCTGTATATCAGCATTTCCTGAAGCACTCCATCCGTCGGTATTCGCCACCTCGGTCAGATAGCCCGCCAATGTGGAGGCAGCCGTAGGGATGCCATTCTTTCCTGTATTTTTTTCTTCAGTATAGTCTTCACTATTATACATCGGAACGAGGCTGAAGTTGATATCTTGTATATCACCAGCAGTAGCGATGGAGGCGGGGAAGGACTCATTCATGACACCGTTATACACGTTGGTGGCCACCCCATCTTTAGTCATGTCGGCAGGTTTGCCGTACACTAAGCATCTATCAACGCCTGTATTGATATGACATTTGTTGGTATAATAGAATCGAGCCTCAGGATTCCTCTTGTCGACAGGCTCTTCCCAATTGAAATCCGATTCACTGGGGTCTACGCCCATCATGGTGATGATTCGCATCGTCTCCGGCAGACGGAAGGTAGAAGCATCGTTCAGCTGCACCACCTCAGTGGCCTGTCGCGTTGTAGAAGGATTAGCAGATGATGAGATGGTATAGGCAAAGTTCACCGTGACAGGCTGTCCTGCAACGATAGTTGGCTCATCGTTGCTCTTACAGCCCACCGTCATCAGCGACCAGATGCTTAATAATATAATATGTATAATAACCCTACTCATTCAATATTCTTCATTCAACACTCATAACTCCGGATTATATGTTCCACCATCATGCCAGTCGAGGGTGATGCTTACACCCACTGTCGGGTCGAATGGTACCACACTGCCATCAGGAAGCAATCTGGCCCGGACAATCTTCAACTCTCCGGCCCTCAACGGCTTTTTCAAGCCCAGGACGCTCTGGGTGATGGTGGATCTTGTTGAACCCTTTTGGGGAACATAGACGCGGAACTCCCAGAGTGCCGTCTCCGACGGCTCAGAGAGAAACGGCTCCTCCGTTTCTATAATCGTCCTCGTAGCCTCAGCATTCCCCGCCCCTCTAAGGGAAGGGGTCTCCTTACTCGGAAAATTCACCGTACAGAACAGCTTCTGCTGTCCACCCTTCACAGGCACATCATCGGTCTGGATGATCGGCGCCACATCGTCGAACACGAACGCACTGTCACAGACAGAAAACCGCGAGGCAAAACCAGAACTCACCACCGTCATTCCCGTAGCATCATTGCCCTGTGTGTCGACCACTAAGGCAGCAGCACAGTTGGCCATATACAACCTCACCTTAAAGGTCTGGTCCACATTATCAAACACCGTCATCGGCAGACGGGCGGTGAAGAGGCCTGTGGTGTGGGGCGTGATGGTGTCAGTCCGTACCTGCTGTAGCTTCGACGGATGACAGTGTTCGTCGTCAGTCATGCTCACCAACTGGTTGTCCATCAGGTTGGCCACCGCCAGATGCATGTATTCACGCATGGGCAGATAGAGCGTGTAACTCCGTTGGCTGGCATCCATAATGACCTGTTCGTAATGCAGACGGGCAGAGTCAGCCTTGGTATCGTAGAAAGAGAGGTCCACATCGTGCGCATAGTCGGTGAAGATGTTCTTCAGATAGTTTCTGAGCGCCTCTATCACGTCTTTATCACGCACCGAGTCGAGTTGTGCCTCCAACTCTATGTTCAGGTTGGTAATGAGTTGCAGCTCATAGTCCACCTTCACATCCTTACCGCAGTCGCTCTGGTCCTCGTCAATCAGCGAACAGGATAAAAGCAAAAAGGTAAAAAGGTAAAAAGGCAAAAGACACCTGCGGCAAGACTTTGCAGTCCCGCCTTGTTGTGTCTTTCTGGTCATATACCTCTTCATTTTTCCCTTTTCACTATTCACTTTTCACTATTCCCTTTTCACTTCCTGCTTCCAGTCCTCAATGGTTCCCGTCTTGGAAGAAAAACTTGCACCTATTATATATATAGGGCGCTGATCAGCGTCGTAAGCTTTGGCATAGCCACGGTCACGGATCTGCTGCAAGGCCTTGTCGGACGTACCGTCGAGCTTGAACTCGAAGATATAGACATAGCCGTCGGTTTCCACGATGCAGTCCGCCCTACCCTCACTGAGCTGTTTCTCGGTATAGACCGTATAGCAGGAGATAAGACGCATGAGCAGGTAGAACGTGTAGTGGAAATAAAACTCACGCTCTTTCTTAGGCCGCATGCAATACGGTGTCTCGGCAAGGAAAGCGGTAAACAGCTTCCGAACCAACCCGAGGTCGCCCTGACGAAGCGCATCCACCATCCGTTCCACCCAAGAGGACATGCTGCCCACTTTCTTCTGGTCGAAGAAATTACGTGCCAGCATTTCCACAAAACCGTTACGGACTTCATCATTAGGAAAATCCAGCAGATAGCGGTATTCGAGTCCTTTCTGTATCGTCTCCTTAATGGTCAGATAGCCGCTTTGGAAGATCATCGGAAGCGGTTTCTCCATGTCGGCACGATAATCCGCAAATTCTACAAGTGTATATTCCTGGGCCAACAGATGCATCATATTATCATCGTTTTTCGACAACAGGTGCATCAGGTATTCGGGCGAACCGGTACTATACCAATAATCCTGCAATTTCTTCTGGTCGAAGGTATTCAGCAGACTAAAGGGATTATAGATATCCGTCATTCTCTCACTGAAATGATAGCCGTCATACCGTTTCTTCAGACCAGCCTTCATCTCGTCGACGCTGACCCCGAACTTCCCGGCCATTTCTTCAATAGGCGCCTCAAAATAGTTGTAGAGTTCCGCCTCTGTGATGCCACAGATGGCCTCATAGCGGCTGTCAAGCGTCATGTCACTGGGCTGATTGAAACCGCTGAACACGCTGACTTGCGAGAACTTGGTGACACCGGTAAGCAACACGAACCGAAGATCCTCATCGGCAGCCTTAAAGCAAGAGAAGAAAGCCTTCAGCTCCTGTCGGTTGTCTTCCTCCACGCTGATGGGCTGACCATTTATCGTGGTCACCAGGTCAGAATCGAGCACATCGAGCATCGGCTTGTCATATTCGTCAATAAGCACCACACATCTCAGTCCTGTTTGGCGATGCGTCTCTGCGAGCAGGTTGATGAAACGGTCACCTAAGCCCTTGGCTATCGGTACGATGCCATACGCTCTCTCCCACTTTTCAACCTGGGCCTCTAATGTCTGATGGAGCGTGCCACCCTGATGATAGCGTTTGCCGTTGAAGTCGATATGGAACACAGGATAATGCTTCCACTCTGACTCCAACGACATTATCTTCAGACCTTCGAAGAGTTCCTTTTTCCCTTCGAAATAGCATTTCAGAGTACTCATCAGCAGGCTCTTGCCGAAGCGGCGGGGGCGGGAGAGAAAGCAAATGCTCCCCTGGGCCAACTCATAAATCAAGTCGGTCTTGTCTACGTAAACGTAGCCCTCTTTGCGTAGCTTTTCGAAACTCTGTATGCCTATCGGATACTTCATCAGCACTAATCTCTTGCTTCTTTCGTCACTTTTCCTGACACCATCCATGGGCTCGAGAAAACCGAGTTAACTCGTTGGGGAAATTGAGTTAACTCAAACGATGATTTGAATTAACTCATTTCATCATTTGAATTAACTCACCTTTTCAGGCGCTCCCCAGAGGGATTTTCCGTCAGGGTAAAAAATCCCGACGGAATCCTCCTCTGTATCATGGATGTATCAATCATTCAAAGAACTCAACGTCTCACAAAGTGTCAAACACGATGTGATACGGTTTACATCTCCACATTAAATGTAATACCCGACTCCCAATTCAGGTCAACAGACAGGCCGAAGACCACCTCTGTAGAACGCAAATCCGGGATAGCACTATACGCTCTCTTCAAAGCATCAGCCTTAATCGTTATGTTTGCGACTGTCTTGTAATCCTGTACAAAAACACGTGTAATATTTTCGTTTGTAATACGATAAGTGCCTGGACGAGTAGCCTGAGTTAGAGACTTACCTTCAAGATTTAAATTACCAACCAAATAGAAAGTATTGCCAGCAGGAATCATACCGTTTATACCATAGAAGTCAACACCGTCATTTACTAACTGAAGGGCTATAAGCACGTCAGACTGACGTTTACTCTGATCCCTTAAATCCTGACTATAATTATCAAGCACAAGTGTGTAATTTTCTGCTGTTTCTGCCGTCGAGAGGGCGTCATCTTTGAAAGTTACATCATTATCATAAATGACATAAGAGAAGTCACTGGAGCTACTCTTTATCATATTCCAGCCTACTTGACCAGGCTGACCACCAATCAAAATACCAGTAACTTTAAAGACAGACTCTTTATCTGCGTCATTACGACTAGCAGAAGCTGTAATTGTCTGATTTTCTGCGGCTCCTCCAACAATCTCATGCATATTATCAGTCAGAGCTGCTTGTGTAAGTTTTACTTTCGTTTCTAACAACGCTACACCATAGTTCACGTTATTCGTCATTGCCACGGCTCGAGTTGTAGATTTTACTTCTGTGTCAGTCCATCCCGTACCAACCGTATTTTCTGGCCATGTATCCCAATCAGTCGTTGTTATAGGATAATTTGAAACTTTCTTGTATTCGCTAGTTGCGCGAAGCGGAGAATTGTCGAAATAGACAAGTTCTGAGGGATAACAATATTTGTTTATAGCGGTGCTGGCTGAAAGAGTAGCCAGAGCACTTACAGCATAAGAAGGGTCGCTAGTATAAGTAAACTTACTATTTGTTGCATCCCACGAGTACTGTGCAGAACCCATAGGCAAATTAAGGTTTGCAGGGAAAGTACCATTAACACCTTTTATAGCTGCAGTCCAATCATCTGGATTGAGAGCAGAAGCACCAACAGTTACACGAACCCCATCAACCTCTGCGTCAATTTTATTGCAGATTTCGCCAGCAATTGTTTTTATTTCTGTTACCGTACTCTCTTGATTAATAGCCCTTGCGCTCTTGAAAAGGTCAAGAATCAAACGCTCTACTGCTTCTGCAGAACCTGCACGTGCAGTAATATTGCTAATAAATTTCTGGTAAAGCAGGGATAATCCAGAGTAGCGACCATCTGTAGCAGCAAGAGATACAGTACCTGCCCAATCTGTTGTTTTGGCAATCGCTGTTAGATAAGCAGCAATCTTGTCTGCATCAGTAAGTGATGCACTAATTGGTTCCAGTGAGAAAGATATATCACTGATTTGGTAGCCAGTTGGTAAACTACTAAATGAACTATTCAGTTTTCCCTGTTCAAAATTAGTACCAGTCTTAGTTGCCGTACCATAGAACAAGAAATTATCAGTCCCAACAGGAAAGGTCAAAGAATACACTTTACTTGACTGAGCAGCAGAAATACCTGTCAAGTCGCCAAGATAGTAATAAGGATTATTTGGTTCTGTCACTGTTCCAGGAACGCCGTCAAACGGGAACAAATACATATTCGACATCCCCAAGAAATTACCACCATCCTGCTGGGTATTCGTACCACTCATACGAGTCGTTGCCTGAGAGGTCTTTGAAATATTAAACGCAAAATCCGTTTTAACCCCATTTCCGTCAAAGGTCGGATTGACATCTGCTACTTCTTCGTTCGAAGAGCAACTTGTTAAACTCACTGCGCCAGTCAGTGCTATCGCACTCATCATGGCATAAACAAAATTCTTTTTCATACTTTCGAAAGATTAAAAATTATACTTCAATTAATTAAATATACAACATTAATCCCCAATAGGGGCAAGAGGAAGATGCGGTCGTCTTTACCATAGTAGGGACCGCAGTGGTCACAGTCATGCTCCTTAAACCAGGCATAGCCGATGGCCACACCGGCCTCGGCCTCAATGCGCCAGTCGCGGGAGAGCATCCAAGAATAGCCATATTTCCCGCCAAGGGCCAGCAGGTCGCCCTGCAGACGGCGGTGCTTTACGGCATCATAGAGTCCAAAGGGGATTCGGGTATTACCCACATTAAAGTGGGAATAGATGATGTCCCCCTCGAAATATTGCATACGATACGTTACAACAGAATCGCGCAGCACTTTGTATAGGCCATTGCTATAACCATAAATACAGAGGCTGTCACGTTTATGCCCGAAATAGCGTCTGACATTCGGTGAAACAAGCACATGGCGCCATTTCTTATTTTTCGTTTTATCAATATCCCAGGCATTGAGTCCGACGTTGATGCCAATAGTCCATAACGAGTCTACTCGCACTTCTGCACCAAGGTTGGGCGAAAGTGTAGCATCATAGAGCAGATTAGTTCGCAGTGCCATTGTTGTCTGGGCACTTGCTCTATGGATTATTAAGCTCAATAACAGCAGAACTGTTATGGTTATTTTAGTTAAAAGATGCATCTTCAAAATCGATTTGACGGTGCAAATATACAAAAAAAAATTTATGTTGTATAATATTATAGCAAAAATTTTCGATTTACCCACATTTTTTTGCCGTTTTAACCATTACCCCCCCCCATTTGTTAACCTTATTTAACAAAAACAGCCGTCAGATATCTCTATCAGACGGCCAAAATAAACGACAGAAAATCTTCTCCTGCGTTCGTACAGGAAAGAAAAATCAGAAAAACTCTTCGTATAGCGGAGTATTTATTTCCCCTCCTGAGTAGGAGGGGTCAGGGGTGGTCTGAGCACGCGAAATACTGCTGTCGATCAGACCCCCTCTAACTCCCCCTACTCAGGGGGAGAAACAGTTACACCTGCTTTTCAGATTGAGCCGCTAATACGTTAAGATGAGCGACTGGCGAGGCTTAAGTTCAAAATCTTTCGACAAGTCGTAATAGCGGTTTGTCAGGATATCCTTTACCTTGGTGGCAGAGCCAATCACCTCGGCATAGCGGGAAACGTCGAGGGTAGCGGGTTTGGTGGTGCCATTGAGGATGGTGAGCGCCGTGCGACCTTGATACTGACGGGCAACGACATAGATGCCGTTGAAGGGGATGAACTGGATCATGGTGCCTTTGGTGATCACCTCGTTGTTCTGTCGCCAGTGGAGCAGACGACTGAGCCATTGGAACATCGACTGCTCAGCCTTCGAGCGGCCCTCTTTTGTAAAACAATTATGCGTATCTCCCGGGAAGCCGCCGGGGAAGTCTTTGCGTACATTGCCGTCGGTCACCTCCTTGGTGCCGTTCATCAGCACTTCTGTACCGTAATAGAGCTGTGGAATGCGGTTGACCGTCAGCAATAAGGCTAAGGATTGCTTCAGCGCCAAGGTGTCACGACCATTGCCCAAGAAACGGTCGGTATCGTGATTCTCGATGAAAGCCATCACGCTCGACGGGTTCGGATAGAGGTAGTCGTAGACAAAAGAATTGTAAAGACGATTCAAACCATTCCACCAAGCGTCTGTCTCTTCGTTCTTGGCCTGATTGAGCTTATCGAAGAAGGAGAAGTCCATCACCGTTTTAAGAAATGAGGAATGAGGAATGAAAAATGAGGAATGTTGATTACTCTGCTTCGGAGTATTCCCGCCTTGAGTGTAATCATCATTTCTCATTCCTAATTCCTCATTCCTCATTTTAGGATCCCACTGCCAGGCGGCGGTGTAGGCGGGTTCGGTGACCCAGGTTTCACCGACGGTGTTGAAGTTGGGGTATTCGTCGTCGAGCTCCTTCATCCACTGCGCCATCGCATCGGCGTATGCGTAGGGATAGGTGTCCATACGGATGCCGTCGATACCGACGGTCTCAATCCACCAGATGCTGTTCTGGATGAGATAGCGCATGAGGTGGGGGTTATGCTGGTTAAGGTCAGGCATCGAGGGCACGAACCAGCCTTCGGTGGTCTCCTTCATATCTACCTTCGAGGCGTATGGATCCAACACCGGCGTCAATTTATAACTCGTGAGGATATACCCACCCCCATCCCCTCCCAAGGGGAGGGGCGATTGGTTACCTTGCATACCCTTATTGTCAGCAGAAGTATCTAAATTCCCCTCCCCTCGGGAGGGGTTGGGGGTGGGTTGTAGGTTCAGCCAGTCTTTTGAGGGCATGTCGTGGCTCCAGGGATGCTCGAAGCCGCTGTGGTTGAAGATCATGTCCATCACAATTTTCAGACCTTTGGCATGGGCCTCATCACAAAGGCGTTTGTAATCGTCATTGGTGCCGAAACGGGGGTCGACCTTATAATAATCGGTCGTGGCATAGCCATGATAGGTAGAGAAGCCATTCTCCTGATCGGGGGAATCGTTCTCCAACACAGGGGTGAACCAGAGGGCTGTCACACCTAACTCCTTGAAATAGTCGAGGTGCTCGCGGATACCGTTCAGGTCGCCACCGTGACGTAGCGAGGGTTTCGAACGATCCTCCTTATAGTTGCGCATGCCCTTGATCTGCGGGTTATGGCCAGCGCCCTGTGCAAAACGGTCGGGCATGAGCATATAGAGCACATCGGCATTGGTGAAGCCCATCCGCTTCTCGCCGCTCATCTCCCGCGCCTTCAGTTGATAATCAACCATGAACCGTGAACCCTTAACCATGAACCGTAATTTCATCGTTCCGGGCTGGGCGTCCTTTACATTAATATATATAAGAAGGTAATTGGGTGAGTCGAGGCGCACCAAGCTGTCGATGGTGACGCCTGGATAGTCGGTTGTCACACTCTGGACATCGCGGATGCCATTGCCATAGACCATCAACTGCACCGTAGGATTTTTCAGTCCCACATACCAGTCGGTAGGATCTATTCGGTTAACTACTGGCCGATTGGTCCTCACCATCGTCTTCTTTGCTGCCATCACTGTCACGCTCAATGCCACAAGGGCTGTTAAGATAAAAAGTCTTCGCATATCGTCTTTAGCTATTTATTTGATGTTGCAAAGATACGAAGAATCCTTAGAAATCAGGTCGTTAAGAAAGACTTTTTTTGCTAAATCATGCAAAAACGTTTGCACAATGCCAAAAAAGTTGTACCTTTGTCACCCAAATGAGAATAGAAGACTTTGAAATCATGGCGCCCGTGGGCTCTCGTGAGTCCTTAGCGGCAGCGATACAGGCCGGTGCTGACAGTATTTACTTCGGCATCGAGAAGCTGAATATGCGGGCACACTCCGCCTCCACGTTCACCATCGACGACCTGCGTGAGATTGCCCAGGAGTGTGAGGCGCACGGCATCAAGAGCTATCTCACCGTGAATACCATCATCTACGGCGAGGACATCCCCCTGATGCACGAGATCATCGACGCCGCCAAGGAAGCAAAGATATCGGCTGTCATCGCCTCGGACGTGGCGGTGATGACCTATTGTAACAAGGTGGGACAGGAGGTACACCTCTCCACCCAGCTGAACATCTCGAACATCGAAGCGCTGAGATTCTATGCACAGTTCGCTGATGTCGTGGTGCTGGCCCGTGAATTGAATATGGACCAAGTAGCCGAGATCTACCGTCAGGTAGAGGCAGAGCACATTTGCGGCCCAAGCGGGGAACAAATCCGTATCGAGATGTTCTGTCACGGAGCGCTCTGCATGGCCATCAGCGGCAAGTGCTATATGAGTCTGCATGCCGCCAACCGTTCTGCCAATCGTGGAGAATGCATCCAGGTATGCCGACGCTCATATACCGCCACCGACAACGAGACGGGCTATCAACTCGCCATCGACAACAAATATATCATGTCGCCGAAGGATCTGAAGACTGTGCGTTTCATTGATAAGATGATGAATGCAGGTGTACGGGTGTTTAAGATAGAAGGTCGCGCACGTGGGCCCGAATATGTCTATACGGTAGTGAAATGCTACAAGGAGGCGATCCAGGCCGTGCTCGATGGTACCTTTACGGAGGAAAAGAAAGACGACTGGGATGAACGACTTGCCACCGTCTTCAACCGCGGCTTCTGGGACGGTTACTATCAGGGACAGCTCATGGGCGAGTGGAACAAGAACTACGGTTCGAACGCTACCGAGCGCAAGGTCTATATCGGTAAGGGCGTGAAATATTTCTCGAAGTTAGGCGTGGCGGAGTTTACCGTCGAGGCCAACACGTTCAAGGTAGGCGACAAGATGCTGATCACAGGTCCCACGACGGGGGTGATGTATGTCACCGCTGATGAAATCCATGGCGACAACGGGCCTGTTCCTGTCGCCCTCCAAGGCACTCGCGTCTCCATCGCCGTCCCAGCCAAAGTCCGCCCCAGCGATAAGCTCTTCAAGTTAGAACGGGAATAATTTGTTAGTATGTTATTCTGTCTTTAAAATAGTTACTATGTCTATAAACGAGATTCAAGACGAGATTATTGAGGAGTTCTCCGGTTTCGACGACTGGATGGACAAGTATCAGTTGCTCATTGACTTAGGCAATGAACAGGAGCCGCTCGAAGAGAAATACAAGACGGAGCAGAACCTGATTGACGGTTGTCAGAGCAGGGTGTGGCTCGTAGCGGAGCTGGCACCCACCCCCAACCCCTCCCAAGGTGAGGGGAGTTTAGATACTTCCGCAAATGATAAGGGTGTGCAAGGTAACCAATCGTCCCTCCCCTCGGGAGGGGATGGGGGTGGGTACATCCATTTCAGGGCTGAGAGCGATGCCCTGATTGTGAAAGGTATCGTGGCCTTGCTCATTCGGGTGCTCAGCGACCATACCCCGCAGGAGATTCTCGATGCCGACCTTTACTTCATCGAAGAGATCGGTCTGAAGGAGCATTTGTCACCCACACGTTCCAACGGACTTGTAGCAATGGTGAAGCAGATGCGTGTTTATGCGTTGGCTTTCAGCGCGAAGCAATGATTGAGGACTTCAGAAACGCAAAACTTTGCATTTATTAACACAAGAAAAGTTCTCCAAAATGGGGAGCTTTTCATTTTTTATTGCTAACTTTGCAAGCGAATTTCAGACTAAAAACTTTAATAATATATGATCCAAACAGTAGTAAAGCGCGACGGACGCATTGTGGGCTTCAATGAGCAGAAAATCATGGCTGCCATCCGTAAGGCCATGCTCCATACAGACAAAGGGGAGGACGAACGCCTCTTGTATCAGATAACCGACCATATCGCACAGCGCGGTGAGAGTCAGATGACCGTGGAGGAAATCCAGGATGCCGTTGAATTGGAACTGATGAAATCGAGCCGCAAGGATGTGGCCCAGAAATACATTGCCTACCGTCATCAGCGTTCCGTGGCCCGTAAGGCCAAGACCCGCGACGTGTTCCTCGACATCGTAAACATCAAGAACAATGATGTCACCCGCGAGAACGCCAATATGAATGCCGACACACCGGCAGGTATGATGATGAAGTTCGCCTCGGAGACCACCAAGCCCTTCGTCGACGACTATCTGCTCAGCGAGGAAGCCCGTGAGGCCGTTGCGCATAATTATCTGCATATCCACGATAAAGACTATTATCCCACGAAGTCGCTGACCTGCGTGCAGCATCCGTTGGATAACATCCTGAACTGCGGTTTCATAGCCGGTCACGGTGCCAGTCGTCCTGCGAAACGCATTGAGACGGCATCGGTATTAGCCTGTATCTCGATGGAATGTTGTCAGAACGAGATGCACGGTGGTCAGGCCATTCCTGCCTTCGACTTCTATTTGGCCCCATACGTCCGCATGAGCTATATTGAGGAGCTGAAGGCCTTGGAGGATCTGAACGGCGAGAGCTACAAGGACCTCTACGACGAGCCGTTGATGGACTATATCAAGAAGCCCCTCGACGGACTGAGCGGCAAGGAGCGTGCCCAGCAGCATGCCATCAACAAGACCGTGGGGCGTGTACACCAGGCCATGGAGGCCTTTATCCACAATATGAACACCATCCACTCACGCGGTGGTAACCAGGTGGTGTTCTCCTCGATCAACTATGGTACGGACACCTCGGCTGAGGGACGCTGCATCATGCGTGAGATCCTGCTCTCTACCTACGAGGGTGTGGGTGGTGGCGAGACCGCCATCTTCCCCATTCAGATCTGGAAGAAGAAACGGGGTGTGAACTACCTGCCCGAGGACCGTAATTTCGACCTCTACCAGCTGGCCTGTAAGGTAACGGCACGCCGATTCTTCCCGAACTTCCTGAATCTCGATGCCTCCTACAACCTGGATCCCGACTGGCGTGCCGACGATCCGAAGCGTTATGTTCACGAGGTGGCCACGATGGGCTGTCGTACCCGTGTGTTTGAGAACCGTTTTGGTCCGAGAACATCCATCGGCCGCGGTAACATCTCCTTCTCGACCATCAATATCGTGAAACTCGCCATCGAGTGTATGGAAGAGCCCGACCAGCAGAGGCGCATCGACATGTTCTTTGCCAAGCTCGACAACATGCTCGAGATCACCGCCAAGCAATTAGACGACCGTTTCCAGTTCCAGAAGACCGCCTTCGCCAAGCAGTTCCCGCTGCTGATGAAGAGTCTGTGGATCGGTGCCGATAAGCTGAAGCCCAATGAAACCATCGAAAGTGTCATCAACCAGGGTACCCTCGGCATCGGTTTCATCGGACTGGCAGAATGTCTCGTGGCTCTCACCGGCAAGCATCACGGAGAGAGCGAGGAAAGTCAGGCGTTAGGTCTGAAGATCGTCAAGTACATGCGACAGCGTGTGAACGACTTCTGTGAGCAGTACCATCATAACTACTCGGTACTCGCCACGCCGGCAGAAGGTCTCAGCGGGAAGTTCACCAAGAAGGACCGCCAGAAATTCGGCAGTATCCCTGGTGTCACCGACCGCGATTATTATACCAACTCCAACCACGTGCCCGTATATTACAAGTGCTCCGCCCGTCATAAGGCCGAGGTGGAAGCGCCCTATCACGAGATGACCCGTGGCGGACATATCTTCTACGTGGAGATTGACGGCGATGCCACCCACAACCCACAGGTCATCATGAGTGTGGTGGATATGATGGATCAGCTGAACATGGGCTACGGCAGTGTGAACCACAACCGGAACCGTTGTATGGACTGCGGCTACGAGAATGCCGACGACCATCTGGAACGCTGTCCGAAGTGCGGCTCTACGAACATCGACAAGCTGCAGCGCATCACGGGCTACCTTGTAGGTACCACTGACCGCTGGAACAGCGGCAAACTGGCTGAGCTCAACGACCGCGTGACGCACATTGACCACGGCGAGCAGGAACTGTTTTAGGAGAACCTTGGATAGCCTAGGATAGCCTAGGTAATAAAAAATGATAAGAGTATTAGATATCATAGAGGATACGATGGTGGACGGGCCGGGGTTCCGGACCTCCATCTATTGTGCCGGCTGCCGTCACCAGTGTCCTGGCTGTCATAATCCGCAGTCATGGGCCTTCGACCAGGGACATGAGATGAGCGTCGACGACCTCATGAAGATCATCGAGGCCGATCCATACGCCAATGTCACCTTCAGCGGCGGCGACCCAATGTATCAGGCAGCCGCCTTCGCAGAGCTGGCACGAGCCATTCATCAGCGTACCAATAAGGATATCTGGTGTTTCACGGGGTTCACCTACGAATCGCTCATCACCCCGGAACAACGGGAGCTGTTAGAGCAAATAGACGTGCTCGTTGATGGGCCGTACATTGAGAAACTGCGCGACCCGGATTTGCTTTTCCGAGGCAGCAGTAATCAGCGGCTCATCGACGTGCAGGCCTCGCTGTATAGCGGAAAGGTCGTGCTGTGGCATCCGGATATTGCGATTGCGGTGTGAGGAGAGAGAGAATGGGTTGAATGGGTTGAATGGGTTAAATGAAAATGAATATGGCAAAGAATGCGAAATGGTCTGACGATTACTGGCTGCTGCTGATGCAGATCTACCTACAGAGGCCTGTAGGTGTCAAGCCCATGTTCCACCGGAAGATGGTGGACCTGAGTCTGGAACTCCACCTACCTCCCAATTTCCTCTTTAACAAGATGTGCCAGATAGCCAATCTGGAGACACCACGTATCGAGCATATCTGGGAGACCTACGGACGGAATCCCAAGAAACTGGCCCGTGCCGTCAGTCTGTGGCGTGAGATGCGCGGCTACGGCCACGCTACTGCCTTCTATGAGGGTGTGGAGGTACAGGAGACCTTCGAGCGTGACTTCAAACCCGTGGCCGAGGGAACGACGATGACCCCCGTGATGCTGACCCTGATTCTCGACCTCTATTTCCGTCTGACCCCTATCACGATGGTAGCAAAGACCCCTGAGGTGCAGGAATTAGCAAGGCTGATCAAGGTCAAGCCGACGGAAGTTGTAGAGGTGATGGAGGTGTTCCAGCACTGCGACCCCTACCTGAACCGCAAAGACGCCGCAGACAGTCTGTTAGCATCGCCCTGCCATGATATCTGGCGCCGCTATGGGAATGCTGAGACGGAACAGTTAGCGTCGTATGCGGAACAGCTGAAGGAGTACTTTAGAAGTGAAAACTGAAAAGTGAATAGTGAACAGTGAATAGTGAATAGTGAATAATTTGCTACCGCAATTGTAATTAGTAATGAGCGAAAAGTCCTGGCAGATACAAGAGCAGAAACAGACGCAAGTGCAGAAGCTGGCGCAGGCGATCTCGCAGCAGCAGATGCTGGTATCAGCGCTGGTGGAGCTGCCCATTACCCAATTGGCAGACCGCATCAACACCGAGATGAACGACAACCCGGCCTTAGAGGTGGAGTCGCCAGGAGAGAACAGTGATTTTACGGATTCTCCGGATTATCTGGATAGTCCGGACTATCCGGAAAGAACCGATGATGCCTCGCAAACTGAGCGCGAGGAGCGCCAGTCTGCCTTAGATGCCGCCTTGGAGAATATCGGCCGCGACGATGATGAACTGCCCGTTTATCAGGGTGGTAGCAATCTCTCGGAAGACCGCGAGGAGATGGTCTTCGGCACTGCAGAATCATTCTACGACCAATTGTTGGAGCAGCTGCGGGAGAGCGACCTGACGGATCGCCAGCGCGACATCTTAGAATACCTCATCGGCTCCTTAGATGATGACGGTCTGCTCCGCAAGGATCTCTATACCATCAGCGATGAATTAGCCATCTACCATAACATCGATGCCAATGAGAAGGAGATAGAGTCGGTGCTGCATATCCTGCAGGACTTCGACCCCGCCGGCATCGGTGCCCGTAACCTGCAGGAATGTCTGCTCCTGCAGATTGCACGGCGCGACGACTCACGCGTGAAACAGCTGATGCAACAGGTGATCGACCACTATTTCGATGAGTTCACCCATAAGCACTGGGGACGTATACAGACAGCCCTCTCGCTGAACGACCAGCAGGGCAAGGCCCTCTTCGGCGAACTGCGCAAGCTGAATCCGCGTCCTGGGGCCTCGATGGGCGAGACCGTCGGACGGAGTCTGCAACAGATTACGCCCGATTTCATTGTGGAGACACAGGACGACGGTACCATCACCTTCACCCTCAACAATGGCGAGGTACCGGAGCTCACCCTCTCGCAGTCGTTTATCGACTCCATGAACGAATATCAACAGAACAAGGAACACCTGAGCCGTCAGACGAAAGAAGCCCTCCTCTATATCAAGAAAAAAGTGGATGCAGCGCAGAGTTTCATCGAGGCCATCCGCACCAGACGGCACACGCTGACTGTGACGATGCAGGCTATCATCACCCTCCAGCGACAGTTCTTCCTCGATGGCGACGAGACCTCTCTACGTCCGATGATCCTCAAGGATGTGGCAGAGAAGACAGGTCTGGACCTCTCGACAATCTCACGTGTCTGCAACTCGAAATATGCCCAGACCCACTGGGGCACCTTCCCCCTGCGTCACTTCTTCAGCGACAGCTATGTTACGGAGAGTGGCGAGGAACTGTCGACACGACAGATCAAGGCTGTACTCCGCGACCTCATTGAGGCCGAGGACAAACATCATCCGTTGAGCGACGATGCCCTGCGTGAACAACTAACGGAGAAAGGCTTCCCCATAGCCCGTCGTACCATCGCCAAATACCGCGAGGCATTAGGCATCCCCATCGCAAGACTCAGAAAGGAATAACGAAATGACAAAAGAAAAGGTAATCATTCTTACAGCAAGACTCATCAGTATGGCTTTCACGCCATTCTACCTGCCAACGGTAGGTCTGGTAGCCTTGTTCATGTTCAGTTACATGAGTCAGATGCCCTGGAGCTATAAGTTACAGCTACTCACGATGGTGTATCTGCTGACCGTGGTGATGCCTACCGTGCTGATTCATTTCTATCGTCGTCATCAGGGCTGGAGCCTCATCGACCTGGGACAGAAGGAACGGCGTGCAGTGCCATACGTCATCAGTATCCTCTGTTATTTCCTCTGTATCTACCTGATGGAGTTCCTGCACATCCCCCACTTTATGATGACCATCGTCACAGCAGCCCTGTTCATTCAGATTACCTGTGCCATGATCAATGTGTGGTGGAAGATCTCCACCCACACAGCCGCCATTGGCGGTGTGGCAGGGGCGTTGTTTGTCTTTGCGGAGTTCTTCGCCTTCAATCCCGTGTGGTGGCTCTCCCTGACATTCATCCTGGCAGGCATCCTCGGCACGAGTCGTATGATTCTACGCCAGCACAGTTTAGCACAAGTCGTCGCCGGCTTCTTCGTGGGGCTTATCTGTGCCATCATCGGAATCCTATTTCTTTAGTGAATAGTGAATAGTGAATAGTGAATAGTGAATAGTGAAAAAGTAAAAAAATATGAAACCATTAGTCAGTATTATCATGGGCAGCACCAGTGACATGCCCGTTATGGAAAAAGCCTGCAAGCTGCTTAACGAGATGCAGGTACCTTTTGAAGTGAACGCCCTTTCTGCCCATCGTACCCCAGATGCTGTTGAGGATTTTGCACGTACTGCCAAGGATCGCGGCATCAAGGTCATCATCGCCGGTGCCGGTATGGCTGCCGCCCTGCCAGGTGTTATTGCCGCCTCCACCACCCTACCCGTGATTGGTGTCCCCATCAAGGGTATGCTCGACGGTCTCGACGCCATGCTCAGCATCATCCAGATGCCTCCCGGCATCCCTGTGGCTACGGTCGGCATCAACGGTGCACAGAATGCGGCCATCCTCGCCGTGGAGATGATGGCGCTCAGCGATGCGGTCCTCGCTCAGCGATTAGCAGTCTACAAAGGTGGTCTGCGGGCAAAGATCGAAAAGGCCAATAAGGATCTGGCCGAGATAAAATACGAGTTTAAGACCAACTAAATCTGTCATGAGTTATCAAAGAAGACACTCTACCGAAACCCGTGTAGGGAATATCGGCATTGGAGGCAACAATCCCATCCGTATTCAGTCGATGGCCACGACTGACACCAACGACACCGTCGCCAGTGTGGCACAGGCCAAGCGCATCATCGATGCAGGAGGCGAGCTGGTACGTTTCACGACACAGGGAACACGTGAGGCAGAAAACATGCAACATATCTCCGCCCAGTTGAAGGCCAACGGCTACAACCAGCCATTGGTGGCCGATGTGCATTTCACCGCCCATACCGCCGATATCGCTGCCCTCTATTGCGAGAAAGTACGCATCAATCCTGGCAACTATGTAGACCCCGGCCGCACCTTCAAGCATTTAGAATATACCGACGAGGAATATGCCGACGAACTGCAGAAGATCGAGCACAAGCTCCTTCCCTTCATCAATATCTGCAAAGCACATCACACCGCCGTACGTATCGGTGTGAATCACGGCTCTCTCAGCGACCGTATTATGTCGCGCTACGGCGATACGCCTGAAGGCATTGTCGAGAGTTGTATGGAGTTCCTGCGTATCTTCAAACGTGAAGACTTTAACGATGTGGTCATTTCTATCAAGGCCTCGAACACGGTGGTCATGGTGAAGACTGTCCGTCTGTTGGTTGCCACGATGGACAAGGAGGATATGCACTATCCCCTGCACCTCGGTGTGACGGAGGCCGGCGAGGGTGAAGACGGTCGTATCAAGAGTGCCGTAGGTATCGGAGCCCTATTGACAGAGGGCATTGGCGATACCATCCGCGTGTCGCTGAGTGAGGAACCCGAATATGAGATTCCTGTAGCCCGCAAGTTAGTAGAGCTGATTCCAGAGTGTTGCCGGTTACGTGAAGAGGCAGAGGCCAGCATCCAAGACGACACCATCACCCTCACCCTCGATGCGCCGGACATGGAGACGTTGCAACTGAAAGCCGCCATGGCCGTAGGAGGCCTGCTGATTGACCGCAAAGCCACGAAGCTGGTGATTCTTTCTAGCGATCCTAGATTTTCTAGAGAGTCTAGATTTTCTAGAGATCCTAGATTTTCTAGAATTTCTAGAGACTCTAGAGGTTCTAGAGATTCTAACCAGG
>JAEEGG010011815.1_pt1 | contig 18945 bp, 14 predicted proteins | sample 9134161 | NCBI WGS metagenome assembly JAEEGG01 (sample SAMN16246543, study PRJNA631951) | gut metagenome | biome: gut microbiome; feature: rumen; material: CR-attached | host: Bos | place: Iran: Karaj | collected 2018-10 | reverse complement strand
AGGCGCTGATGCCCTTCCCCTCATTCAAGTTCGGTCCAGGCGAGTCAAGTCGCTCACATTCGGCAGACGAGTTTATCAAGATCTCTGAAATACATCAGGCCATTGAGACCTATATCTATCTACTAGAAGGGCTGGCTATCTAGACAGCCAGCCCTCCGGGTTCAGTTTTTCATTTCCACGTCGCAGTTGGAACTGCATCACACCTTCGGAACCTAATCGTCCGATAGTCTGCCGGGTACTTACTTTCTGTCCACGACTGACACTCACAGAGGCCAAGTCGCAATAGACGGACAAGTAGTTACCATGACGAATAATCACCACCGTGGTACCTGCATAACCAAAGACCGCACTCACTTCACCATCGAAGATGCAACGAACAGCAGAGCCTGGCTGCGCTTTGATATCGATACCTTTCTTATCCAGTGTGACATGCCCTTTCACATCTGTCACGTGATTCGTTCCAAACCGATGTACGATCTGGTAACTGCCACTGACAGGCATGGGCAGACGCCCACGATTACTCTCAAAGTTACCACTCAGACGCTGATCTTCTGAAGAGACAGTATAGACCTGCTCTGCCGACTTCTTGGCAGCAGCCACCTCCTTCTCACGTGCTCTGGCTTCCTCTTTTGCCTTCCGTTCAGCTGCCAGACGGGCTTTTTCAGCTTCACGGGCTGCACGCTCAGCAGCAGCTTTTTCTTCTGCACTCTTTCTGGCTGCGGCTCTGGCCTCAGCCTTCGCTTTCTCCTCACGCGCCTTTGCCTCCGCAATCCTTCGGGCATTCTCTCGGGCAGCAGCTTCCGCCTCAGCTTTTTTCCTTGCCAGTTCCTCAGCCCGTTTTCTAGCAGCCTCCGCTTCAGCCTTTCTTCTTGCTTCTGCCTCTGCACGAGCCTTTGCACGAGCTATCTCCTCTGCTATCAGACGATCGATTTGTGCATTCAGCTCAGCATCACGCTTCTTCTGTTTGTCGATGATACTGATGATGGTCTTTTGTTGCTTCTTCAGCGAGTTCACCACCTGCTCCTGCTCAACTTGCTTGTTCTCTAGCGTCTTCTTTTCCTGTTCACCACGATAAAGCAGATCATTCTTCTGCCGTTTCGAGGTTTCCAGTTCTTCAAATGCTTCTGCTACCTGTACCTGCATAGCCTCCACAGCCTCACCCTGCGCTTTCTGATAAGCCGCATATTCACGTACAAATCGCAAGCGACGATACATCTGTGAGAAGTTCTTCGCACTGAAGATGAACATCATCTGACTTTGGATACTCCGATTACGATGCATATATCGCATGGACTTCTGAAAACGCTGTTTACGCTCTTCGAGTTCACGCTCCAACACTTTCAACTGCGACTGAAGTACATGAATGTTTCCATCAAGTCGATGGATATCGCCACGGATGGTGTCAATCGTACGCCTCCTATCAGCTATCTCATTGTTGATGACCATGAGATTTTGCAGACGTTTTTTCACATCCTGTTCGTTGGCGCGCAGTCGGCGCTCCTGTTCCTTAATCTGCTGGCGAACCTGAGCCTGCTCGTTCTTCAGGCTGTTTACGGTGACTGGGGGCGTTTTTTTGGTAGTTTTGCCAGTTTTACTAGTTTTGCCAGTTTTACTAGTTTTGCTAGTCTTACTAGTCTTTTTAGTCTTGCTGGTTGCAGTTGTCTTCGGCCTGGCAGACTTCTTTTTTGTCTGCTGGGCTGGAGCTACTGCCACCATGCAAGCCAAGATCCAGAATAATAATAACCGTTTCACGCGTCATCCACTATTTAAAGAGCCATGAAACGTCGCAAAATCTCATCCACAGACACTTCACGATACTTATTAGAAATCTTTGTACGAGGTTCCCACTCTGTATCCGAACCGATATGATTCAGCGTCATACTGAGCTTCACTTCTTTACCACCTGTGTTCAGCGTAATGATATGTTTATAAGGGAACTGGTTCTTTTCCAAAAACTTGAACTCCTCATAGTCCCAGTTCAGTTGAGAAGTCCCGTTTACCTTATCCTTATACATGATATTCGCCATCCTGATCAGAGCCGTCTTTTTACTGGCAAGCCAGCTGTAGTCCAACTTTGAAGACTCCAGACTGAGAATCATATCATCACCACTCTCTATCACATTATAGGGCCCAGATCCCTTTTCTGTCGGATTATCAAAGTTTACATTAGCAGGAACAAAGAGCTCATTCCAGAAGAGCGACTGGATAGTTTCGAAGTTTAATCCGCTATTACGGAGGAAGTCAACCGAAGCCCAGGGCACTTGGAGATACTGTTTGTTGATACGGTCCATGATGAGCACATAGTCCTTCGTCAATTCAATACGACCAGCCTCTACGAAACCAAAGGCCATCAACTGAAGTCGGATCACATCATGGCGTCTCATTTTCAGGTTACCAGTGAGCGTCACCTTCTGCTGCCCTACCTCCACTGAGAATTTCACCTTCGACGTCAGGAACTTACCTGTCTGAGCATTATCTAATACTTCTGCAAGGAATTCACCTTTCTTAATGGTTGACATTGCCGCTTTACTATCATTAGTAGTGACTGCTTTATGTGATTTACAAGACACCAGCACTAACGGCAAAGCCAATACGGCCACTTTTACAATACTGAACAGTTTCATTCTTTAATATACTTTTTTAATTTGATTTTCTTTTGTAACAACTGATCCTCAGGTTTCTTCTGCTGGGCATCACGCCAGAGTGACAGGGCACGATCCATATCCTTATTCAAGGCATAGATATCACCTGCATGTTCAATAATCACTTCATTACCTGGTGCATCATCACCCATGTGTTGCAAAGCCTGATCGATATAGATTTTTGCTTCGGAATAACGTTTCTGCATGAAGAGGATCCAAGCATAGGTATCAAGATAGGTGGCATTCTTCGGTTCTGCCTTCACGGTCTTGAAACTCATCGCCTCAGCAGTATCCAACCGCTCACCACGCTCACTCAGGTAATAGGCGTAGTTATTCAGACAACCGATATTATCATCTTTCCATTGCAGGCAGGAATCATAAGCTGCAAAAGCCTCCTCTGCCAATCCCTTCTGATGAAGGATATCGCCCATGACGGCATAGAAATCAGAGACAATCACAGGATCACTGTCATCAGTAATCACACCGATGCCATTCTGGAACGTTGACAAGGCATTGTCAAGCTGGTCTCGTTTATAATAGGCGATACCCTGATAATAATAGAAAGCCATCTCATCGGGATTATACTGACGGGCATCCTGACACAGGGCGATGACCCGGTCCAGATTTTCATCCTCCCATGCATAGCCCACCAGTTGCAGACGAGCTGCCGCCTGATCCGGTGCCATCCTCAGTACCTGTTCCAATACAGGACGGATACTGTCTTTCGGCATCTTCTTCGCACTCATATATGAGGCACAGAAAAAGGCCATATCGACTTCTGCCTGAGGTTGAGACAGCATTTTACGGAATAGCGCCAGAACCCTTGTACTGTCACCACTGGCCTCACTAGAGGCTATCTCCTGGCGCAACAGATGCACTTTCTCCTCTGGTGTCGCATTCTTATTCAACAATACGCGTTCCGCCAGCGAATCAGCCACCGCCTTGTCGCCTTGTGACTGATAGTAGGTACGCAACGACATGAGAACACGGTTGTTGTCCGGTTCTTCTTTTAATACCTGATGATAAAGATTCAGTGCTTTTTTCGCCTGTCCGTTCATCATCAGCGACTCCCCATACATGGCCAGATAATTAAAGTCATGGGGGTATTGCTTGGCCAAGGCCTCCATCTCTGCCACAGCAGCTTTCTTATCACCCATCCGCGTATAGATCTCACGCTTTGCCAAGGAGAGGCGCTCACTCTTGCCATCATTAGCCTCAAGCCTATTTAACACGCCTATAGCTTTTTCATAATCATCCACTTGCTGATAGAGTTGGAACAACATCTCCAGCATATCCTCACGATTCTTGTTTCGGGCATAGATTCCTTCGAGAACAGGGATGGCACTGGCAAAATCCTGCTGACGGACATAAGCCTGTGCTAAGGTCTCCATATAGATTTCGCTCTCAGGATTAAGGGCTGCTGCACGCTTCACGCACTCCAGTGCCTTCTCGGGATTCTTCAAGAGTGAATAATATTGTCCAAGGAAGAAATATACCTCGGGAGCATCAGGATTCAGTTCCTGACAATGGCGCAAAAGATCGAAGGCAGCATCATTGTTTCCCTTCTGCCGCTGAACCATCGCCTCCATAAAGAACTGATCGTAGGTTCTTTTGTTCGTCTGAGCAAAAGCTGTCAAAAAAGAACAGTGAAAGATGAAGATAATCACCCCAACTTTCACCAACCACTTTTCCCAACAACCATCTTTTATCATCCTCTTCTCTTTCACTTCTTCATCACTTAACCCCTGTATGCCCATAACCACCTTCGCCACGTTCAGTCTCATCCAGCACCTCCACAGGTACAAACTCACCCTGCTCATGACGAGCGATGACCATCTGGGCAATACGCTCACCATCGTTAACAACGAATTCTTCCTGTGACAAGTTAATCAGTAAGACGCCCACCTCACCACGATAGTCGGCATCAACAGTGCCTGGAGAATTCAACACGGTGATGCCCTTTTTCAGAGCCAAACCGCTGCGGGGACGGACCTGCGCCTCATAACCGGCGGGTAGAGCGATATGCAGACCTGTTGGAATCAGTCTGCGCTCCAGAGGTTTAAGGACTATCGACTCAGAGAGATTGGCACGCAAATCCATACCTGCACTCTGCGGAGTCGCATATTGCGGAAGGGGCTGATGCCCCTTATTGACAACTTGTATTTTCAACATGAACTTTAAAATTTCATTTTATTCCGTGCAAAGGTAGCATTTTTACAGCACATATCACAGCAGAAAGGGATTATTTTTTCATTTTTTCGTTAATTTCTGCGAAATCTGCGGAATCTGCAGTTTATTTTCGTACCTTTGCACATTGATTATGATGAATTGGCAGCAATTAATTTCCAATAAACGTCTCGGGCAGGAGCATCGTCACCCTGAGCGCCACGACGACCGGACAGAATTCAAACGCGACTACGACCGTTTGATTTTCTCAGCGCCGTTCCGTCGTCTGCAGAACAAGACACAAGTGTTTCCCTTACCAGGCAGCATCTTCGTCCACAACCGTCTGACTCACTCTTTAGAGGTGGCAAGTGTGGGTATGTCGTTAGGTAATGATGTGGCTCAGCAACTGATCATCCGTCATCCTGAGCTGAGAGATACCATGTTTCAAGAGATTGGACAGATTGTTGCCACAGCCTGTCTGGCTCATGATTTAGGCAATCCCCCTTTCGGTCATAGTGGTGAGAAGGCGATGCAAGCCTATTTTCTCGAAGAAGCTGGTACGGACTTACAACGTGAGGTGTCACCAGTTTTTTGGAACGACCTCACCCACTTCGAGGGCAACGCCAATGCCTTTCGCATCCTGACCCATCAGTTCAAGGGGCGGCGATCCGGCGGATTTGTAATGACTTATTCTACCCTCGCCAGCATCGTTAAGTACCCACATTCCTCTACAGCTGCTGGCAAGAAAGGCAAATTTGGATTCTTCGACACCGAAAGGGATTCTTACCTCAAGATAGCTGAAGAGCTCGGTATTCCATGCCTGTCTGCGATGGGTGAGCCCCTACGCTTCGCCCGTTATCCCTTGGTATATCTTGTGGAGGCTGCCGATGATATCTGTTATGAGATTATGGATATTGAAGATGCCCACAAACTTAAAATTCTTTCGCACGACGACACGATGCAGCTACTCTTAGGATTCTTTGATGCCGAGAGTCAGCAACACATCCTTCAGCGTATTGAGGAAGAGGGTGTAACCGACAACAATGAAAAGGTGGTCTATCTGAGAGCCTGCGTCATTGGTAAACTTGAGAATGAGTGCGTCCGCGTATTTATTGACAATGAGGAGTCGATTCTCAGCGGCACATTCCAAGGCAGCCTCATCGACCATATCAGCGATTTGCAAAAAGAAGCCTATCAGCGGTGCTGTTCGCTCTCTGTGAAGCGCATCTACAAGAGTCGTCCGGTGCTTGATGTCGAACTATCCGGTTATCAGATTATCCAGACACTCATGCAACAGTTCATCGGGGCTGCCGTCCATCCTGACCGTTTCTATTCAAAACACCTTATCAGTCGTGTGTCGAGCCAGTACGACATTGATGCGCCTGATCTTGAAACACGCCTGATGGCTGTCATCGACTATATCAGTGGCATGACCGATGTCTATGCTCTTGATATCTATCAGAAAATCAACGGCATATCATTGCCCATAATTTAAAGAATGATGAAGAAACTATATATTGAAACGTATGGCTGTCAGATGAATGTGGCAGACTCGGAGGTAGTGGCATCTGTGATGCAGATGGCAGGTTATGAGACCACCGAGACATTGGAAGAGGCTGATGCTGTCTTCCTTAACACCTGTAGTGTCAGGGATAATGCGGAACAGAAGATCTATCACCGTCTGGAGGCTCTCGACGCAGAGCGCCGCAAGGGTCACCAGATGATATTGGGGGTGCTTGGATGTATGGCAGAGCGTGCCCAAGAGGCGTTGTTAGAACAGCACCATGCCGACCTGGTGGCAGGTCCTGACGCCTACCTCTCCCTACCCGATTTGATAGCCCAGGCAGAGCTGGGGCATAAGGCGATGAATATTGAGCTTTCTACCACAGAGACCTATCGTGACGTAGTGCCTCAACGCATCGGTCTAGGTCATAAAATCGGAGGATTTGTTAGTATCATGCGTGGTTGCAACAACTTCTGCCACTACTGCATTGTGCCTTACACCCGTGGTCGTGAGCGCAGTCGTGACCTAGAGAGCATCCTCCGTGAGGTAAGAGATCTGCGCGACCGTGGCTACAAAGAGGTGACGCTGTTAGGCCAGAATGTAAACAGCTATCACCTAGATGGACCAGCTCACCTAGATTTCCCACAACTGTTGCGAAAGGTAGCAGAGGAAGTCCCCACGATGCGTATCCGTTTCACCACCTCGCATCCGAAGGACATGAGTGATGATACGCTGCGAGTGATTGCCGAGATGCCTAATGTGTGTAAGCATATCCACCTGCCCGTACAGAGTGGCAGTGACCGTATCTTGAAACTGATGAATCGCAAATACACCCGCGAGTGGTATATGGATCGAGTAGAGGCTATCCGTCGTATCATCCCTGACTGTGGACTCTCTACGGACATTTTCGTAGGTTACCATTCTGAAACGGAGGAGGACCACCAGCTATCACTCTCGCTGATGCGTGAGGTGGGCTACGACTCAGCCTTTATGTTCAAATACTCTGAGCGCCCCGGTACCTATGCCTCGAAACATCTGCCTGACGATGTACCCGAAGAAGAAAAGATCCGCCGACTGAATGAGTTGATCCAGTTGCAGACGGAGATGAGTGCCATCCAGAACAAGAAGGATGAGGGTAAGGTGTTCGATGTGCTGGTAGAAGGTTTCTCAAAACGCAGTCGCGAACAGCTTTGCGGACGCACCGAGCAGAATAAGATGGTGGTGTTCGACAAGGGCACGCATCATATCGGCGAGACCGTCAGAGTCCGCATCACAGGTTCCACCAGTGCTACATTATTAGGAGATAATATATGAAAGAGTTCTTGAATGTCCTGCGGCGGTTTGTGCCACCCTACAAGAAGTACCTGGTGCTGTCGGTAGTGTTCAACATCCTATCGGCAGTGCTGAACATCTTCTCGTTTGCAGCTCTGATACCCATCCTACAGATTCTCTTCCAGACAAGTGACGCAGAGACAGCTACCTCCCTGATGGCATGGGACTGGGGGAACATCCAAGCGGTGCTGATGAACAACATGAATTATTATGTGAATGGCCTCATCGACCAGTTCGGCCAGACCACAACCCTGCTCTTCATTGGCCTGTTCTTAGCTGTTATGACATTCCTGAAGACAGGTGCTTATTTCCTTTCTGCAGCTACGATCATTCCCATCCGTACAGGTGTGGTACGCGACATCCGCAACCAACTCTACCAGAAAATCACTTCCCTGCCACTCGGCTTCTTTTCTGAAGAACGTAAGGGTGACATCATTGCCCGTATGAGTGGTGATGTGCAGGAGATAGAGAACTCCATCATGGCTTCACTCGAGATGCTGTTCAAGAACCCGATTCTTATCGTCAGCTATTTCGCTGCTTTGATATTCATCTCCTGGGAACTTACCCTCTTCACCCTGGTTATCGTCCCCATCATGGGATGGTTCATGGGCTGGGTTGGCCGCAAACTGAAGGCACAGTCTATCAAGGCACAAGGACTCTGGAGCGACACGATGAGTCAGGTAGAAGAAACACTCGGTGGACTTCGCATCATCAAGGCTTTCTGTGCAGAGGGGAAGATGAACCGCCGTTTCGACCGCATCAACTCTGCCTACCGTAACGATATCATGCGGGTGAATATCCGCCAGTCGTCAGCCCACCCGATGTCAGAGTTCCTGGGTACCATCATGATTGTCATCGTATTGTGGTTCGGTGGTATCCTTGTCATCAACAACCACACCCTCTCAGGCCCTATCTTCATCTATTATATGGTGATGCTCTATTCCATCATCAACCCTTTGAAGGATTTCTCGAAGGCGGGCTATAACATCCCCAAGGGACTGGCTTCGATGGAACGTGTGGATAAGATCCTGATGGCTGAGAACCATATCCAGGAACCTGCAGATCCCAAGCACATACCCAGTTTCGAGCATCAGATAGAGTTCCGTCATGTCAGTTTCAAATATGCGGAGCAGTGGGTACTGCGCGACATCAATCTTGTAATCCCTAAGGGCAAGACTATCGCACTCGTGGGACAGAGCGGTTCCGGGAAATCCACCCTCGTCGATCTGATCCCTCGCTACTACGATGTGCAGGAAGGCGAAGTGCTTATCGATGGTATCAACGTGAAGGACCTCGGCATCTATGATCTGCGCCAACTCATCGGCAATGTGAATCAGGAGGCCATTCTCTTCAACGACTCCTTCCGTAACAATATCTCCTTTGGTGTGGAGAATGCCACCAAGCAACAGATCGAAGAGGCAGCCAAGATTGCCAATGCCTACGATTTCATCATGGCTTCAGAACAAGGTTTCGACACCAATATCGGCGACCGGGGTGGTCGTCTCTCTGGTGGTCAGCGCCAGCGTGTGTCTATCGCCCGTGCTATTCTGAAGAATCCGCCCATCCTCATCCTCGACGAAGCGACCTCGGCTCTAGATACCGAGAGCGAGCGGTTAGTACAGGATGCGCTTGAGCGACTGATGAAGACACGTACTACCGTAGCTATCGCCCACCGTCTGAGCACCATCAAGAATGCTGACGAGATATGTGTGCTCCACGAAGGTCGTATCGTGGAACGTGGTACCCACGAAGGATTGCTTACGCAAGATGGCTATTATAAACGACTGCATGAGATGCAGAAATGAGACAGAGGTTACTATATCTAATAAAGGTTTATATGTTGACGTTGATACTGTTCATCATCGCCAAGGTTGTCTTTATGCTTCTCAACTATCCAGACCATCCGTTTACTGCTGGCGATATGATTAACGTTATCTTCCACGGTCTGTCGCTCGACCTCTCCACCAGTCTCTACTTCCTCATCCTACCATTCTTTATTACACTTATCTCTATGTGGTGGTCACACCTTCAGCTACAGACAGCCCTAAATATCTACTATGCCATTATCGCCTTTATGCTGATGTCCGCCTTTATAGCAGATACCAGTCTTTATCCCTTCTGGGGTTTTAAGCTCGATGCCAGTTGTCTACAATACCTTGAGACTCCCACAGAAGTCAGGGCCAGTGTATCTGGGGTTTACATGACTGTCCGCCTCATCTTGTTGATTGGAGGATCCTATGCCATATATCGTCTTTACAAGGCTATATCCTTATGGACTAAAGCGCCAAGCCAGCGCCGCTCAGCCACAGTCACCAACCTGCTGTTCATCCCGCTGATTATTATTGGTATCCGTGGTGGTCTTGATGAATCTACTACCAACATCGGACAGGTGTATTTCTCCCAAAATCAGTTTTTGAACCACTCAGCCGTCAACCCTGTGTTCAGTTTCCTGTCGTCGTTTGAAAAGACCGCCAGTAACATCGTGGACTATGATTTCTTCAGTCAGCGTGAATGTGATGCCCTGACAAAAGACCTCTATCCCACAACCTCAGAGACTACCGACACCCTGCTTACTACCACTCGCCCCGATATCGTTATCGTACTGATGGAAAGTGCTGGTGACATTTTTGAAAAAGTCATGCCCCATCTGCGACGACTCAAGAAAGAAGGCATCGACTTCACTGCCTGCTATGGTAACACCTGGCGCACTGATCGCGGCACTGTCTGTACTTATAGCGGTTACCCCTCATTCCCCACCTCGTCGGTTATGAAGATGCCCCAGAAGACCAACCATCTGCCAGGCATCGCAGCCTCATTGCGTGAGGCAGGCTACCAGACATCTTATCTATATGGTGGCGACATCAACTTCACCAATATGCGAAGCTTTCTCGTCACCACTGGCTGGGAGAAACTCACCTGGAAAGCCGACTATAGTAGTGAGGAGCAGAACTCTGCCAAATGGGGCGTGAGAGATGACATCACTTTCACCACCCTCTACAAGCAGATTGCCGCCATCGATACCGCAGCTAACCATCAGCGACACCTCTTCGGCTTCTCCACCCTCAGCTCCCATGAGCCATGGGATGTGCCGCTGAAGAAACTCGACCAGGAGATACCCAATGCCTTCTACTATCTTGATACCTGCATCGGCGATTTCATCGATAAACTGAAGCAGTTGCCACAATGGAAGAACCTGCTCATCATCTTCATACCCGACCACAGCATCGACTATGGTCAATATACAGAAGCCCTACAAGAACGCAATAAGATTCCAATGGTGTGGGCAGGTGGTGCCGTCAAGGCGCCAAGAAAGATCACCAAACTCTGCAACCAGACTGACCTGGCCGCTACCCTGTTGGCACAACTGCAATTGTCCCACGACCAATATCGCTGGAGCCGAGACGTGCTGAGTACCTCCTACCGCTATCCCTTCGCCGTTCACAACTACAACAACGGCTTCACTGTGGCCGACTCCACAGGATTTATCGCCTTCGACCTGGAATCCAATCGTCTCGTCACCAACGAGAGTAGTCAGGCTTCACGATTGGAGCATATGGGCAAGGCCATCCTTCAGGCTACCACAGCCGACTTGAAAGCAATGGGAACCAAATAAATACAGATTATGACCTCCAACAAACACAGACTTTTACTCCTTGCTCCACTCGGATCCACCATCTATAATCTGATGCTGGCTTACGTCGTGTATTTTCTGGCCCGCATTCTCTTTCTGGTGATCAACTACTCCTATTTTTCTATCAACATGACCTACAGCCATCTGTGGGAGTTGTTGATGGGTGGATTAGTGTTTGACACATCGGCAATCCTCATCACCAACAGTCTCTATATCGTGCTTATGCTCCTGCCCTGGCATGGCAAGGAGACTGCCACTTACCAAAAGATATGTCGCTGGCTGTTTGTCACCATCAACAGTATGGCATTGTTCATCAACCTTTGCGATGCAGTCTATTTCCGCTATACCATGCGTCGCACTACAACCACCATCTTCAGTGAATTTTCCAATGAAGGCAACCTCGGCTCTATCTTTTTTACTGAGATGTTTAATCACTTTTACCTTGTCTTTATCTTCGGTGCCGTCGTCTGGGCACTCAACTACCTTTATCATACCACCCGACTCCGCCAGCGCCATTATGTCTGGTGGCAGTATGACATAGCTATGCTGCTGTCACTCCTTCTCTTTATTCCCTTTGGGGTGGCAGGCATCCGAGGCGGTTTTACCACAGCTGTACGCCCCATCACCATCAGCAATGCCAATCAGTATGCCGACCATCCTGTAGAGGCTGCTTTGGTGCTCAACACGCCCTTCTCTCTCTACCGCACTATTGGCAAAGATGTCTTTGTAGTGCCCAACTACTTTAAGAAAGAAGATCTTGAGACAATCTATAGCCCGATTCATAAGCCTAGAATTACTAGGGATTCTAGTTTGATTAAGAAGAATGTTGTCATTCTGATTGTCGAGAGCTTTGGACGTGAATACATAGGCGCTTTGAACCAGTCTCTCGAGAATGGGCTCTACAAAGGTTATACTCCATTTGTCGATTCGCTCATCGCCCGTAGTGTCACCTTCAGCCATTCTTACTGCAATGGTCGTAAGAGCATCGACGGTATGCCCTCCATTCTCTCCAGTATTCCTATGTTCGTTGAGCCCTTCTTCCTGACACCAGCCTCCATGAACCAGGTAAGTGGCATTGCCCGTCTGCTCGACGACGAGGGATATCAGACCGCTTTCTTCCACGGTGCCCAACGAGGCTCTATGGGCTTTCAGGCCTTTGCCAAAGCCACAGGCTTCAAGGAATACTATGGTCGTGAGGATTTCGATGCCGACTCACGCTTTGGCGGCGATGATGATTTCGACGGCACCTGGGCCATCTGGGACGAGCCCTTCCTGCAGTACTATGCCACCAAGATGTCGGAGATGAAAGAGCCATTCATGACAGCCGTCTTCACCGCCAGCAGTCATCATCCCTATGCGGTACCAGAGAAGTATAAAGCTACCTTCCCCGAAGAGGGCATCATTATCCACAAGTGTATCCGCTATACGGATATGGCCATCGGTAAGTTCTTTGAGAGAGCCAGTCATGAGCCTTGGTTCAACAACACCATTTTCGTACTCACCAGCGACCACACCAACCTTTCTGACCATGAATACTACCAGACCGACTTAGGTGGGTTCTGCTCACCTATTATTATCTACGAGCCTGGCAATGATACCAGGAAGCCCGAGATACAGGATAAGATTGCCCAGCAGATTGACATCCTGCCTACGCTGATGGGTATGCTCCACTATCAAAAGCCCTACTTTGCCTTCGGTATCGACCTCTTCAGCACCAAATCTGAAGATACGTGGGCTGTCAACTATCTCAATGGCATCTATCAATATGTGAAGAGAGGTCATGTACTTCAGTTTGATGGTGAAAAGGCGATAGGCATGTATGCCCTCACCGATTCGCTCATGCAAAATAATCTCAATGGCAAAGTGGCTGATCAGCCTTGGATGATACAGGAACTGAAGGCCATCATCCAACAGTACATGTCGCGCATGAAAGAAGATCGTCTCTTACCTTAAAAGAGGTAAAAGATGAGAGGATTCAATAAATATGTCGGAAGTGTTCATTGAAAGACTTGAACTGTTCTTTTGCCAGTGATGTTTGAGGATCTTCTATCCAGTAGAGCGGCACCTCACGATACATGGCTGCCACCAGTGAGAACGTGCTCGGTGCCCCTATCAGCCAGTCACATAACGACAACAGACACATATCCTCTGCCGGATTCCCATCAGGGAAATCCACCTTACACCAATCATCTTCCAGCTCCTTTCGGAAATAATCCCTGTCCAGCTCAGGATCGTTACCACACACAAAGAAGATGAGCTTTGCACCAGTATGCAGCTTCTTAAACTGCTTCAGCACACCCACATACTGGACATCATCATAAAAGAACCTACCGCCCTGAAAGGTCTTATAGTCACCCCTTCTCACATGTACACCCACTCTTACAGCACAACCTTCGCCCAACTTCTGCTGCGAGGCAGCCAACACATCCTTGTTGAAGGCAAAGAGCTGCTTGATTTCAGGCTTATATTTCTCAAAGAGGTCATACCAACGCGCATACCATCCCGTCACCATGATCAGTCGCTTGTCCAGCATCATCTGCTCCTCACGAGTATAGTCACCGTTCTCCTGATCAAAATGTAAGGTTGGGAAGAGCCTTAACTTCGCCCCATATTTGGCGAAGAGGTACATCAGAAAATGATGATGCCTGGTTTTACAGATATGGAACCAGGGATACTTATAGGCAAAGCGCATCGACATCGTGGTTCGTCCATGTTCCCGTGCCCAGGCATACACATGCCCATACTGCAGCATGTTGTTAGCCATCCGCCCCTTATCGTGTACAAATATCATATCAGTCCTTTCCTTCTTTTGATGTCCTCCAAGGGCTCCAGACTAACGCGCCCCGTCTCTGCATCATAGCGGATATTGAACTCTTCGTGAGAGCGCTTCCAACGGTTGTGAGTCCAGAGCCAATATTGTGGAGCCCTGTTGATGGATGCTTCCAGCATCTTGAAGTAGGCATCTGTCAGTTCATAGTCCTTCGTCTGTTTGGGATTCTTCTCTATCAGTTTGAACTCTGCCACATAATAACCTCTCTTAGGACGCGTCACGTCGATGTAGAGCACCGCATGGCCTGCACTGCGTGCCAAACGCTCTGTACCAGTCAGCACGGGTGTATCGTGATTCAGGAAATCCAACCAGTGGTGGATATTGTTCCAGAACGGCACCTGGTCGGAGATATAGCCAATCACCACAGGCTGGTTTTTCTGTCTGTACTCCGCCAGTCTCCGGAGTGTCTCAGCCATGGGGATACACACCGCCCCCATCCTCTGTCGGAGGTTCAGGAAAAGCTGGTCAAAATCCGAGTTCTCCAACACATGATAGATCTGCCCGCACTGCGCCTTAGGTGTCACCCAGAGCGGCAGTGATGTGATCCATTCCCAGTTGCAGTAATGTCCCAGATAGACGGCACAAGACTGTCCGTTGCCAACGATTTCATCCACCACCTCCGTACCTTTAAAGACCATACGGCGCTTCAGCTCCTTCTTGCTGATGGTCAGCAGTTTGATTGTTTCCACCAGGTAATCGCAGAACCAGCGATAAAAATCTTTCTCTATTAGTCTTAGTTCTTCTTCCGATTTCCTCGGGAAACTGTCTGCCAGATTCTTTCTCACCATCTTCTTACGATAGCCCACAAGGTGATACACCACCACATAGATACCATCGGATATCAAGTAGTGTACCCACATCGGTAGCAGGGAGAATAACCAAAGTACAACGTATGTCAGATAGTAAAGCAGTTTCATAGGCCTATTTACCAGATATCTTTTGCATGCGTTGGACGGAAGATGGTCAGCGCTCGTTTCCATTTACTGCGCAGGATGTCCTTCTTCAGCTGATCCTGACTGTCGATTACCGCCCCGAAAGGCTCGCCACGATGCAATACGTCATTCATGAATGATGAGGAGGTGATGCCCCACTTACGGAGGAACTGCAGCGAGCCGTCGTTCTTCACAATGCGGTGGGTAGAACGCGCCTCGAAGTGATAGACACGACTTTTATCGATGCCTTTGAAGATCCTGACGCCAGCATGATATAGCTTTGCCGAGAAATCGGGGTCGGAATACATGCCTGGACTATACTCCACGCTATAGCCCCCCACCAGGTCCCAAAGGTCACGGTGCACCACGTTAGGAGGCCACGTAGCCCCCTGCCAGTCACCATGCTTCAGTGTCATAAACTCACTCAACAGCCGCTCCTCATCAAAGGTTTCCACACTTTCGCCATAGTTAGCTGGCGCAATAACACTTTTACAGAAGAACTTGCGCGGCTGTATCAAAGTCGAAGAGAGGAAGAACAGCTTATGCCCGATGGCTCTGATCTCATCGTAAAGTGCCGTATCCCAACCAGGGCATACATACATATCATCGTTCATGAACAGCACATAGTCTGTCGTTACCAACGGGCGCAGGCCGTTCAGCGCATAACACACGCCGATATTCTCCGGCGAATGTGTATATTTCAGTCCTTCAGCTTTCACCCATTCCAAGGTTCCGTCGCTACCATCGTTCACATGGATCAAGATCTCATGCTGGAAAGTTGAGTTCTTCCTGATACTCGTCACACAAAGTTTCAGGAAGGCGAGGTTGTTCCACGAAGGGATCAGGATGGAAAACAGTTCTTTTTCGTTTGCCATTATAAATTGTTTCTATAACGTTTCTCAATCATCTTCGCCACCAATACAAACTGATAGAAAGCATCCATACCTGCCCGCACGAGACCTGGCAAACCATCACGGAAACCTAGTTTCAGGATATAGTTGCGGAAGAAACGCCAAGCCGGACGCCCCAGCAAGGCACCCAACCCGTAGTTCTTCGAGGCGCGCTTCTCTATCTCGTTATCGGTATAGGCATTCGTCTTACGCAGCAGGTCGGCTATCGTCTCATCAGCCAGATGCACAAAGCGCACGTTCTTCTCCGACGCAGGAATCTTCTCTGTGTGTCCATGCACCGTTGGGAAGGTGTGCACATGGGGGGGCCACTCTACTCCCTCGCGCTTGAAGAAGCGCAACTGCCGGTCATAGGTGATGCTCTTCGTATAACGGAGCATAAAGCGGTTCAGACGTGGGATATAGATCCCTGCGGGGGCATCAGGCTCTGCGATACGGCGATACAGATAGTTGCGCAGCTCTGGCGTCACAATCTCGTCGGCATCCACCACCAGCACCCACGGGTTCGCTGCCGACTGTATGGCAAACGTACGTGCTGGCTCGGCACTCTTATGATTCGCCTTGGGGAAGGTCACGATCCGGCAGCCGTATTGACGGGCAATGTCGAGGGTACTGTCAGTACTCTCCATGTCACAGATCAGAACCTCATCGAAGCTCTTCACCGCCTCTAATACCTGCGCCAGATCACGCTCGGCATTATAGGTGTTGATAACTACCGATATCTTATTTTCGTCATTCATCGCTGCAAAGATACGAATAATTATTGATAGAACAATATAATTTAATAAAATTCACGCTGACCAAATGCCACATTCAGTCGGAACTTCGTTGACATAAACTCGTAGTATTTGTCAGGATAGCGACCTGGCTGGCTCTTCCAGAACTCATGACCATATACTGTGTTCAGATAATTTCTTTTTCCTTATATTGCAGCGCAAACAAGGTGAGGTCGTCGTGCTGTTCTGTTTCTCCTACAAATTTGCGCACGGTATCTGTCATCGTCTCAATCAGTTGTTTGGTTGACCCGTTGAAAGTGCTGACAACAGCCGCAACCCGTTCCTTTCCGAACAATTTATGATTGGCATTTTCCGCCTCAGTGAGTCCGTCTGTATAAAGGAACAGCATCGATCCGGGAACCATGTTTAGTTCCTGATCCGAATATTTCAGGTCGGGTGTAACGCCGATGGGCAGATTGGATTTACAATCAATCTGTGTGCCCTGTAGGAAAGGTATATCATGCCCGGCATTACAGAAGCAAAGATGCCCCGTCGGCAAGTCGAGCACACCCACGAACAATGTCACGAACATACAATTGTCATTGCCCTCACAGATATTGACATTCATCGTCTCCACGATCCGATGCGGTTCCGAGGTATGGGCAGCGATGTTGCGGAAGAGCGTGCGACTGACAGCCATCACCAGCGAGGCTGGCACACCCTTACCCGACACGTCGCCAATACAGAAGAACAGTTTCTCGTCACGGATAAAGAAGTCGTAGAGGTCACCGCCAACAGCCTTAGCCGGTGTTAGCGTGGCATAGAGATCCAGGTCTTTGCGATCGGGAAAGGCGGGGAATGTCTTAGGCAACATCGACATCTGGATGTTACGTGCCACATTCAGCTCACTCTGCATCAAGGCCTTGGCGGCAGTCGTCGTTTTCAGCTCTTCCACATATTGTGTCAGCGACTGCTGCATGGTGTCGAACGAATTACGCAACTGAGCCACCTCATCGTTGTGTTTGAATACAGGCAATGGCGTACTGAAATCACCCTGTGCCACCTTATGGGCTGATTCCGAGAGGAACGCCAGCGGCTGGATGGCATGTCGGATGCTGTGGCTTGTGAAGTAGAAGATCACCAGTGCACCTATTGTCATGAAGATAATGAGAATCGCGCCAAGGATAAAACCCGAGAGGAACACGAAATTCCTGTGCTGGGCAATCACCAGGATGCAACCTGTAGGTGTCAAGTGGTCGGTGGTGATAAAATAGACAGAGCCATTCACCTTCATCGCCCTGTATTCGATGTCGCCTTCCTTCACGATGGTCTGGACCGTCTCCTCGTCAAGATTCTTGGTGCCGGCAATCTTCTGACCCTTGCTGTCGAGTATCAGGATAAAGAACTCATTGCCGTCATCCGGGTTTTCCTGCTCATCAACGATTTCTTCCGATTCCTTCACCAGTTGCTCTGCCAGAGCAATCGATGTATAGATCCAGTTGAAGTTCAAGTCGATGCCATAGACACCCACCTTCCGTCCCTGTGCGTCGCGGATAGGTCTGACATAACTGCAGTACATTTGGCTCTCAACGGTATCGTCGAAATAGGGATCCGTCAGATAGCCGTCTTCTGTCGATTCAAGGTTAAAGCCTTTTTCATACCACACCCCGTTGAAATAGTCGTGCTGTTGTGAACCGATCTGTCGTGTATTGATATGGGTACTGTCGGCAAAATAGGCATAGGCCTCAAACCACCGCCCATACTCCGGGAAGTAGTCGGGCTCAAAGGCAGCAAAGCATCCCACCAGGTGTGGGTTCAACCTGAGCTCGTTCTCCAGCGTCTGAAAAACGGCTTCAGGACTTTGCAGGTTGGATTCTACGGCTTCAAGGTTATTCCGGCTCGTTGTCTCCACCACCTCTACAATGGTATTCAGTCTGCCCTCAATGGCACTGATCACATGCTTCGAGCGCAGTTCTCCCTCCAACTTTGATGCCACCAGGTCGAAATAGAACACTGCTCCGAAGATCAGTATATTGAAGAACACCATGATTCCTATGACACGCCATGTGATGCGACGTGAAAGTTTGCTCTTCTTCATATCACCTTTTCGATAGTCAAAACATTCTTATTATCTATGTATTCATAACGTAGATCATCCATATATTTATTGACAAGAAAGATGCCCAGTCCACCAATGCTACGCTGTTTCCAAGACTGCTTGATATCGGGCTGCTTATGTTCCAAAGGATGGAAAGTCACACCGCCATCCTCGAAACGGATCACG
>JAEEGG010011814.1_pt1 | contig 18945 bp, 16 predicted proteins | sample 9134161 | NCBI WGS metagenome assembly JAEEGG01 (sample SAMN16246543, study PRJNA631951) | gut metagenome | biome: gut microbiome; feature: rumen; material: CR-attached | host: Bos | place: Iran: Karaj | collected 2018-10 | reverse complement strand
AAACATAACCAAGCCATAGATCAAACGAAGAGAACAGGAGGAACGAACGATGGCAGTCAAAAACACAACTGAGATTCCGCGCGCAAAAACCCCGGAGAGCGTCGGCGTGGATTCCAAGGAGGTCCGGGCGTTCATCGACCACTGCCTGGAGCTCGGCAAGGAGATCCATTCCCTCATCGTCATGCGCCACGGCAAGATCGCCTGCGAGGTCTACCGCGAGCCCTACGGTCCCGACCACGCGCACGCGATGTATTCCGTGAGCAAGAGCTTCACCTCCACGGCAATCGGCTTTGCGATTGCGGAGGGGCTGATTGCGCTCGACACCCGCTTTGTGGATATCTTCCCCGAAGCGCGCGGCGACAAGCCCGACCCCTATCTGGAAAAGCTGACGGTGGAAGACCTGCTCACCATGCGCAGCGGCCTTTCCGTCACGCCGATGATGGACAAGACCAGGGATCGCTGGTTCAAGGATATCATGTCGTCCTCGTGGATCTCGGAGCCGGGCACGAAGTTTGATTACATCAGCGAAAACATGTACCTGCTTTGCTGCATCATCCACAAAAAATCCGGTATGAGCGTGATCGACTATCTGACACCGCGTTTGTTCGAGCCGCTCGGCATCGAACGTCCCTTCTGGGAGACCGACCCGCGCGGCATCGAAGCCGGCTGCTGGGGCCTGATGCTCAAGACGATGGACCTTGCCAAGTTCACGCTGCTCTATCAGCAGGGCGGCAAATGGCACGGCAGGCAGATTCTGCCCGAAGGCTGGGCAGAAACGGCCACGGCGTACCATACGGCGAGCCGCACCGGTGAAACCTCCGATTCCTCCGAGGGCTACGGCTACTGCTTCTGGCGCAACCGCGGCTATAAAAAGAGCTACCGCGCCGACGGCATGTTCAGCCAGTTCGGCATCGTGTTCGAGGACCTCGACGCCTGTCTTGCCTTCACGGGGGGCGAAGTCAATGAGCAGGCGATGCGCGACGTGATCTGGGCGCACTTCCCGAAGGCGTTTATCGACGACGACAAGAAAGCAAAGCCGGTCGAACTGTCGATTCCGGCGTATGAAAAACTGCCCGCCCGTCCGCGTACGGCGATGGAAAAACGGCTGATCGGCAAACGGATCGTGTTCAACAAACCCATTCTGCTCAACGTGATCGGCTATCCCGTCTCGGTGGCGCCGCTGACGCTGACCTTCATGGGCAAGGATAAGGCCGGCAACATCACGAACGTCCAGTTCCTCCCGCAGGAGGACACGCTGAAAATGACGTGGTCCGAGGGCGGAGAGGTCAACTCCATCCACATCGGCATGGACGGCGAATACCGTTGGGACAACATCACCCTCGGTCAGATGCCGCTGACGGCGTGCTCGGTCGGCTGCTGGAACAACGAGATGGAGCTGGAGATCCTCATCCGCCCGATCGAATCGGTCGCGGCGCGTCGGCTCATCTTCCGCTTCAACGGCGACCGCGTCACGCTCAAGCCCTCGGCCGTGCCGTCCACGGCGGTGATGGCGGAAAACCTGGCCCGCTCGGTCAAAAACGTATTCAAATCCGAACTGCTGGCAAAGCCGCTCGAATCGCTGCTGCCGCGTATCACCCCGCTTGTGGACATGGTCCACTTCGGCAAGCTGAAATAACCATTTGAAAGGAGCGTCCTTATGTTCTGGAAGATTCTCTTCATCCTTGTGGTCGCGGCGGAATGCGTCTTCGTGCCGCTGTTCCTCAAGTTTTCGTGGCCCAAAAAGTGTACAAAATCCCTGATCTATAAAATGGTCTGTTCCACGCTGTTCATCGTCGCCGGTCTTTTGGCGATGAAGATCGCGCGCAACCATACGGCCTACGCGTCGCTGATCCTCTGGGGCTTGGCGCTCGGCTGGGTAGGCGATTTGTTCCTGCATATCAACACCGACAAGATCTGGGTGTTCGGGATCGGGCTGTTCGCCTTCCTCGGCGGGCACATCTGCTATATCGCCGCGTTCCAGCGGGCGATCCGCGACACCTATCCGCAGTACCGCTTCTTCCGCTGGTACGAGATCCCGCTGATTTTGCTGATCGTCGGACTGTTCGCGCTCTACGCGTGGCGCAAGCAGATCAAGGCGAAGCTCATCATGGCGATCCCCGTCGCGCTCTATGCGCTGACGATCTCCGCGATGCTGGTCAAAGCGCTGCGCTACTGCTTCGGTCAGTGGTGGTGGGGCCTGCACGACTATATCCCGATGCTCTTCGTCACCGTCGGGCTCGGCGCGATTCTGTTTGTGCTGTCCGACGCGTCATTGGGGTTGATCCTCTTCGCGGGAAAAGACAAGAACCGCCCGCTGAAGTGGTTCAACATCGGCACCTACTATGCCGCGCAGATCCTGCTTGCAAGCAGCATCTTTTTCATTACCGTACGCCTATAAGCCGCTCAACGCGGCTTTTTGACTTTGATAAAGAAAGGTGCAGACATGAAAGAGTATCAGCCAATTTCCTATATGCAGACAGACGTCACCGGCGGTTTCTGGCAGCGCAAGCAGGCTCTGATCCGCGACGTGACCATCTTTTCGGTGCGCGACCGCTTTGCGGATACGGGCCGCTTCCGCGCGTTCAAATTTGACTGGACAGAGGGCAGCGATATTCCGAAGCCTCACTTTTTCTGGGATTCGGATATTGCAAAATGGCTCGAAAGCGCGGCGTATCTTTTGCAGAAAGCTCCGAATGCCGAACTGGAAGCGCAGGTGGAAGAGGTCATTGACGACATCGAAGCGCACCAGGACGAAACCGGCTATTTCAATATTTTCCATACCGTTGCGGAACCGGAAAATCGCTTTCGCATCCGCGACCACCACGAGCTTTACTGCCTCGGACATCTGATCGAAGCCGCCGTCGCTTACTTTGAAGCCACGGGCCGCGACCGGTTTTTGCGGATTCTGGACCGCTATATCGACTATGTGATCCGCGTCTTCACGGTGGAGCGCTCCGCCGGTTTTCAGACGCCCGGCCACGAAGAGATCGAGCTGGCGCTGATCCGGCTTTACCGGCTGCGGGGCGACAAAAAGTATCTGGATCTTGCCATGTTCTTTTTGAACAAACGCGGCAACACCGACGAAGGCCTCACCGACTGGGCCAACGGCAGCTATAACCAGTCGCACCTGCCCGTGCGCCGGCAGCGCACCGCCGAAGGCCACTGCGTGCGCGCGTGCTATCTTTATTCGGCGATGGCGGACGCCGCAAAGGAAACCGGAGACGAAGACCTGCTTGACGCCTGCCGTGCGCTGTTTCGTGATATCGCGGAACGCAAAATGTACGTGACCGGCGGCATCGGTTCTTCCCATTGCGGCGAAGCATTCACGATCCCGTACGATCTGCCGAATGACACCGCCTATAACGAAACCTGTGCCTCAATTGCGCTGTCGATGTTTGCCGACCGCATGAAACTCATCGACCTCGACTCGAAATATGCCGACGTTGTGGAACTGGAGCTGTATAACGGCGCGCTCGCCGGCCTGTCGCTGGACGGCAAAAGCTTTTTCTATGAGAATCCGCTGGAGATCAATCTGGCCGACCACACCCGCCACACGAGCGTCAATGATCACGACCGTCTGCCGATCACGCAGCGGCTGGAGGTGTTCGACTGCTCCTGCTGTCCGCCCAACGTGACGCGGTATTTCGCCTCGATCGGCGGCAGCCTGTATTCCGCGTCTGACGACGCGATCTTAGTCCATCAGTTCATGGAGAGCACCGCCGACGTGAACGGCGCGGCGATCCGGATGGAAACGAACTATCCGCTGGACGGCCGTGTGCGGCTGACTTTGCAGGGTGCCCGGGGCAAACAGCTTCTGGTGCGCGTGCCCGGCTGGTGCCAAAGCTTCAGCTTTTCCGCGCCGTATACCATGCAGCGCGGCTATGCGGCAACGGAAGTGCCGGCCGATGATTTCACGCTGGAGATCGACTTTGCCATGGAGCCGCTGTTTCTTGCCGCCCATCCCGCCGTGCGGGCCGACGCGGGCAGGCTCGCGCTGCAGTACGGCCCGATCGTCTACTGCCTGGAGGCCGTGGATAACGGCGACCCGCTCAGCGCCCTGACCGTGGACGTGAAAGGGGAGGCCGTCGCGGCATACGACCCCTTCTTCGGCGCCAACGTCATCACGCTGCCCGGCTTCCGCGCTGCGTCCGATCTGCTCTATGCGCCGCCCGGGCAGACACGGCAAACGCCCGTGTCCGTGCGCTTCATCCCGTATTACGGCTTTGCCAACCGCGGCGAAAGCGATATGACCGTCTGGTTCCGCCCCGCAGCAAGCAAATAAAGATCCGAAAGGAGAAAACGATATGTTCCCGAAAAAACCGCCCATGGGCTTCAACACCTGGAACACCTTCGGCGAAAACATCAGCGACGCGATGATCCGCGAAACGGCCGACGCCATGGTGGAAAAAGGCCTTCTCAAGGCCGGCTACGAGTATCTGGTGATCGACGACTGCTGGAGCAGGCGGCAGCGCGACCCGGTGACCGACAAGATTGTGCCGGATGAGAAAAAGTTCCCGCACGGCATGAAGGCCGTGTCCGACTACGTTCACGGCAAGGGACTCAAATTCGGCATGTATTCCTGCGCCGGCGTGCGCACCTGCGCGGATTATCCCGGCTCGTTCGACCACGAGTTTCTGGACGCCGAAACCTTTGCCGAATACGGCGCCGACTTTCTGAAGTATGACTACTGCTACAAGCCGGACTATGTGAACGGCGTCAACCTTTACCGCCGCATCAGCATGGCGCTGGAAAACTGCGGGCGCGACATTCTGCTTTCGGCCTGCAACTGGGGCTGCGACGACGTCCACGACTGGATCCGCTCCACCGGCGCGGGTATGTACCGCTCCACCGGCGACATCAACGACAGCTTCGTTTCGTTCCGCGACATCTTCCTGAGCCAGATCGAAAACGCAAAGTATTCCGGCCCGGGCTGCTTCAACGATATCGATATGCTCACCGTGGGCATGCGCAACCGCGGCAACGTGGCCTCGACCGGCTGCACCGACCTCGAATACCGCACGGAGTTTGCCCTGTGGTGCATGTTCGGTGCGCCCTTGATGCTCGGCTGCGACGTGCGGGAGATCGACGGCGACATGCTGCAGCTCGTCACGAATCCCTATCTGCTGCGTATCAACCAGGACGAAGCCTGCCGCCCGCTGTTCGTGGCCAACAAGGACTGGAACAGCCTGCGCTACGTCTTCGCCCGCGTGCTGACGGACGGCGAAATTGCCCTGGCGTTCACCAACCTGACGGACGACGACGCCGAGCTCTGGTTCGCACTCGACGCGCTGGGTCTGCCCGTTTCCGCCAAAAAGGGCCTGCGGCGGACCGACGCGTTCACCGGCGAAGACGCCGGCGTTGTGAAAGAGGATATGCGCGTGTCCGTGAAGGCCCACGGCTGCGCCGTCTACCTTGCAAAGGTTGTGGACGCATGACCTGCACCGCCTGCGGCAAGCCGCTGTCCGTCTATGACGTCGGCTTCTACCGTCGGCTTGTGAACCGCGGCGCGCAAAGCTGCATGTGCATTCCCTGCACGGCGGCCTATTACCGGATGACCGAAGAGCGCGCCTGGCAGATGATCCGCCATTTTCAGCGCACGGGATGCACCCTGTTTCCGCCTTCGGAAGACACGGAAGAAACCGAATAAAAGAACACCGCAGCCCATAGGGGACTGCGGTGCTTTTTGTCTTTTATCAATACCCGAAATAAGTCTCGCAATAGCGGAAGAGCGTCTTGTCATATTTGATTTCGCTGGTGGGGTCGAGCAGCAGACCGTGGCCGGACAGGGGATAGAAGATGTAATCGTAGCCGCTGCCGTTTTCGCCGAAGGTCTCCCGGAATTTGTTCACCATTGCCGTGCGGTTGCCTCTGGTCACGATCGGGTCGTTGCCGGCATAGGCGAAGATGGACGGCATGGTGCTTTCGTTCACGTAACAGACCGGGGAGATTTCCCGGCACAGGCGGTCGGCTTCGCCGCTTTCCTGCATCTCCTTCGTCAGTTCCCGGCCCACCAGTTTTTCGCACATCCGGTAGGCGCCCTGCCCCCAGGCGGCCGTCGTCATGTCGGCGGGGCCCACGCGGTTCGCGGTGAACACAAGGGGAATGGCGGCGTCCTGCGGCCTCGCATAGCTGTAAAGCATGGAAAGGTGGCCGCCGGCGGAATAGCCCGAAAGCGCCATCTTCGTGATGTGCAGGCCCTTTTCGTCCGAAAACTGTTGAATGCCGCGGATACACTGCGTAATCTCGTCGAGCATGGTGAAGACCGTAACGTCGGTGATCTCGGTCTTGTCGCAGAGCGAATAGCTCATGGTCGCCGCGATATAGCCGTGCATGGCGATCTTTTTGCAAAACGGGGCCATGTCTTCCTTTTCGCCGCCGTTCCACGAGCCGCCGTGCAGAATCAGCACGCAGCCGTTCTCTTCGCGGTCACAGGCGCTTTTGGGCACATAGACCGAAACGAGGTCGCGCGCCGCTTCGCCGTAGCGGATATTTTCATAGACGTCGTATTTTTCGCCCAGCAGGCCGAACAGCGTGGTGAGCATCAGGACCGCCGTCAGAATGACGGACAGCATTTTTTGCATTCTCATGATTGCCTCTCCTCCCGTGGCTTTTTTCTACTGTAACACAGGAAGCGGTTTTGCGTCAATGGAGAAAGAATTAAGATTTCTAACCGTTTTTACGGCGGCGGGAACACCGCGCGGCGCGGGCAGGGGAAACGAAAAAGGCAGCCGTGAGGCCGCCTCTCAATCCGGATTATTCAACGCTTGCAAGCTGTGCCAGTCCCGCTTCCATCACGCTGTCATCCAGCACCGCGAACACAACGTCCAACGCCGTCTCGGGGTGCGCCGCCAAAAAGCCGCGGCAGGCGGCGATTGCCCGCTCCCACGCGAGTGCGACCGGATAGCCGAAGATGCCGGCGGAGATCAGCGGAAAGCCGACGGAGCTGCACCCGTGTTCCGCGGCCAGCGCCAGCGCCTTCTGATAGGCCGAAGAAAGCTGCTGCGGTTCCCCGTGCCGCCCGTCGACCCAGCGCGGCCCCACGGCGTGGATGATATACTTTGCCTTCAGCCCGAAGCCCGGCGTAATCACAGCCGAGCCGGTCGGGCAGTGCCCGATTCTGTCGCAGGCCTCCTGCAGCTGCTTGTGACCCGCCGCGCGAAAAACGGCGCCGCAGACCCCGCCGCCGGCCAGAAGGGCGCTGTTCGCCGCGTTGACGATCGCGTCCGTGTCCAGGTCGGTGATGCTGATTTTTCTGATTTCTATGGTGCGCATGGAATCCTCCGTTTCAAGAGCGCTTCGGATGGATCGCGGAAAACGCCGTCAACACATATTTGCCGGTTCCGTCCGTTCCGCCGTCGGGCGTTTCCTCTGCGGGCAACGAGCCGTTGACGATGCGGATACCCGGAAAGGCCGTGTCGTCCCGGCAAGCCGGTATCTGTTTATTTCAGAAACACCTTTCCTTCGCTCCATGCTTTCCCGACTTTTTCGCCAAGTCTGTAATAGCTGTTGCTGAAGGATTCGTAGAAGATCATGCCGATCTTTCCCGTATCGATCTTGCCGTCTTCACGCAATACGGATTCATCTGCCGCCATATTCTCGTCTTTGGCAAGTACGGTCGTGAAGTTCTCCGTCTCAACAAACTCGATGAGTTCACATTCTATCACCACGGGGCTGCCCACGATGATGGGCGCATCCACATGCTTGCTTTTCACAGCCGTTAGTCCCGTCCTTTCAAATTTATCCGGAACCTTATAGCCGGAGACCGTGCCGAGATAGTCGATCTCCTTCATCAATGATTCATTGGCAAGCGTCAGGGTAAACGCTTTCCTCTTTTCGATATTCTCATGTGTCTTCTTCGGCTTGCCGATGCAGCACGCCAAGTGTCCGGCATTGGTTCTTGCCACCTCATGCAGGTTCATCACGTTGACTGTACCGTCGTCATTGTATGTTGCCGCCATTAATACCGGCGAGGCATATCCGTAAGAAAACGCTCTTGCTCCTAAATCTTTCATCGTGTTATCCTCTCAATTCTCGTATTGATCAATGTGATTATACCCGAAAAGAATGAATCTTTCAACCTCTCAGAGGAATAAAGCCCCGCAAATCCGCTGCTTCGGGCGGTTTGCGGGGCGTGCTTTATCTATCATATTCCTTGTTTGACGTTTTTTCCGACTCTTGCCCCGAGTCACGAAAAAACCTCTTTTGCCGTGGTAGACAAAAGAGGTTTCTTTGTTGTATAAAACTACCCAAATGGTACCGATTTAAGGTAAAAAACGCAAAATGGTACCGATTCTGCCGTGTCTTACTGGCTGTCTATTTCGGCCAGCCGTTCCAACCAACGGAGGATGGATCCCTCTTCAAAAAAGCCAAGCAATGCGCCGTCGCAGAAGCGCTCTGCCCGGACGGCTCCGATGAGCAGCGCGATCACACCCTTTGCTTCCATGTTGCTGACGTCGGCCTGCTCCATGGACGTTGAGCCCCAATCAATGCCGAGGCCTTCAAGCGTTTCTCCGTAGCGGGTATGCTCATACTCCGGGTGCGCTTCGCAGTATGCGTACAGCGTATCAATGAACTCATCGACCACTTTGCTGTAATGGACGAACGGAAACTGTTTTGGATGCTCCGGCGTGCCGTCGTTCTCTCGGTCTATGATCCATTCGCCGAAGCTGTCGTCTTTGATCCTCGGGATGAATGCCGTGAGGTCTGCGAATTTCTTCTTCATAATTTTTCACCACCTTTTTTCTGTCATTTGACCTGACGTTTATGTTGACATGAAAACGATTGTTTTATATAATAGATTATAGAGAAGGTTTAAGCTTCATGCATTTTTCAAAGGAGGTATTTGCGTGTCTTTCTTTCAAAAAATTATTGCTTTTTTCCAGGCAATATGGCTGTTTATCGTCGGGCTTTTCGGCGGCGCGTCAACACCCAACCCGCCAAAGCCAACGGATCCGGTTACACCCGCTGTGGTGATCAGCTATGCGTTCAGCGACGCAACCGTGAAGATTCAGCAGGACAAAGACGCAGGCGCAGCGAAGTCCTACACGATGTTCACTGCAAAGAACGAGTCCGAGTATTGTCAGGTCTCTTTCAAAGCATCGGAAAACATCAACGGCGCAAAAGTGACGCTGACCGAATTTAAAAACGCAAACGGCGACCGGATCGACACGGTATTCTGTGAGGAATACTTTGTTAAGACAAAGGGCAGTAATGTCTGCCCCGATGCGCTGATCCCCGTTTCTGTGGGTCAACCTTATACGTTTCAAATGACAGCGCAGAAAAATCATCCGTTCTTTATCGGCATAAAGACGTCGAAAAATACCGTTCCCGGGGATTATACCGCAAAGCTGACGCTGGACTACGGCGGAACTGAAACGCTGCAGGCCGAGGTAACTGCGCACGTCTGGAACTTCACACTTCCAGACGCCCCTTCCATGGATACCGCCATGGGCCTCGGCAGAGGCAATATTGCAAAAGCGCATCATGTTGCTGCTGACTCCGACAAGGGAAAAGCGCTTTACGCTGCCTATTATGAGTTCCTGCTTGAACACAAGATCTCCGCTTTCGAAATGCCCGTCGATATTCTTTCTGATGAAGCAGACGCCTACATGAGCGACCCCCGCTGCACCTCTTTCGGGGTGCCGTATGCAGAGGATGACGATGCGCTTCGCAGTTATGCTGCAAAGGTGGAGTCGAATCCTGTTTGGTCTGAAAAGTCATTTTTCTACCCGGTCGATGAACCTGCATCCAAAGAGGCTTACGAAGAGTATGACAGGGTCTGCGCAAGGCTGGCTTCCGTCTATCCCGACTATAACATGGTGACGCCGTTTTATGTCAACACCGGAGAAATTGACGGCGAAATCAAACACGCCATTGATCTTCAGGATGGCAAGAGCAATATCATGTGCCCGGAGACGCCGTTGTTCGATGAAGCCGGATTTGCCGCACGCGCCTATGAGCGCCAGGCGAACGGCGACAAGCTCTGGTGGTATGTCTGTGCCGGTCCCGGTCCGAATTCCGGCTATTGCAACCTGTTCACCCAGCAGGAGGGCATCCGCCACCGCCTGTTGTTCTGGCAGCAAAAGCAGATGAACGTGACCGGTTTCCTCTATTGGAGCACGACATATTGGAATGAAGTGGGCGGAGACCCGTGGTCCAGCGCTGTGACAACACCGTGGACAAATGCGGACACATTCGGAGACGGGTCACTGTTATACGACGGATATCATCTTGGACTTGACACGCCCGTTTCCAGCCTTCGGCTCGAAGCGGTCACAAACGGTATCGAGGATTACGAGTATCTGACCCTTGCTGAACAGCTTCTCGGCAAGGATTATGTCGATCAGACAATCGCACGCCTTTCGACTGATTTGAAGCATTATACGCTTTCCGACGCATTGTTTGCTCAGGTAAGAACCGAACTCGGAAATGCGATCGAGGCAGCAACTGATTGAATTTGTTTTTGATACTCTCATGCTATGAGTTCTGCGAATCGATCCGCCGTATTCTTTCAACACCTTTTGATTGATTATAGCACATCCTGTGCGTCTTTTCAATCAGTTGTCTCGACGAGTAACGGTTCCGTTACTCCGTTACGCAAAAAAGCCCTCGACCATCGGTGCTGCTGCCGGTGATCGAGGGCTCTCTTTATTTGATGTATTCCTGCTCGATGGTGACGCCGCATTTGCAGTGGATCTCGATACCGGTGTCGTTTACGATGATCTCATCGACCAGTGCCTTCATGACCATGGCATCGTTGGCATCCAAGCGTCCTTTTCTTTGGCGTCCGGAAAAAGTCCCCTTTTTTACGCGTTGCATCCGCAGACCAAAGGGTCACGCTTGACCTGCGGCGTTTAATCTGATAAAATAGAAAATACAAGAAACCTATCGGAGGTTCTTTTCATGCGTAAATCCAAACAGTTTTTAAGCTTGTTCCTCGCCGCCGTATTGATGTTGACGCTGCTGCCCTGCATCGCCGCGGCAAAGGAAGATCAGTTATACGCTTATCCCGACTATGACCCAAAGATCGACCGCTGCTACGACTATGAGGTTACGGTCACGCAAAATGATAAGACCGTTCCGCTGACGGTCTATGACTGCGGTAATTCCGCCACGCTCCTCGGCGCACGCACCCGCCGCCCTGATCTGCACCGGCGGTTTTGCGAATTTGCGTTTTTGGGCAGCGCGGTGACAGTCAACATCAAAGTCAAGCGGGATTTTGAATTCTTTTCCGTGATCCCGGGCGCAAAACAGTTTCCGGTCGTTTGCAAAGACGGCGTGATCTCTGTTACGGTTTCCAATCCGGACGAAGTCTTTGCTTTGCGTCTTGACGGCGACGACAATACGATCCTCTCTGTTTTTGCCGACCGCCCGGAAGACAGCAGCTATACGGAAGCATCGCCGTCGGTTCTGGTCATCGACACCCCGTGGGCCGAAATGAGCAGTGGCACAACGCTTGTTCTTGACGGCAAGACCTCGTTTGAAAAATCGCAAAAAGACGGCAAAACGCTGCTCACGCCGGTCAGCGACACACTTCATCCCGCAACGGCGGTCTATGTTGCGCCCGGTTGTGTGCTGAACGCACGGATCTGCACGCAGGCGCCCGGCGTCAAAATCTACGGTCACGGCGCCGTCCTCGATCCGTTTTCCAATCTTTTTGCAGCGGACATACGCACGGCAGAAAGTCCGTTTTTCATCCTGTTCGGCACACCCGACTGCTCCATTTCCGACATCAAGCTCCTGGACGCGCAGCACTATACGCTGACGCTCGGCTGGCAGTGTGACCGCTCTGTGATCGCACATATAAAAATTCTTGCCGCAACCATGTGCACAGACGGCATTTCCATTTTTGAAAGCAAAGACGTTTCCGCGTCCGGCAACTTCCTTTACCCGGGAGACAACGCTATCGTTTTCGGCGGCAACTGCAACAACTGCACGTTTGAAAACACCGTCATCGGCACCACCTGCGCGGCCTTCTTCCCGCAAAGCAGCATCCCCGGCACGGTCACCTTCCGCGATTCCTATGTGTTCCGCTGCGATGAAGGGTGCGTGAACAACTGGTATGGCGCCACGGGCGACGGCGCGAGCATTGAAAGCATCGTGTTTGACGGACTGGACTGCACCGACGTCACTGCGCTGCCCTGGCTGTTTCATTCGCAAAACCAAGGCTCGCCCCAAAAGAAATTCACCTTTAGGAACACCGTGATCAATACGCCAAGAGGCACAGCGTATCTTTCTGTTCCGGCAAACGGTACTGCGGTGCTGCTGGGCAATGCCGCAGGCGAAACGTATCCTTCCGGCGGCTATGATCTGTATTTTGAAAACCTGATGATCGGCGGCACACCGGTCCGCTCCAAGGAAGAGCTGACCTGCTCGATGCCGGAAGACGCCGCTCAAATGCATTTTTCGCAGTCGGAAAGCAGCGCGATCAACCCGCTGCCCGTCACCGTTCAGGCGAATTACAACTATCCCTACAAGCTCCTTCTCGGAAAAAGCGAAACCTTCCTGCCGGGCTGTCCGCAAGAGAGCGGAAGCGAGCTGCTGCTTCCTGCCGCGATCCTGCAAAAGCTTGCCCTTGCAAAGAAAATCAGCCCCGTCACGGTCGATGGCAAAGATTTTGTTCGCCTTTCGGATCTGCAAAGCGCAGGCGTTGTTGCAAAATATGACCGAAATGCAGGCGTGATCTCGATGCAAAATCCTGCCTGCCGGACAGAGAACCTTCTTGCGGAAAAAAGCGACGCTTTCAGCCGCTGGACAGAGATGATCTGTTATGAGACCGATCTGAGCGCGGCAAAGGAGGGCAGCGGTATTGTTTATCAGACGGACGTCCCGTCCGAAAATTCCGCCGCAGGCATGAAGTGCTTTGTGACCGATGAGATCAAGCGCAACGGCAACAGCAGCTATTTGCTCACCTTCCGCGCAAAAACAACCGCGGGCGCGGCGCAAAACGCAAATGTTACGCTTGGCGCTTTTCCGAGCGAGCTCGGCTCCATCCGCAAACCTGTCACGATCTCCGGCATGTGGAGCACCTACACCTTCACTTTCGATCTCACACAGCTCGACCTTGATAAAGTCACCGATCTTTATCTTTCGATCGGCAACAACGGAACGAAGGATTTTTCAGTGCAGTTGACAGACCTTATGCTCGTCGATCAGAATGCGCCGGAAGAGCCGGCCGCTTGCGACCACACGCAAAGTGAGCAGCAGCCCTCCTGCACGGCAGACGCCGTCTGTTCTGTTTGCGGCGCAACGCTTTCCGCAACCGGCCACAGCGACAAAAACGGCGATGGCGCCTGTGATACCTGCGGCGTAAAGCTCGGCGAAAGTCCCGCCCCTGCATGCGGCCATCTTTGCCACGCCGAAAATGGTTTTTTAAAGCTTCTCTGGACGATCGTAAACTTCTTCAACAGACTGTTCGGCATCAACCGTTATTGCCCGTGCGGCAAAGCGCACTATTAAAAGGGAAATCGTTTTTCGAGAAAACCATACACAAAATCCGCACAAGGCAGCTGCCTTGTGCGGATTTATAAAACCGTTATTGCAAAACAGAAGTGCTTCGCTGACTTCTGATAGTGCTTTTAGAATCGTTCCAAGAGTAACATTCAAGTCTATCCCATTATATTCAATTGTTTTGATATCCGGTATTGTGACTGAAGGTCTGAACTCGTAGAAAAATCAACCTTTTGCCGTAAGTTGAATTCGAAATCATTTTATGATAAAATCAAAAAAACGGATTACGACGCTTAATTCCTCCGTTTTGCTCTATTTATCGCGCTGCTCTGAGAGGTGAACATATGAAAAGACCGCTTATTCTGGAACTTAAAGCGAATTCTCTGGACGACGGGCCGGGGATCAGAACGGCTGTCTTTTTTAAGGGATGCCCCTTAGACTGTATCTGGTGCCATAACCCGGAGAGCAAAAAGACCGGAACAGAGCTGATGGTTTCCGCCGACGACTGCATCGGCTGCGGCAGCTGCAAAAACGTTTGCCCCAAACAGGCAGCCGGCCCCGAACGGCCGGGGATTGTGGACAGGACGCTTTGCGGCGGATGTTTTCTTTGCGCCGAAGGCTGCCCGCCGAAAGCGCTGCAGCAAATCGGCAAAGAAATGACGATAGAAGAAACAGTAAAAAAATGCGTTTCTGACAAGCCTTTTTACGACGTTTCCGGCGGCGGAGTGACGATAACGGGCGGCGAGCCGACGATGTTCCCCGAATGGACCGGCGCGCTGTGCTCTCAGCTTTCCGAGGCGGGCGTCCATGTCCACATGGAGACCTGCGGCATGTTCAGCTATGAAAAAGTGAAAGCACTGATCCTGCCCTACCTCTCCGGCGTGTATATGGACGTAAAAATCATAGACCGGGAAAAGCACAAACGGTACTGCGGCGTTTATAACGACGTGATCCTCGAAAATCTGGAGCGCCTGCTTCAGGACTCGAAAACGATGGGGTTTTCGTTTATGCCGCGCACGCCGCTGGTTCCGGGTATTACCGATACGAATGAAAACCTTGAAGCCATCGCGCGGCTATACCTGTCGCTCGGAATAACCGAAACCGAGCTTTTGCCTTATAACCCCACGTGGTATGGCAAAAACGAAAAACTCGGACGAACTCTCGCCCCGGAGCTCAAGGGGCTTGACCGGTGGCAGCCGCCTGAAAAAATAACGCAGTGCAAAACGATATTTACACAAAAAGGAATACGATGCAGGTAGAAGGAGCAGGAGAAATGGATAAAAAAGCAGCGGCTGTGATCGCGAACCGGGTCACGAACACCGTACTGAATTATTTTGCGTTCCAGTTCACACACGTAAAAAAGAACAACGATTATCTCAGGACCTGCGACGGCTGGCTTGATTTTTCGATCAGTATCGAAACGGAAGACGACGCGGTGCAGCAGAGTCTGTGGTTTAAAAACGGCAGGGGTTTTGTGAAAAACACCGCCGAAGGAACCGTTTCGCATATCATTCTCAAGGATACGAACGCGCTTGTCCGTCTCGCTACTCTGCCGCCCAACGAGGTGCTTTTGATGGTGCTGCGCCACGAAATGACCACAAGCGGCAACATGGTGTATATTGAGACCTTCGATTTTCTGATCTCCGTGCTCATGAAAAACGGCCAGATCAAAAAAATGCGCAAACAGCGAGAGGAGCGCCTTTCTTCGGGCAAAGAGATAGCGGGCGATACGCCTGAAACAAACGGCAGCCGGAAACCGAAGGAATTCCTGCGCGCCGACAGCGTTGACCCGGGCGTGAAATATCTTTCGGACGATCCCTATCTTTCCGCCTACAAAATTGAAGACTACCCCCGTTTGCGGAAATTCCTTGACGTACACCGCAGGGGAACTCCCGAAATTTGCATTGAGCGGGCAAAGATACTCACCGACTTTTTCAGAGAGAACGGTTTTGAGAAAAAACCGGACGGCACGCCGTGGGTGCCGGCGCAGCGGCAGGGACAAGCTATGCGTTATCTTATGGAAAAACGCAAACCTATCATCCGGAAGGGCGATCTGCTTGCCGGAACCACAACAGCAAAGGAAGTCGGCGTGCCGCTGTATCCGGACGCGCAGGGAACAATGATATGGGCCGAGCTCCTTACCGTGCACGAGCGTATGCTGAACCCCTACGGCAAGGTATCGGACGAAGATATAAAAACGCTCAACTCCTATATATTCCCCTTCTGGGCGCACCGCAATTTCCGGGAATACGTGCGAGAGAAATATAACGAGCCCGTCTGCCAGCAGCTTGACGAGCGCTGGGCGGCCGTATTTCTCTGGAAGACCGTTGCGCTTTCGCACACGATTCTTGACTATCCGAAGGTTCTGAAACTCGGTCTGCGCGGGATCATTGAGGAGATACGGAGCGAGCTTGAAGCGGATAAAGAAGCATCGGCAGAAAAACAGCTGACGCTTCGCGCCATGATCGACTGCTGCGAGGGAGTGATCGCCTACGCGCGTCATCTGGCGGAGCAGGCAAAAAAAGAAGCTGAAAGTGAAACCGATCCGAAACGAAAGGCGGAGCTGAACTCCATCGCCGGGGCCGTTGCGCATTCGCCGGAATATCCTGCCCGAACAATGGACGAAGCGGTTCACGCTATATGGGTCCACTGGGTGGGCGTACATATGGAAAACACAAACGCAGGTCTTTCCCTGGGCAGAATGGATCAGTGGCTTCAGCCGTACTTTTCCGCCGATATGGAAAAGCTCGGAGACGACAAAGAGAAACGTGACGCTTATATCTCTCACGTGCTGGAGCTGCTCGGCTGCTTCTATCTGCGCTGCCAGGACCATCTTCCGCTTATCCCCGATATCGGCAATTATCTGTTCGGCGGAAGCTCCTCCGATCAGGCTATCACGCTGGGCGGCGTCACCCCCGACGGAGAGGACGCCGTCAACGACATGACGTATATTCTCCTGAAGGTCACTGAGATGCTGAGCATCCGCGACCCGAACGTCAACGCCCGCTATAACGCTTCCAAAAACAGCATGACGTATCTCAAACGCCTGTGCGAAGTAAACGTCAATACAACCGCTACCCCTTCGATCCATAACGACGAAGCGGTGATGGCGTCGCTTGTTGACCATCACTATGAGCAGAAAGATCTGTACGACTGGGCCGCCACCGGCTGCGTGGAGCCGACGATCTCCGGCAAACATCTGGGGCATACCAACTGCATGATGTTCAACATGGTATCCGCCTTTGAAATGGCGCTTTACAACGGCTACCATCCTCTAATGCGCTGGGACCTCGGCCCGAAAACCGGTGAAGTGAAGGATTTTGAAACCTTTGAGGATTTTCTGAACGCGTTCTTTACGCAGCTTTCCTTCCAGGCCGATCTCGCCTGCGAATACAACAACCTGCTGGGCGAAGCGCATTCCGTTCTGCGCCCCACGCCCTTCATTTCGTCCGTCATCGACGGCTGTATAAAGAAAGGCCTCGACTGCACGAAAGGCGGCGCAAAATACAATTCCTCCGGCACGGCATGCATAGGGCTTGCCGATATCGTTGATTCGCTCATGGCGATCAAAACGCTCGTCTACGACCGGAAAAAGTATACGTTCGAAGAAATTGTGCGGGCAACGAAGGATAACTTTGAAGGACATGAGGTCATGCGCAGCATCATTCTGACAGAAACGCCGCGCTTCGGCTCCGACAACGATGAAGCCGCCGCCATGGCGAACCGTGTTACAAAATTCATGAAGGACTGCTTCTGGGAGCACACGAACTTCCGCGGCGGCCACTATACCACAGGCTTCTGGTCGATGTCGAACCACGTCGCCTTCGGCTCCCTGACAGGCGCGCTGCCTTCAGGACGGCTCGCGTTCCAGCCCTTCACGCCGGGCCTTACCCCCGAGGCCAACGCCTCAAAAAGTCTGCTCGACAACATAAAGGACGTCTGCAAGCTTGATCCCGCGAGCATGAACAACAACATAGCGTTTAACGTCAAGGTCAATCCGTCGCCGCGTGATACGCATGAACAAACGGTTTCTCACGTGACCGCCTACGCAAAAGCGTATTCGGATCTCGGCGGCATGCAGATGCAGTTCAACGTGGTATCCTCCGACGTGATGCGCGCCGCGATGGCGGATCCGGAGGCTTATCGCGACCTGATGGTGCGAATCTCCGGCTACAACGCTTATTTCGTCGAGCTTTGCAGAGATCTGCAGCTTGAACTTATAAACCGCGCGGATTACGGCATTGGATAAAATACAGGCAGAAATATTGCAAAAGCGCCCTTTCGGGCGCTTTTTTCAATGGATAAAACGATTGCGCGGACACAAAATGCACCGCTGTAACCGGAATGCGGTACATTTCACTGTGTTCATTTATCGTCTCTTTATTTCTTTTTTCCTCTGCGCCCGAAATACCTGAGCGCGGTCGGGAGATCGATCGCGGTATTCAGAAGCGCAGATCCGTAGAACCGGACGTTCGTCAGGATCACGTCCCCGGCTGCCATGAGTTTTTCGCGCCTTTCCTGCTGCTTTTTGAGCATGTTCAGATGTTCTTCCGGAGTATCAAAGAAGAAATCTCAAATATTTTTGCAGAGAACAAAGGCAGATATGGCTATCGACGAATAACAAAAGAGCTACGCAATCGCAACTACATCATAAATCATAAGACGGTGCAGAAACTGATGAAAGAACTTGGTCTTGTGTGCAGGGTTAGGATGAAAAAATACCAATCATTCAAGGGCGAAGTCGGCAAAATCGCTCCCAACCTGCTCGAACAGGATTTCACGACAGAGAAGCCCAATGAAAAATGGGTAACGGACGTAACAGAGTTCAGCCTATTCGGACAAAAGCTGTATCTTTCACCGATCCTGGATTTGCACAGTGGTGATATTGTGTCTTACACGATTTACGAAAGACCTTTCCTTAGGCGCATTCCGGCAAAAAGAAGCCGCACTTTTCAATGGCGATTTCCTTGCGCGTTTTTTCCATCCGCGTGCCGGCCAGGCGCTCAAACTCCGCGTCGATCTCCGCCTTGTGCTGCTTGAACAGAATGTCGGCATAGCGCAGGAAGATCAGGCCGAGGATCGGCTGACCGTATTTGTTTGCGGCCAGATGCGCGCCGGAACGCAGCACGTCCGCCGCGTGCCAAAGGTTGTCTTTTAAGGTTTTCAGTTCTTTGTCGGTCATAACGTTTCTCCGGATTCTATGTTTTGGGTTGGTAAAGCTTAAAGTATATCAATTTATTATATCATAAAACCCGGCGTCTGCAAGGTTCATTCCTATCATACAACTGAATTCTTAAGAAAACAGAGCGTCTGCATCCCACGTCGTGATTTTAGGCCTTGCGAAGCCATATCTTCTTTTTTTATGCAACAAAAAAGCACCTGCTTTCGCAGATGCCTTTTTCTGGTGGAGATGAGGGGGATCGACTCGCGCCGCGAACTGCGCGGCTTGGTCGGTCGCGGTCACGACAGTCCACCGGACTGTCGCTCTGTGCCGCA
>JAEEGG010011813.1_pt1 | contig 18946 bp, 25 predicted proteins | sample 9134161 | NCBI WGS metagenome assembly JAEEGG01 (sample SAMN16246543, study PRJNA631951) | gut metagenome | biome: gut microbiome; feature: rumen; material: CR-attached | host: Bos | place: Iran: Karaj | collected 2018-10 | reverse complement strand
CCAACGTTATCAGTTGAGTGAGAAGGAGAATCTGGATTTTATGTCGCTGGCTCATCAGTATGCCATCTACTTGATGGAGCATGACTGGAAGCCATTGGAGGATCACTCACCGAATGTCAGTCTGAAGACCTGGCTCATCAACGGGTTCCGTTATGTGGTGCTCGATGCACTGAAATGGTACAAGAAAGAGTATGGCAGCATCACGTTTGAGGATTATTTGCGGTCGTTTGACGTGACGAGCGATTTGCGGCTGCAGTTCAATCGGATGGTAGAAGATGTCTGTGACCATGCGCCGCTTGACAGGCAGGAGAGGCTACTTATCGATATGCTTTTATTGCGTGGCTTCAAGGGGAAAGAGATTGCAGCTCAAATGGGTATGACTCCATCGGCCATCTCGCAGAAATACAAGAAACTGAAGGAAGAAATCATCATACCGTATTTCAAGAAGAATTTCGACATGGACTTGGATATGGTGGAGGTGATGGACGAAAGGCTACGGGTAGGTGAGCAAAGCTCGGGAATGCGGGCAATTCTCAGTCGCGAGGCAACGATGGGAGAAGCCTCGATGCCAGCACCCACAATGCCAGGTTCTTTGGCAGATATGTATGCAAAGAGGTCGTGCGAGGATATAGACTTTATCAGAGAAGAAATTATGGAACAGAAAAGAACGACACCAGAGTTTATTACATCGTTGGAGCCGAACGAGATCTTTGTATTCGGCAGCAATCTGAAAGGTATGCACGGAGGCGGGGCTGCCTATATCGCCTACCGCAAGTTCGGAGCCATCATGGGCCAGGGCGTAGGTCTGCAAGGCCAAAGCTATGCCATCCCAACCATGCAGGGCGGCGTGGAAACCATCCGTCCGTATGTGGACGAGTTCATCCAGTTCGCCAAGGAGCACCCTACCCTCACCTTCCTAGTGACTCGCATTGGCTGTGGTATCGCCGGATTTACCGATGATGAAATATCTCCGCTGTTTGAAGGGGCACATGAGGTTGAAAATATCGTCCTACCTCCAAATTGGTAATTGCTATGTTAGGAGCAATCATAGGTGATATTGTAGGTAGCCGTTGGGAATTTAACCCAACTAACGACTATAACTTTGAGTGGCTGTCTGATAGCAACTATGATTAAGATGGATGTTGGACTGGAACCAAGGCCACAAGAAGAAGGTACTGCCTGTAGTATCGACGGAACAGGTGGCTAATGAAACTGAATGCAGAAATTCATTGTAAATGATGGGAAGAATACATGCCAAAGCCAGGGCGATATGGACTCTTGTCCTTAGCAAAACGAGTATCGCGGAAGATACGGAACAGGCAGCCCTGGGGCGACAAAGTGCCCACGTATGGGTCTAACCCTCGGATGCCTTCTATCAGTTCTGCACATAGTGCCTCTGCCATCTTTTTGGCCTCAGTATAACGCTGGCGGTTGTTGTTCTCCGACAAGTCTGTCAGAAACGAGATTATTTCTTTAACGTCATTCATTTGCATTACATCCTTCTTCGCTCGCGACTTGGCATAGCTCGAACAAGTTCGGCTCTGCTCTTGCTGCTCGCTCATTTCAGCAATTTTTTGATTTGTTTCTCAGTAGCGTTGGGCAACAGTTCTGCCAGATGTCCCACCATGCGCTGATAGGATTCCTCTGGAGTCCTGTCTGTCAGACAAGCCTCTCGGCCAATCAGCCGCTCTGGCGTTGTCAGCAGCGACCATCCGAAGCCATATTCCCGTCCGTGCTTGTCAACGGGATAGACAAAATCCTCGGTCACGATATGGGTGCCCATCTGTAAACGGCCCACATATGCATCAAACTTCGAGCGCATATTCTTGCCTGTGAAGTCGCAGGCGGCACGCAGTTCACGGGCTATCATGCTGCCATGTTCGCGCAGGGTGGTAAGGATGATATTCTCGATGGAGCCTTCCTCTGGCACAGGGTTATTGCTGCGACGCCAATTATAGAAGTCTGGCCACCACTCACGACTGATGAAGCCCGCCTTGCCTGCAAAGAACTTACCATAGACACAGCCGCCCTCACGCACCACGGAACCCTTCCATTGCCACAATGGCCACTCCCAAGTGCCGTCAGGGAACTGCGTGAATCGGCATTCCTCGGCCATCAGGCTCTCTGCTGCATAGCCCTGAATACCACTTTCAAGCAGCGGCAGGAATCCTACCTGACGGATACAGTCAATCAGCTCGGGGCACGAATGGATATATCCGATATCCCCGTTATGCTCTTGTATGTTTCTGAAATATTCTACAAATGCATTCATAAAATGTTAATCTGTTACCACTTCATCGAAATGCTCCTTGCCCCAGGCTATCACAGCCGTAAGTGCAGGCATCAGTGATTTGCCCGTCTCTGTGAGGGAATACTCCACTCGGGGAGGAACCTCCGGATAGACCTCACGATGTACCAGGTGGCTCTGCTCCAGATTCTTCAGCGTCTGCGAGAGCATCTTCTGGGAACAGTCCGTCATCAGACGACGAATCTCATTAAAACGCAATATACCCGTCTCGCTGGTGTGAAGCATATAGAGCACCAACATAGACCACTTGTCACCGAAACGACTCACTACTTGCCTGATAGGACAGGCTAAATACTCAGCTTTAATATCTGCCATAACTTCTAATTTTGCCGCAAAGGTAACCAATAGTTACTGAATTTCCAAATTACACTTAGTTAATCTAAGTTAATGTCACCTTCACAGAAGCCCGATAACATCACAATTCCTACTTATTTGTGCATTTCTTCTCGTAACTACTTGATTTTCAGAAAGAAAGCCACCCAATCTATCATGCCGAGTAACAAAGCGGTAACAAATGCACTCATTTATGGCTTTATGGATGGCTTTCGGGTTCAAAATTAAGGATTTCTTTCGAGATAGCCAAATTTTAAGGGGAAAATCTGCACTCAGGCATCAGGATTCTAAATATAGGATTTGAGCCATCCCGATATAGTCTGCTGCAATACTGATCCGAATATCATCACTTACGATATAATGATCCTGAATATAGAAATATTCCTCATCCCTTCCAATCTTAGCCCACACTTGGCAGATGGATTTACTCTTAATTCTCAGATCTTTTGCAGCTCGCATCACCTCTGTCTCGCTCTTATAGAAAGGATGCTGCTCTATCATCCTTTTATATTCCTCCGCAATATCAGGATGGCAATCCATCCGACCCTTAGCGGATTCATAAATATATCTCAGTTCGCTTTGGTTGAATCGACGTTCCATAACAATAATCATTTCAGGCTTCAGACTCCGATCCGTTCCCTATATAATATTTGAGATACCATTTCTTGAATGGCTCTACACATTCACGCATCGATCCGCTATCCCAATGGCAGAACCGATTGAATAGGAGTGCTTTCAGGCTTGCAGGGGTATCATCCATGATCTCGAAATATTTCAGACCTGAATCATTATACTCCCTCTCGATGGATTTAAGATAGGCGGCATCTGATCCGCTGGCGGATTTCGATGCCCTGATATTAAACTCCACCCAAGCCTTTTCATATCCCCATATCAGTTTGGAAACACCCTGAGGGCAATCATCCTCACCCCTATAATATCGGCATAACCGAATTAAGCTCTGCTCTGTCACCATATATCCCTAATTATATAATCTGAGATAGAAATCTTTGAAAGCATCAATATCCTCTCTTTCACTATATTGGAAATATCTATTCATGAGTAATGCTTTCAGGGTTATTGGGGTATCATCGAATTTCTGAAAATCATTCATTCCCCTGAGGATATATTCCTCTATACAGAAATTGATATGATCCGAATCCGCAATCATCTGATTAACCCATAATGATTCGATCCTCCAAGCCGTAAAACGAATATCGGTCTGAGGGAATGGGGAATCTTTCTCTCCCTTGTAATATCGGCAATGGTGTAACAGATCTTTTCTCTCCATAATGAATATTTATCCAACTCTAAGAGGGAAATCTATCAGGACTCTAAGAGCCTCAGGAACCGCCCTCCTTTCAAATCTTGCTGCAAAGATACTCATTTTTCCTGAGATCCCTCGCAGATAAAGGGTTTTTTTCGCATTTATACGATTTTGTTTACTTTCCATCATGGAATGTTTTCGGGTATTGTTACCCATTGAATATCACGCAGTTATGATATGGTATCGGGTGACGAGTACCAAAATAGCCCCAAAATTGGTATCTCTAAGATATCAATCTATCTCTCTAAGAGATCGCCCGAATCGCTCTAAGGATCAGGAATGATCCTCATCCCTGATGGATCAGATCGCCATCACGGATCATCGGATGGATCTCAGGAATTGCCATCGTGCGCATTTTTTATATAGATCGGCAAAATCGGCATTTTCGGCATTTTCATCTTCACAGCTCCTTATTTTTCGCCCTTTTTATTAGAGAGGGGCAAAAGTGGCATTTTAACAATCGATAACCTCATCATGGTTTGCGCATTTTGCGCATTTCCTGCGATCCTGACCCCGTTTCTCATCCTGAGGTGGGTATTTACCCATCCTGAGAGTGAAATCCCCTCAGAACCCCCGATTTAGATGATCTTATCTGTTGCATTGTCTGAAAGATTAAAGGGATGCCCGATGATGAGCACCCCCGATGATTGAATTGCGTTGAAATTATATCCCGTTGAGTTCATTGAGATCCCTCATTGCTGAAAGGAGATGGAATATTACCGACTTGCATAGGCTGATGCTCTGATCCTTTTTCTTGATGATCTCTGAGATATCAGGATCTTCGCCTGATTCACAATAATCATCCCAAAAGGGTCTTAGTCCGCAATCCTCGATGAACCATTCCCTCAGCTCTCCTAAATCCTTATAGCCGTTCTTACGGTCTTTCTTCGTATTCTTAGCCATAGCCTCATCATTTATGATTTGATGAATCGATGCACTCAAAGAAATATCCTGCATCCATAAGTACCTGATTCTTCTCGGTGATGGCATTCAGGATGCCGCTCACCACATCGAGGGACTTGATGAAAGCCTGATAACGATCTCCGTGCTGGGAGAGTTCCATCACTACCGATGGGAGATCTGCGAAGAAATCCCGAAATGAGGCTCCCGTGATTTCATCTGTGATGTTGCCACAATCAGCGAGGTTGCTGAGATTCATTCTTACCAAAGCATTGCGGATGGCTGATGCTTCATTCTCTGTGATCTGTTTCATAATCCTTAATTTTTGAAATTGAACAATATTCTTTTGATGGGAGGGTTGCCCCTCCCCTGATTAAACTTGGTTTATTTCAGATTCTCGATGATGGCATCCTTATCGAGCTGCCATATAGCCATATCATTCTCCAATTTGTATGCGATATAGGCTTTGAAGCCGATCTCTTTGATGATGAGTTCCCTCAACTCTGAGGATGAATATCTCTCTGAGATACCGATGAGGGAATACATAAGCTTTGAGCGATCATCGATACGATCCTTGCGATCATTCCTCAGGGCTTCATTCTCATCCCACAGGATCTTGATCTCATCTCTCAGCTCCTTTTTCTCATTCCTGAGATTCTTCATAAGGGGTTCGATGGTAGTCAGGCGGAGATGGCTATCGGCTGCATCCTTGCAGATCGCATCATAGGCTTTCTGAATGCCCCCATTCCTTTTCCAAGCCTTGCACCACTTATCCTTATCGTTTTCACTTGATGCCATATATTCAGGCTCGATTACTGAATGATAGTAACTCTCGGTGGGTGCGAATCCCGTTCTTTCGATAAATTCTTGTATTGTCATAACTCTTAATATTTTGGTTTTGTGCTGCAAATATAGGGCTTTTTCTGATTGCCGCCAACACCCGAAAAATGCCGAAAATGGGCATCGGTGCTTAATAAGCATCGGGTTTGGTGCTTATCAGGAATCAGGAAAAAGGGCTTTTTGGTCTATTTTTGGCTCAAAAGTGGAATTTTCGGGCAAAAAATCGCTCAAAACCCCACTAAAAAGGGCGATTTCGGGCATTTTGGTGCTTAATAAGACCATGTAAAAAATCTTAAAATTTGCGATGAGGCTCAAAATGGCTCGAAAAAGCGCAAAAAATCGGGTCGAATGGCATCTACATCCATCGACCCGACCGAAAGATTCCGAAAGATTCCGAATGACGTTCCAAGCTCTTACCCACTCCTGAGGGAAAGGGGTAAAGGGCATAGCTGACCTCATCCATCCTTGCGACTTTGTGAGTAATTAAACCCTGCGGAGTTTCCGCAGTACCTCAGCCCCTTGGCAAAAGGAGCCTGAGGGTTCCGTTATCCCCACTCAGGGGATTATTTCTTATCAGGGAGCTTATTAGCCCATATCTCTGCATCCTTGGCGGCATCAGCCTCAACATTCTGAATGGCATCGATCCAGTCCTTATTGGCTTCCTGAAAGGTTCCATCTATCTGATAGCCTCTATCGGGCAATCCATTGGCGAAAGATTCGGCATCCTGCTTCATCTCATCCTCGCTCATTGCATAGTCCAAAATTCCCATGATTATTCTTTTTTATTGATTGAACTCTCTATTTCCTTGATGATGCTCTCACCCATGATCTTTGAGTTATTGATGGTGATCCCATTTTTCAGAGCCTCATCAGCATTCTCGAATTCGATATGTCTGAGCTGATTCCAATCGAGGTAAATCATTCCATCTGATGTAGTGATCAGACTATCATTGTAGGCATCCACATCACCGATACCATAGATGATAGATCCCTTGGCAGCAGAGAGGATTCTGACCTCTCTATCGAAATCCACCATCTGCTGATGGAGAGCCTTAGCCCTTTTTATGAAATCCTGAAAATAGTCACCTGAGGCATAGATGGTGTTATCATCCTCGATCATCTTACGATCATAGATGACCTTTCCTTTCTTGACGGAGATATATTTCACTCTCTCATCTGAGATATATCGGCATAGATCATCATATCCCGAAAGATAGAGCTTTACCCCTTTTCTATCGATGATCTCTCTCGTTTCATCAATCAGCTTATCAATGACCTGATAGGCATCAAGCAGGGAATCCAAGAACTCCTGCCTCTTAACGGGGATTGCAATGCCAGCAGCCTCCAATTCATAGGCGGCTTTTAGATTCGCCTTGATGGAATCAGTATGAAGCATTGCCAAATCCTTTACGATCTCATCCGTCACCTCAAAATCCTTTGCGAATATACCATGATCTCTGAGCTTTGCGATCAGATCATTCATCAATCCACAGAATGTTTCCAAATCGGCACACATCCTTGCGATGCGATTGCCATCCCTTGAAATGGGGATCATTTTCTTTTCTTTCATAATTCTCATTTTTTAGTTTGATTATACCTTTTTATATTCTCCTTTTAGAAGTTTATTAGCGAGGGATTCAGCCACCAATTCAGCCGAGGTCAGGACATCACGATGATGGATATTCTCGACATAGGCTGCATAGTTCATCCCAGCACAGACAATGAGAGCCAATCCCTGAGGATAGTCAGCCTTGATCTTATCCAAGAGCTTCTTTCCCTCATCAACTCCATTCTTATCCGATTTTGTCACCTTTCGATAATCCGCTGAGGCTCCCCGAATAACCTCATTCCCATTGAGTAGGATGGTATATCCGATGGATGATCTCAGGTTTCCCGTGATATCATTATAATTGCCTCTCTGACGGGCTACCCTCACACATTCCTCACCGATATATGAGAGCCTTTGGATCAGGCTATCGATTATCCGACCCTTGAAAGCCTCGATATTCGCTCGGATCTCATTCTTATTGGTCTTGTTGACTATCGATTTTCCCATGAATTTGCACTAAATCGCTACTTTTTTGTTACTCGGTGATGCAACTCGGTTGATTTCTCCCCTGATTATCACGCAGATAGATCGAATCGGTTGCAAAACCATCATTTTTAAGACTATGATTTCAGAGCCTCTTAGCCATCCCTGAGAATGAGCCTTTCACCTCGGAAACACCATCTTTCTCAATCTTCACCACCGAATAGCCTGAAGCCTCGATCTCAGCAGATGCCCCGTGCATCAATATGATGCGATATAAAGCCGTCTCATCGCATTTGATTTCGGCTTGGGTATTCCCCACCAAGAAAGCCCTCTGAACCCCTGAGAGATTGATTTTCCCGCAATCGATATAGACCCCGAATCTCTCAGGATGATATTTCTTGAACATCCTGAATGTCTCGATATCAGGAAAGCCATACGTGGTAAGGAATTCGGCTCCCTGAGCTGAGAACATCAGGGAGATCATTTCCTCCATCGATTCAGTCCCCTTGAACATATTGCATACATTCAATTTCTCTGCCACATCTCTCTTACCCTGACGGATGCAAGATGCGGATGCAAGTACCTTAGCCCTGCGCCATTTCTTTTGAGCCTCAACGATTTCTTTCATAATGCTTAATTATTTGAGTTTGATTCCTTTCATATTGATATCATCAACTGCATTTTGGAGATTCTTAACCACCTTTTTCGTCTCATCCATAGTCCGATCCATATTCTGAGTGGTTCGATCTATGCTTGTGACTCTATCGAGGATCGCATTTGCGGTATCATTCAGATCATTCACTCCCTGAACGAGGGTATAGGTATGCCCCTGAATGGTTGTCAGACGGGCATTGTTCTCATCGACAGAATCCTGAGATGCGGTGGCGATCCCCCTTGCAGCTGCCTCCCTGCCGACTTCCTCAGGGCTAAAATATTGCTTCATATCCTCGGATAATCCATCCCACATCTCCCTCATCAATTCTCCTGCCTGATTCAGATCAGAGGCAAATTGTGATGCTGAATTCTTGACCGCATCGATGCCTTGGAAATTACCCTTATCATCGAACCATCTCTTTTTGTATTTATCAAAGAGCTGACCGATCCTCGGCTCCAATACCTGAGAGATGAGCATCCTTTGAAGAATATCCCTCACGATATCATTCACTTTCTGATGCCAAGCCTCCATCGCATCCTCACCCTGAGCTGCTGCATCAAAGAATGCCTTTCCGAGTTCTGAGGAAAGATCCTGAGCGGTGGAACCGATGATTTCCTCCAGCATCTCATTGATGAGATCAGCCATCTCATTTGCGAGTTCCTGAATATCACGTTTCCAATCATCGATCTTACCCTGATCGACATCCTTTTTGTCTTGTTCTTCCTCGATCTGCTTATAGATGAGGATCTGCTGCTCCGCAAGGTTTTCGAGCTGCTTGCGGGAGTTCATATACTTATCACTACCGAGAGCCTTGTTTGCGGTATATTCAACCTTTGCATAGGCATCGGCAATCTTCATGACAGATTTCTCGATAGCCTCATTGTCATAGAGGATATGACCGATCATCTGCCCCCAAAAGCTGCCATATCTCTTTGATACCTCATGGAGCCTCATCACCTCTGCGGTGGTCTGAATATATACATTCCGAACCCTCTCCATAGCATCACCGAGTTTATTCTGCAATCTGACTGCATCCTGATTATCGAGTTCCCATTGGAGCTGATCGATCCGCCTTTGCAGATTCTCGATTTCCTCCTGCTTCGCATCATCATCATTGAAAAGGGATGCGATGGCGGTAGCCACTTGGAGAGCTGCCGAAATGACTGCGAGGATCACGGATGCCTTCTCGATGGTTGAGATGGCGGCGGCTCCTGCTGCCGCTGCACCCGTAGCCCCCTGAGCGGTTGCCTCTACGGTTGTCTCAATTCCTTGGGCTGCACTCTTTCCGACATCTGAGACTGCATCGATTACGGATGATGTCGCATCGAGGATCTTATCAGTAAAATCAAGCCCTTTCTCAATACTATTTGCAAGATCTGCTGAGAAAACCTGAGCGAGATCCTTTGCCTTGCCTCCGACATCGGTAACAGCCCCTCCGACTGATTTAAGATGTGTCGCAAATGTCTTATAGGATGAGGTGAGCTTATTTCGGGAATTAACGACCTTGTTCTCCGCCTGAATATTCCTCTGCGTTGCCTGAGTAAGTTTATTTCGGGCATCCGTTTCCTTTCGGGTTGCATCAGCCAATTCCTCACAATCTGCGGTAAGTTCCCCGTTATCGATCCGATCCAAGATCTCACGATGATATTCGAGAGCCGCATTAAACTCGGTTTGAGCCTCATTGACCTCTCTCTGAGCGGATGCCATCTCTGCGAGGGCATTGGTAAGCTCCGTTTTGGCTGATGCCATATCATCGATGGATTTCCGCAAGGCTGAGAATGGATTGCGGGATGCGATCTCATCCTCCATCTTGGTAATGGCTTCCTGATAGTTCCTGATCTCGGTTGCATCCATAGATGATTTATTATCCTCGAAATACTTCTTGATCCTTTCGAGATTGAGTTTCAGGGCATCGGCTGAATGTTTACCCATATCTCCAAAGATAGCATCCCAATCGATAGCCTTTTTGAAATCATCACTCTGCAACTGGGCGAAAGATGCCTCCATCTGCTTGATAGCCTCATCCAAATATTCAGAGGGGATATATTTGAGCTTCTGCGCCCATTCCCTTTCAAGTTTCTCCATCTTCTGCTGGGTGGTTCCATAGGCATCGATGAGGGAATCCGCATAGTTCTGACGGATGGCGGCAATCTCCCTCTCGCCATTCTCAACGATCAGGCTCAGACCCCGATAGAATTCCTCTGAGATCTTCTTGTCTTTCAGCAGGGATTCCATATATTGCTCTGTTGACATCTTACCCGCATCGGAATTGAGCCAACCATCCTCGGTAGCCCCTTTCTGCTGCATATAGATCTGATGCTCTGTCTCCTTTCTGACCTCTGCGAGTTTCCTGAGGTTATCTTTCCAATCGGCAATGCGCCTTGCGGTTGCCTGACGGGAAATATTTATCTCCTTGGTAAGTCCATCCTCTTGTGATTGGATGATCGCATCGGTGATATCATCATTAGCATCCTTGATGTATTTCTTGACCTCATCCCGATAAGCCTCCATGATCTTTTTCATCTCGGCTGCTGATTTCTTGGGATCAAAGGCATTGCCATTCTTACCGCCCTTGGCAGAATTCGGATCGATATGGAAATTGAAATCATTCTGAGATTTGAAATCGAGGATCTGCTGCTGCAACTCCTTATATTGAGCCTCCCATTTATCAACCTCTCCCTGAGCCTCATCAATGGCTTTCTGACGGGCGATCTGATCCCCTGCCTTGGTATTGTACCAATGATCGTATTCTCCATTCTCAGCATTATTCTTGACCGAAAGGAGATTGATATAAGCCTCGGTGTATTTATTTAGAATAGCCTGAGCCTGAGCCTCCATCATCAACATCTGACAATAATTGGCTCCCTTGGTTTTCAGGATCTCGAGCCATTCAGCACGGGATTTGTGATATCCGAGGGTCTGCCCATATTTCGAGTTGAGATCGCTGATGAGCTTCTTTTCCTGATCCTGAGTGCCATTGAACTTTTCGAGGGAACGGATCGCATCATCGATCCCCACTTTAGCCTTTGCGAATGTCTCATTGGCATTCTTCATCATCTCCTGCTGCTCTTTGATGGCTTTCTTGGCTTCCTCGGCTTTCTTCGAGAAATGGGAATAAGCCTCATATATGGCGGTCACTCCGAGAGCGATCCATCCAAGGATGGGGATAGATGCCATAAGGGATTTGATGGCTGCACCAATCATCCTGAATGATCCTGCAAGTCCGATATTTGCCCCCGTTGAGGCTACTGCAGCCCCCGTATTTGCGACATCGGCTGCGGTATTGGCTCCCGTTGCAGCCGTTGCCCCTGAGGTCGCTGAGGCTTTGAGCCTCTGAGCGGCTGCATTTGCCTCTGTTGCGATCGTGGATGATTCCTTTGCGGCATTATCGGCAATTGTGGCGGCTGTATCTGCCTCCATCTCACCCCGACCGATGGCAAGGATCTTATTCCACCATTCCCTGAGTCCGTTCAGGGTGACTAATTGGAAAGCGGAATCTTTATCAAGGGTCTGTTGCAACTGCTGCAATCCCATCGTGATAGCCATAGCGGATTGCACCCTCATCATTATCCGTTGTAAATCCTCATTCTCATCACCAAAGAGGGCAATAACTCCCTGAGCTGCCGAGAATGCTCCCGACAATCCCGAAAGCCCTGAGATGATGCCCTGCATTCCCCTTTGATCGTGGGCGAGGATATTAGCCTGAGCGGTGGCATCCCCCCAAGCATCGGTGAGCCGCCCGACTTCCTCCTGCATCTCTCGATATTTATCGGTGTTCCTTTGTCCTGATGCCTCCATTTCGATGAGTTCCATCTTCAGCTCTCTAAGCCTCTGACGGAGAGAGGAATGCTTCACCTCAGCCTTGGAAACTTCCTCGGCTTCTTTCTTCACCTCCTGCTCAAAGGCAGAGAGGGAATCAGCAACTTTCTCGGTCTCTGATATGAGCTGCTTTCTGAGCCTGATCGTGTTCCTGATCGCCTGAGCCTCAGCATTGAGTTTCCGATAGGTATCATCATCTCCTTTCATATAAGCCTCAGACATCTTTTCGCCCAGCTCATCATATTGCTTTTCGAGATCAGCGATGGCGGCTTTATTAGTATCGATTACCCTATCAATCTCGGTAAATGCTTCACCGATCTTGCTCAGGGTCTCATCGACATTGGAGAGGATATCGATCTTGACCGTAGGGATTGATTGGAATGCCTGATCGATCTTTGCACTCGCACTCTCGGCATTATCACCGATTGATGCGATCTTGGCATTCAGTTTTTCAGCAGCCTCATCGACCCCTGATAGATCGAGCATAGCACCAAAGCTGAGAGTTCCATCTTCATTCTGTTTCATGTAGCATTTTATTTTTTAATTATTTTATTTATTATCTTTGGATTATCCTTGATAAAATAGGGTGATTTTCCCCTCCTACGGGTATCTACAATCTTATCGGCATTATCGGCAATCCACTCCCTGAATCCTTTAGGATATTCGGTGATCTGATTTTCTTTTGGCTCATAGGATTCGCCTTTCAGAAATGCCTCATTCACTTTTGCCATCTCATCCACACTGATGAGGATAGGAGTTGCATAGCAATAGCATTGAGGATGCCATCCCGTGAAAACGAAATCTTTTGGATAGTCCCCTTGGAGCTTATCGCAGATATCTTCTTCTTTATGGCTCCTTGATACTTGGATTCTCTGTCCGATAACGAATTCCATCTGCTGCCATCGATGATGATCTGCCATCCGATATGCTATATTGGTTTCCGTGCGGGCTACCCTCATCGCATTCTTTGCCGATGATTTATAAACTCCCACCCCCGTTTTATAGGAATCTCTATCGTAATCAATAAAGTGGATCTTTCCAGTTTTCTCATCCCTGATCTTCTTTTTCCATTTCAAACCATAGATGGGCTTTTTCCCGATGGTTTCCCCCGTCTCAGGATCGATGACATCTTCTTCGCCAATCTTATATCTGAATCGCCTGAACATCAAATCAGGGTCTTTGAGATATTCCCTGATCTTTCGGCTCATTGATGATGCGGAATCTCCATCTTCAATAGATATAGTCATTGCGATCTCCATTTCCTCTCTGAGTTGTTTAACCGATTTCCATATACGATCCGAGAGATTCAACCCCCTTTCTCTCCGTTTGAAAAAAGCATCACGGGCTGATTGGTTCCTATCCGTCCAACGATGGAAAGTGGATAGATCGAGGGTTTTCCGACCCATAGCGGATGCAATGATCTCATCACATTCTTTGTTGGCAATATCCCATTCCTGATAAATCCCCCGCTTGATCGTTCTTACCGATGCAGACTTCAGATCATTCAGGATCTCATTAACTTTGCGCTGCCTTGCAACGCTATCCCCATCAAAGGAATACATAAACCCCTTTTCGAGTGTAGGGATGGTTTTGTAGAGATTCAGAATATTGGTGACGGCATAGGAGAATAGGATATTTATCATCATCGCATATTCCTCATTCCGTTTGGCTCTTTCCGATGCTTCATCCTGAGCCTCATCTTTCTTTTTTCTCTTGTTTTCTTCTTTCATAAATCCCTTTTTATATGATTGCGCATTTTGCGCACTTTAACAATTCTTCAAAGATTCGCAGATACCCCGTTTCCTTGCGATCTGACTGCGATTCTCGGATCAGGTGGATAGTTATTCAGCCTTGTGCCTGAAATCGCAGGAGAGAGCCGTTTTCTCATTTGGAACGATATGAATCATTCTCAAAGATCACTTTCTTCATCATCTCATTGAACCTATCCGCAATTCTATCCCCATATTTATCTCGGATCTGTTTTGGATTGAGATTGGTGGTAACAATGGTGAATAGCTGCTCATTATAGCGATAGGATATGAGATCAATGACGGGATTCAGGATGTTTCCATAATCCATGACCTCTGCTGGTTCAATTCCCAAATCATCGATAGCGAGCATCGGTTTTTCCCGAACTTTCCTGAATTGCTCATAATCATCCTTGTTGAGCCTTGCGATCTCCCTTGCATCGATCATTGATACAGATATCGATTCGCCATAGGCATTTTTGGCATCGAGGAAATTGATAAGTGATCGGATGGCTCTCATAAGGGTGGTTTTGCCGTTTCCGCATTTTCCACAAAGTAGGATACCAAACTTATCCTGATCTATGAGCCAATCTGCTGCATCGCTGATCTGAAATCTAAGCTCATCACTATCTTTGAAAGATCCGTGCCGATACTTGATCTCTGCCATTACTGATGCGGTCAGCATATCAACTACCTGAGCCTTTGTATATGGGAGCCTGAACAGATCCTTTTTGACCCTACCGTTCAATAGTTGATTCATCAACTTATCCACATCAACCTTATAATTCTCATCTATCTGATACATATCGCTATTATTTAGAAATCTCCTTCATATTCGCTCCCTGAGGATGCTGATACATCGGTTCCCCGCCTTGCATCCTTGGATGGGGGTTGCTGGGGCTTGAATTCAAATTCAGGTTGCCGACTATTCCATCCCCTGAGGGCTGCTTTCCAATCTTTCATTTTGGTCTTACCGACCATCCATCCCTTACTCTCATAGAAATCGAGGAATCTTTGAGGATCGAAAGAATATCCCATCTCAGAGCAATAAGCCTGAATATCTTCGAGAGATGGCGGGGTGAACCGCTTGGCGGTTTGCCCTATCTTACCATTTACATTATCTTTATCATTATCATATACATTATCATTAGGGTTGTTTTCGGTTGAATTCGGTTGAATTGGGTTGTTTTCGGTTGAATTCGGTTGTTTTGCCGCATTCCGATTCCCTTTTGGTGCTCCACCCTTTCTACCATTATTCTGATTGATTAGTCGCTTTGATTTAGCATTATCAATTTGCATCTTAATACCTTCAAACATCGCTTCAATACCACCATCTCTATCATAATAGAAATCAGGCATCTCACCAAAGCATCCATATCGGACGATATCTCTGATTGCCAAAAGTTGAGCTGCTTCATCCTTTAGCTTTCCTATCTGAGATAGAAATGTACCATAGAATACGAATGAATCCATATTATCTTTTGTTTCCATGATTCGCCCTCCCATGCTGCTTGTCAATATTCGGGCGCACCTTGGTATTGAAATAATCCAATGCAGCCCCTTTCAGGTTCTTTGGTTCCTCACCATAGACCCCATATCTCGAAATAGCCATATAGAAGCCATATCGTTCCTGAGAATCACTAAGACTATCCCCGAACTTGACCCAATCGGCTAAAAAATTGAATTCTGTCCCCTTGCTCATTGCCTGATATAATCTTTAGGTAAGAAATAGCGTTTGAATCGATCACCATAGTCATTCCGACACCACTCATCGAGGATGGGGAAATTCTTATTCCTTAGATGCCTGATATGCGTTCTTGGATCAGATTGCCCAGTCATAATAGAAATATCAGCAACACTATAATGACCACCCCTCTGCAGGATCTTCATCAATCTTTTCTGCTGCCTTGGTAGATCCTCCACCAATACGGCAAATGTACCATTAACCTGACTCATATCTTGCCTCCTTTCTTTGTCTTAAATGATAATGCTTCGGTAACAATTTCATCATCAGTATCATACCGATTACGTTTCATCCAAGCCTCAATCTCAGAACGATCAAAATACATCTGCTTTCCAGTTGGCTTATAAAAGGGAATAATCCTTTTATGAGTAAGTTGATATATATATCCCTTACTCATCCCCGTGAGGATAGCAACATCATCGATATTGAGAACATTCTTAGCAGCCAAGGTGCTGAGGCTCTCAATCCTTTCCAATCTCGAAATAATTTCCTGAATCATAACTCCTTAATTTTGTGACATCAGGAAGTGCGCACATCCGTTTGTCGATTGAACTTGGTGCAAAATTAAGGAGAAATATAGATATAAAAATTAGACATCTACCCCATAAGAGTAGATGATCTAATAAATGTTGCCTATAATAATTATAGGAGATTCTCTTTATTGAGATCTTTCGCTTGAGAAATCAATTTATCAATTATAATACAGATCTCATTCCCCCTAAGAATTCCTTTATGATCAGTAAATGTTTTATAATTTTCCGATGCGGAGCTATAATTATTTGAGTAACTCCTTGCTTTTCCACCAAATATCGATGCGCAGATGCTGAATGGTATTTTTTCAATTGGTTTTTCAATCGACTCATTGATAGCCTTATATATCTCAGCAAAGAAGTATGCTCTATATCTAATAGGAAGAGTATCATTCCAATGATAGACCTTATCAACCCTAACCATCCATTCCTTTTCGATAGCGGCTTCTATCATATATTGGGTAATTTTATGATTTAGGAACTCCGACACCTCAGGACTCAACTCGGTTTTAATGGGTGCAGCCTCTCCATGAGTGATCTCCATTCTGAACTTTGTCAATCCATCACGCATCATCATAGCCAAAAAGAATGAGAGGGAATCTTTCAGGATCCAATCGGATAGATCATCGCCCAGTCTATCCTGATTCCTCCAATAGTAGTCAGCCGTTGCCTCTTTCAGAACCCAGCTAACCCCCTCATATCCCCAATGGTTCTGATCCTCATATCCTTTCAGGGCAAAAGAATCCTCATCAAACCTGAGGTTATTCATTGCTTTCTCGATAAATTCCATCTTTCCCTCAGGATCCATCCCATAAATAGCCGCATAGATCTCGGATAGTTGCTTCTGAGAGGCTTTATCAGCCTCACCCCATACCTTATCCACCACCTGATTTATCTCCGTATATCTCCCATCATAGAGAGCCAAAAGCCTCTCCTTATCGGATGGGAGTCTGTTTCGGATAGCCTTGATTATATGATCGTGGAATTCTGAGAAAGATACCCTCTTATTATTCTTGATGATGGCATCGGCAAAGGATTTTTCGGTACTCCACAAGATCGAGGTATCTCCCAAGTATGGGGATTCCTTTTCTCCATGATAGAATCTGCATAACTGCGAGATCATTACTTTCTTCATATCCATCCCTCCATCAATCGAAAACCTTATCAACCAAATTCACAGCCTCATCTTTCTTGGAATTCACGATCTTTGCATAGATCTCGGTGGTAGCCACCTTTGTATGACCCAATAATTTCGAGGTGGTATAGAGATCAGCCCCTAAGGTGAGCATCAAAGTTGCGAATGTATGGCGGGCGGTGTGATAGCTCAGATGCTTGGCGATCCCTGCATCCTTAGCCCATTTCTTGATGACAAGATTCGCCCAGTTCCTGACGGGTAAAGATCCGAATATCTTATCATCATCTGAAGCCTTACCCCTCTCAGGCATCCATCTGAGTGCCTGCTTGGAGAGAGGCAAATATAATGGCTCCCTTGTTTTCTGCATCACGATCTGAATGCGATATTGTTCCCCATCACGGATGATATCACCCCATTTCAGGGTCTCGATATCCCCGATTCTCAATCCGCAATAGCAGGAGAATAGATAAGCCATTTTCACATCATCTCGACCGCAAGGGGTATCGATGAGCCTCTTAACCTCATCGATGGTGAGGAATTCCCTCGGACTCTCAGGAACCCGCATCTTTCCCTCTCCATCTATCTTGTTGAATGGATTCTCTGCGATCACCTCAGCCCGAACCGCCTCATTCAGGATATTATTCATATAGTGGATATAATTGAGCTGAGTGATGGGCTTCAATGGTCTGCCGTATCGATTACGATATTCCCCTTTGACATATCTCAGAAAGTTCAGGCAGAAAGGCTTATCGATATCCTTCATCAAAAGATCCTTGCAACCGAATTTCGTAAGCAGGGCTATGGTGCAATCGATATATTCAGTTGTGCGAACCCCTCTCTTTATTGCCCTATCCCTGAATTCCTCGATCCAATCAAAAAGAAGTCTATTCCCCTGAAGTCCACTTTTCTTGAGTCCACCCTTCTCCTGAGTTAGTTTCAGTATTCTATCCGCTTTTATTGCATTTGCAGATTTTAGAGTGATCTCATTCTGTTTTCTTGATGTCTCATCCACCTCAGGAACGAGATACAATTTCAGGAATTCATAATGATGCTTGCCATTCAGATAGGTATCGAGATAGATGCTACGATTCCCGCCCTTGAGTTCCTTGATCCGCATTCGGATCGGCTCCTTTGCTTTGATTACCTTTTTTTTCTTCGCCATAATAGAATGAATTTGTTACCGCTGCAAAGATACATATTATTTTTGAATCCACCAAGGAAAGTCACAAAATAGTAACAAATAAAAGTAAAAAATGGGTCAATAAAGTATCAAATATTGCCCATCCTGATAATAGGCAACATCGGCAAAACTCCTTTATTTATTTGACTTTTGGCTATATCTTGTTTGATTTTGATTTTGTAAAGTTATAAAACCTACTTTTTGGTAACTATCTCACCAAAAAGTGCCTTCTTGTGGGAATGAAAAACTTGCCGTACCTTTGCAGCGTCAAAACGAAAAAACAACATTTTAAACGAATAAGAATTATGAAACAGATTGAAACAATTAAGAGTGGTAAGAACTTCAGCGCAGTAAGCGTAGGTAAGATGAGTGAGATTATCGAGCATGTGCTTCCGATG
>JAEEGG010011811.1_pt1 | contig 18950 bp, 16 predicted proteins | sample 9134161 | NCBI WGS metagenome assembly JAEEGG01 (sample SAMN16246543, study PRJNA631951) | gut metagenome | biome: gut microbiome; feature: rumen; material: CR-attached | host: Bos | place: Iran: Karaj | collected 2018-10 | reverse complement strand
GTTCAAACTTGCAGGCACGGTCGTATGCAAAGCCTGCCACACTCGCAAACGCCTTGAGCAGCTCCTTTTCATGATCGTTGTAGGGCATGGGGCTGCTGCTTTCAAGGCAAATCGCGATTTCGGCCATTTCGGCATCGTGCTTTGCCGCAATAGGCATCACAAAAATCTGGCGCAGGTTCAGGTTCCTCTTTTCGGAATCGTTCAGGCGCGGCACGTAATCCTTGAACCCAGGCGCAAAGCTACGTTCTATAGGACGGTTGCGCATGATCGACAGCACGAAAATGCCCTTGTCCGAAAGCGTGAAGCGCTTGTTCAGGAACTGTTCGGAATCCACGCCGTCACAGAAGACCACGCGGCCATTCATCTCTTCGTCCTTGTCGAGAGCAAGAATCGTCAGGCGGTCGTAGGCCATATTCGCCTTGACGTAATTGATGATTTCCTTATAGATATCCTTGACCGACATGGTCTTGAAGAACTTGCGCAAGTAGTTGTAAAGTCCACTATACTGCTGCAGGGCGATATGCTTCTGCGCCGAATAGAATCCCTTGTAGTCGAGCATGGAGATGGCACTAGCCACAAAGCTGAGCGCACGCGCCGTCATGTCATTAAAGGCATTCGGGTAAGTAGAATCCAGCACCACGGCACCTACGCGGATGCCGCTACCGTGATCCACCAGGGGAACGGCCACCACGGACTTGATCGGGGTCGAATCCACGTAATACTGCAGGCTTTTCGCTCCCGGCAAATCCCCTTCAAGGAGCCTTGTCACACCAGAACGGAAAAGCTGGCTCAAGAGCCCGGACGTTTCCGAAATACGGGCGGAGGGGTTCACCGAGATTTCCTTGTCGTTCACAAAGTTACGCACCCCCCATTCCCTGGGGTTGTCGAACTGGGTAAAAACCAGAGCGGAATTCACATGGGGCACGACCGACTTGAGGGCGAGGAGCATATCGGTCATCGCACGGTTAATGTCGGCATTGGCACGCGCCCACACCTGGCTCACCTTGAGGGCGGCCTCGGGTTCGTTCGCCATGCCGTTACTGTTGCGGAATTCCGAACGCAGATCGGGGGCAACCTCGGGAATGGCCCCCGTCGCACGTCCCTTGATAATCATCGGAAGGGAACCCGTCGACGACGGACCCGCGAGGCGCGGACGGTTCAGGCAGGCAAGCACAAAGGCCACCACCGCAAAGGGAATCAAGAACAGGAGCATTCCCCCCTGGAACGCAAGGCCAATAAAGAGCCCCGCAACGACGAACAATACCTCAGCAACAGCCATATTTATCCCATTATAACCGGAAAGAACGATACAGCATCACGACAGATACGCCACCGTAAACAAAGTGACTAATCCACGCCGCCCAGAAAGGCGATAGTGCACCATTTTCTCCCATCTTTAAACCAATTCTTTCAAGGATATAATAGCTAAAAACAATCAACAGGCCAACCCCGAACTTCTGGGAAAGGCCCCCAGAACGGCTATACCGGTGGCAAAGGGCGGCCCCGATCAAAAGAACGATCAAATTCATCCAGTGAGCGGATCTCTTAAACTCAAGGGCGGTCTCCATGGCACGCGTATCTTCACCGGAACGGCGCAGCACGTTGATTCGCGCCTTCACCATCTTGGAATCCATTTCGTCTGCCGTCTGGCGCTCGTTAATCAGGTCGTTCGGATGGGTTCCTACCTTATTGCAAATCTTTTCATGCGTAATCGGGTAGACGTTCACCGAGCCGTCCTTGTTGAATTCGCGACGGTTCCCCTTTTCGAACTGCCAGCATCCCGGTGGCGGGTCAACACTTTCGAGCCTCGCCAGCGAATCGAGGGAATCGGCAGGGGGAGTTTCTACCCAACGGACCATCTTGGCGTCATAGCGTTCCTGCAGGCGCCCCTGGTCCCTCAAGAGCAGCACCACGTCACGGCCGAGGCGGCTCTTGCCCGAATAATGCCTAAAGAACCAGCTCGCGCGTTCGCTATCGATAAAGGTAAAATCGCGTTTTTCCTTGATGCGCGGATTCTTCTTTTTCTGGGCGTTGGTTTCCATCGTTTCGAGGCGCTTGTGGTTTGCGTCAGGGAGCCAGAGTTCGCTCATTTCGTAGGAGCCTATCGACACGAGGACACCGAAAATAAAAATCGGGAAAAGCGTTTTCAGGGGACTCTGCCCCGAACTCTGCATGGCACTCGTCTCCAGGTGACGCGCCATATTCCCCACCGAGGCCAGCACGGCGATAAAAAGGGCGACCGGCGTAATCAGGTACACCATGTAGGGAATGTAGCTTACATAGTATTCTACCGCATCCTTAGTATCGCGGGCAAGCCAGGTCTTGATATTTCCAACAAAGTCAATGACCGCAAACATGAGGATTGCGCCCAGAAGCACCAGCAGGAACATCTTCATGAAGTTCCACATCATGTAACGGGTGAACTTCATCCGAACCTCCTGCCGAAAAAGCCGAAGATGTTCTTGAAGAAACGCCCGACGGCACGAATCGCCCTGAAGAACTTGGAATCCCCCGAGAAACGGTCACGAACCATCGCAATCGTAATGAATATACCGAACGAACCGATAATGATATTCGACGCCCACATGGCAAGAATCGGATTGATAAGCAACCTATCCGCCATATTTTCGCCCCCGATCAGGCAAATCCAGTAAATCACGAAGAACGAAAGACTGTAAAGGATACCCGTACCGATGCCGCCCTTACGAGCCATGATACCGAGAGGCGCCCCGATCAGGATAAAGATAAAGCAGGCAAAGCCCGTACTGTATTTCTTGTGGATTTCGACCGTGTACTGCGCCTTGCGCTTGAGTTCCGCTTCCATGCGACCGTACAGGCGTTCCGTGGTACGAAGGGAAGAAATTTCCTGGATGCGAATGCGCTGCAAGGACCTGCGACGCTGGATGGAATCCAGGGCTACGCCGCTTTTCACCTCGCTTGGGACAATCGAATCCCCAAGGATATTTTCCTTCATTGCGACTAGCGTACTCAAGCGAGACTCGAGAGCCTGCGTCTTGGCCTCGTCGTATTTCTTTTCGGCATCTTCCACGACTTCCGTCATCATTTCGATAGGCATTTCGCGGTCGCTCCTGTAGTTCCTGCTACGGCGTTCCAGGCGGTCATCGACGTTTTTCATGGCGAGGTCTTGCGAGAAGAAGCGGATTCGGAAATAGTTTTCGGGGTTGTCCGCATCGGTCATGTGCGTTTCGCCACTGCGCAAGCGGAGCATGAGCGTCGCCCCGTTATCGGCATATTCCATGGTCGCGCTATCGGCGTACACAATGCGCGGCGCCCCGCGCCGTTCCATTTCAAAGATCTGGATTCCGTACAAAGTTCCCGACACCGGATCGATATGGCTCACCCACAGCTGTACATCGGGAAACTGAGTGATAAGCCTACCCGCATCGATAAACACGTGCGGTTTCTTTCGCGACACGGCATTCATGAGTTCCACCGAACGGTGGTTTGCCTCGGGCAGCACCCAGTTGTTAAAGACCACCATCAGGACCGATATCAACATCGAGACAATCAGCACCGGGCGCATCAGCGAAAGAGGCGAAACGCCCGCCGCCTTGCAGGCCGTAATTTCCTGGTCTCCCGAAAGACGTCCAAACGCCATAAGGCTTGCCACAAGGACCGCCATCGGAATCGAAAGCGAAAGCATCCAGGCGAGGTTCAAGGCAAAAATTTCAAGAACCGTCGAGGCCGGAAGCCCCTTGGAAAGTACGTTGTCGAGGATTTTTACAAGGAAGTCCACCACGAACAGGAACGTTATGCCGAAAAGGGCCGCCAAAAATGGGGCTATCAGCTCTTTCAACACATAGCGGACTAGAATCATCTTTTCTTGAATTACAAAATTTTCTACTTTACGGGTGTAAAATTAGAATTAACCAAAGAAAAAAAATGAAGCTGTTCAAGAATATCCCCCTATTCCTTTACCTTTTGGCGTCCACCGTAGCCCTGATCGGCTGTTCCTCCAGCGGACAGACCAAAATGAAACATACCGAATGGTGCAGGATCCGTTTCGAAAACGCCGAAGAACTTTTCAAGAAAGGAAAGTACGGACGTACAACAGACAAACTCGAAGAAATTCTTTCGACCTGTGCCGGCACGGGATACATGGAACAGGCCCAGTTCCTGATGGCAGAAAGCTATTTCAACATGGAAGACTGGATCGAGGCGCGTGGCGAATACGGTAGCTTCATCTTGAACTTCCCGGGTTCGCCCTTTATCGAGACCGCCGAATTCCGCAAGGCCGTTTCCTCGTTCAACATGGAATTCCGCGTGAGCCGCGACGAAGCGAATACGACCGTTGCCATGAAGGACTTCGAACGCTATCTGTCGAACTACCCCGAATCCCCGTTACGTGACTCGGTGAACTACTACTACAACCTGCTGGTGGAACGCCTCGCCGAAAAGGAATTCCAGACCGCAAGGCTCTATATGCGAATGGACAAGTACCAGGCTGCAGTCATATACCTCAAGGAATTTTTGGAAACCTACCCCAACAGCAAGCGCCACACCGAAGCCCTGTTCATGATTACCGAGGCCTACAACGAACTCGACCAGTTCGAAACGGCAAAACTCTACCTGAACATTGCGCGCAACGAGGCCTCGCCCGACGACAAGGACATCCAGAAGAGAATCGAAAAGAACGAAAAGGCGATCAACAAGTCCGAAATCGCCTTCGCCAAGCGCATGAAAAAGGATTCGCAGAAGAAGAGATTCTGGAAAGAAGACCGGCAGATGCAGAACTAAGGGAATTCGGATTGAAAATATTGGAGTGTCATCCTGAGCGAGTGTAACGAGTCGAAGGTTCTAAGAAGTTGAGAATTCTTTTACACATTCTCCTTGTGGCAGTCTTAGCCGCAACAGTTATGGCCGACGAAGAGACTTCGACTCGCGACCGTTCCAAGCTGTCCGTCTTTTTGCAGCCCGCCGTTTCCTTTTTGGATTTTCCCGAACGTGAATATTTCCAGAACGCCGTCGATACGCTCTATTACAGCTTTAAGGAAGACGCCCTGACCGAAAGCGAATCGCTAAACGTCGCAAAGCAGGATTTCCAGAAGGTGAATTTCTGCTTTCCCCTTTCGGCCGGACTCCAGTACCAGATTTTTCCGGACAACTTCGTAAGCGTCGGGGTAAGCTTTATCTACGACCACGAATCGGTGGTCCTTATGGACCGCAAAAGCCGTTCCCACAACTACAGCTACACCATTCAGGGCATGCCCCTTTTCCTGGAATACAGGATCGGCATTCCGAGAAATCTCATGACCCTTTCGGGAGAAAGTCTGTTCAGCGTCGCCGTGCGCTGGTACTGGGTGCTTCCCGGTACAGAAATCTACACCACCTGGGGTGGGCTCGAAGCGGAAACGCCCCTACTTGGAGCAGGCTTTGGCGTAAGCATCGGCTATCTTATCGCGAACTGGAAGAACTTCAACATTTACGGGGATATCGGCTACAGTTCCATCAAGGTGCAATCCAACGAAATGTTTTCCGACATCGTTCCCGACGGTCCCGAAAAGAAAGCGAAGTGGAACATCGGAGGGCTTACGATGCAGGTGCGCATAGGCTTTGGCCTTTGGAACGAACCTGAACCCATCGAAGAAGATGACGATGACGACAAGCCGACGGAACAGACGACCGAAAAGGTTACCCAAACAACGTTGCCGCCGCCACCGCCCGGAAACAATGCTTCCGTAGACGAAGCAACCACAGGCGAAAGCGCAAAACCTGCAGAACCGCCTGCCAGCGAACCCGTGGAACAGGCAGCAAAAGAACCTGTAGAAAAGAACGAACTCGCCGCAGAAAAAGAGCCGACAGCAGCACCCTCGACCGACAAGAATTCCCCGGAGGAATAATGAGCTTTCTTCCCGGAGAACGGCTTCACTACGCCGAGACGCATTTCAAGTTCAAGCTTCCCTGGTCGCTTCTCTATAAACCGTGGCCCGAAATACTTGTGGACGCCCCGTTTCAGTTCGTTCCTGGAACAGAACCTACCTTATGGATCGTCATTCGCGATGCCCACCGTTTTCCGACACTTCTCGAAGAAATGGAGCTATCCATTAAGAACGTCAGTGATCCTAGCGGAATATCGCAGACTAAGGAAGAAACGGTTATACGCAAGACCATCGACCTTCAGATTCATGCCAAGGAGCAGTTCGAATTTCACCCCCTAAAAATCGGCGCGCTCCCTCCCGGAAACTACGAAATCGCCTGTACCCTGACCGTACGCCGAGAAAGCGAAGGAGAAACATTAAAGGCCTCCAAAAAGTTTAGCCGCTGGAACTACCCCGGATTAAAGCCCGCCCCGTTAAGAATTCAGGTTCTCGCCGAAGTTCCTCCCAAGGCACCGGGATTTGTCGCCGGGGAAATGCACTGCCATACACATTATTCGGCAGACCACGTGGAACACGGAGCCTCGCCGGAAGCCTTGCAGCACACGGCAAAAGCCGTCGGACTCGACTTTGTGAGCTGCACCGACCACGCCTACGATTTCGCCTATACAACGGAAGACTACACCAAGGAAGCGGACTCGCCTCTTCCCCGCTTCGATTCCCTCCGCGAAGAAATCAAAGCGCTGAACCAGGCCGAAGGAATGCCGCTCATGGTCGCAAGCGAAGAGGTTTCCGCAGGAAATTCAAAAGGCGAAAACGTCCACATGACAGTCCTTGGCCCCGAGGGATACCTCCCCGGACTCGGCGACTGCGGACGGAACTGGCTCAACAACAAGCCCACGTTCAAAATTCCAAAGCATCTGGAAATGACAACGGCACACTGTTTCGCGGCGCACCCGATGCAACCCATGGGCTACCTCGAAAAGTTCATCTTCAGACGCGGTTACTGGTGTCACAAGGATTTAAACCTAGACCGTCCTCATAAAATTCGCGGCATCCAGTTCTGGAACGGAATCCGCGATGAAGGTTTCAAGCTCGGATATGAATGGTGGATCGAGGAACTCGGCAAGGGAAACTACCTACTCCCCATTGGCGGAAACGACGCCCACGGAGACATGAACGACACAACATCCGTCAGTATGCCGCTGTTTTCGCTCAGGCATAGCCGCGATCATGTTTTCGGGAAAGTCAGAACAGTTGTGAAGTTAGACGAGAGACCGCTCACGCTCGCCGCCATAAACGAGGCCTTCGCGGGCGACAACTGCTACATTACCGACGGGCCCGCCCTCTGGTGGGATCGTGGCGAAAAGCAAATCATATTCCACGCGCGTAACACCGCAGATTTCGGCGGCGCGTTCCGCTACATCCGCATCTACGGGCGCCGCCGAGCCGCCAACGGAAAGTTGGCTACCGAGGAAACCCTCTGCATGGAAAGCCTAGTCGCCGCCCCCGAGAAGACAGACATTACAGTCTATGCGGACAATTTCGCCTACTTGCGCGCAGAATGCGAAACGGCCTCGGGCAGATTCGCCCTGACATCGGCAGCCGTACTCTAGCCGCATTTCAATTAAAGTTCGCCGTACATTTCCTTAGGCTTCATGTCGCTCGGAAGCAACTGTCCAGGGCTGGTACGTTCCGCATCCTTTCCCTTCAAATTCGGACTGAACTGCTTGACCTTCGCCTTTTTCTGTTCAGCCTGCAGGTCGATCATGTGACGTTCCCATTCCTGCATCGCCTGGTCCAGTTCCGCACGGGCATTGAGCATCAGCTCCTTGAGTTGCATCAGCTCAAGCATCCTGTCGCGCTTCATGATCCACAGTTCCTCTTCTTCGGGCATACGCTCGATGTTGAAGAGCAGATTCAAGTAATCCTCTTCGGCGGCGCGGTACGCCTTTTCCATTTCCTTATAGACCATGTAACGGTCATCCACCATCGTCTGCTGCGGGGAAGGATGAGACGCACACCCCACCAGGATAAGGGTTACTAAGAAAAACAATTGTGCACAAAAAAACTTACGCATAAACTTCAATAAATGAAAAATGAAGAATTAAAAATGAAATCAATTCTTCATTCTTAATTTCCTTCTGGTTTCTTCACCGTGTAAAGTCTTTCAAGCGTCACCTGGCTCTTGAAGGTAGCCGTATCCTTCGTATCGGGATTCACCATCGTGTGCGTACCGACCTTGACTTCGCGTTCCTGGCAGGGCACACCCGTCGTCGGATCAATCATCACCTCGAACTGGGTCTGGTATTCAGCCTTGAGTCCCTTGTTGTACTTTTGGAACTTTTCAGGAACGATACCGCTATTCACGTGTTGCTCCCAGATATAATATGGGAAATTTTCCGTTTCCTTCAGGTACACAATGTAGTCTAGACAGTGGCGGTGGTCGCGATTTTCAAAGCCCTTCACCACCACGGAATCCACCTGAATCAGCGCAAAGTTCAAGCGTCCTTGATCCTTGAGCATCTGCGTGATGTTACCCTTGGTAGGGACTTCACCGAGCAGCATGTGGTCCATTTCCCAGCGGTGCTTTTCGAGACGTTTCAGGTGAGGTTTATAATCCGGATTCAGCAGCTGCTTACGCCAGACCTCGGGCATGGGAATCCGCGAAAGAAGCGAATCATAGCCGTCATCGAGACCTTCCACGTTCTTTACCTCGCGGTCAATCGCTGTCATGTCCACGGACTTTACGCGCCAGGCAAGTTCAGACGGCATATAGTTCTTGAGGTAGCCACGGGACTTGTCCATCACGTATTCACGATGGAGTTTGAGCGAATCCCCCACACTAGAATAGGTGAGGTTCGCGTATGCGGCAGTCACCGTTCCCATCTTTTCTTCACCCTTCAAATCAATTGTCGAAAAATAACCTTCCGCGTAAAGTTCCACATCGACCGGAGCCGATACCTTGTAGTTCACGTTCACTTTGGATTCACCGCAACCACCAAGTACAAGGGCAGCTGCGACTGCGCATAACATCTTTTTCATGAATTACCGATTCTTAGTCAATAAAATTTGCTTGGACAAGATAACCTTGCCGTCACCGCTCACTTCGATCACAACGGGTCCCGGTTCCTTCTTGCGGCACAACTCTCGAGCGGTCATGAGTCCTCCGTGGCGAGACTTTCCTTGCAACGTATAGACGCCCATCTTTTCGCTCACGGCCACCTCGTGGCTCCAAATTTCAGCACCCTTGCTTGCAAGCGTACCTTCGTAGAAAGTCGTTTTCAACTTGGCAAAATCAAAATTCTTGCCGTAGCGGAACTGCACAATCAACTGGTCCTTCATTTCGAATTCGCTTGTCGTATCGGCAACGACTTCCAAATTGGGATTCCATTCCCTGCCGCACACAATCGCCGTTTCTTCGACCGAGCAACCAACAAACAGGCAACTCAACATTGCCACTGCGGAAAGCAACCACTTTTTCATACAAGCCTCCTCGTACAAATCTATGGTTAAACTAGCAAATTCCAGATTTTTCGGCTAACGCGAAAGCACAGACATCATTTCCAAATGGGGGGTCTGCGGGTAAAAGGCGAACCCTTCAGCCTTTTTCAGGCTAAACCCGGCCTCACGGAACTTCACGTAGTCGCGGGCAAACGTTACCGGATCACACGAAACGTAGATAAGTCTGTTAACGGAACTTTTCACGATCGCCTCTAGGGAACTCGGCGGAAGCCCCGTCCTTGGAGGATCCACGATCAAGGTTGCAGCAACATTAACCACGTTTTCGGAAAGCCAGTCCTCGGCCGGGGCGGAAACATTTTCAATTAATTTATTCAGATTCTCGTCTAAATTCACCTTGGCATGTTTCAGGCAACCCTCGTCACGTTCCACGGTCGTGATTTTCTTGAAACGATCTTTTAATAGGGCCGCAAAAAAGCCAACGCCGCTGAACAAATCAATGAGCCATGCGTCGCTCGCCTCGCCATTTGCAATGCCTTCATCGACGGCCTTCTGCACCGCATCTACAAGTTCCGGCAACAGAGAGAGATTGCTCTGGAAAAACACAGACGCATCCGAACGGATTTTCTTCCCTGCGATTTCGACGACGCTCACGGCATTCTTTTCGAAATCAGAGGCGGGCATTCCTTTATAATAATAGCTGATTTTGCCATTTCCATTGTCAAACAGATTGACATCCAATTCAATCCTGGATGTATTCCGATTGGCCTTGCGGTTCGTAAAGCGATTCGGTTTTTTCTTATCGGAGCTCTCGGAATTCAGGACAAATTCATCATAAATTTTCGAAGCATTTTCTTTCAAAAACTCATTCAGCGCAGAGGTCAATACAGGGCATCTTTCAAACGAAATAATGCCGTTACTCTTTTGCATACGGAAGCCATAATGCACACGACCGTCTTTTGATGCAGAAATCACCACGCGAGCGCGATTCCTGTACCCCCAGGCGGGTCCCGTATGCACCTTGAAATTTTCCGGCAGTTCCGTACGCGTAAGACGCCTGAAATTTTCGCGAGTCACCGTTTCGTAAAAGAGAGCCTGTTTTTCGCTATCCAAGTGTTGCAAGCTGCATCCGCCGCACTTTCCATAAAGCGGGCACTTCGGTCGTACGCGATCATCGCTTTTTTCGAAGACTTCTACAGTATGCCCCTGGGCAAAGTCTTTCTTGTCACGAACAATTTCTACGCGACAAAGTTCTCCAGGCAAGCCACCTTGTACAAAACACACGCGACCATCCGGAAGATAGGCCAGGCCCTCGCCGCCCTGCACCAGTTTTTCTATACGCAAATCAAGAAGCATCGGAGCAAATATAGTTATTAGCGGGCAATAGGACGAAGTCCGTTAGTAGTTTGTGATTAGAAATGAAAAGCAGAAAAAACTACAAAATATAATCAAGTTTTTGGGCAAAAACGAGAATTCCCTCAATTTTGCAAACAACTGTTGACAAAATGAGGGTAAAATCTTTTTTCTCTTGTTTTTACAAAAAAGCTTTTCTAACTATAGCCGCCACCAAGCATCAAGGCCCCTATGAAAAACTCATACAAAATTCAATCGTTCGACCCCTATTTCGAAAAGAAATTCATCACTCTCTGTGGCGAAATTTCACAAGACAGACCTCTTCCGTACACTCTCTTTACCGAAATAGAACTCAGGGACGTTCCCATACAGGACATCTACAAGATTATCAATCTCGGTTGGCAATTCAACCACATTGACAAGCTTGACCTTTCTAAAAGTTTTAACGACAACCTGACCGACCTTATCCATTCCGGATGCGACCTGACCGGCAAATGGACAGATATTACGCAAATCGGTTCAACCTCCATCATCGCCTGCGAATTTCGGCGGCTTTCCCCCGAAGCAAACATCCGTTTTGTACTGCGCAGTCAAAGCAAGAAAAAGCACGCCCGAATTTTCATTTCCGTTTTCGACACGGATAAGAACAAAGTAAATAGAATTATCAACGAAGTTCTCGACATTTTCAATATTTTCGCAAGCAAACCAGAAACACGAATATTCACGGTATCCATGGGCGAAGCGTTCCGGACAAACCCCATCACCGTCTGCCTTAAAATTTTCCGTGAACTAGTCATTCGCCAAACGCCGCCCATCCATGTTCCAAAATTTTTGTCAAGCGGTCCTGACACCCAATGGAAAATAAACCTTTGCGGGCGCAAGGAAGATCCTACACGAAAAGTCATCAATGAAGTTATCCATACCGAGAAGGGAACCGTCAACTTAAAAAGGTTCGCAACCGAAAAGGAACAGAAAAAGGGAGCCAAAAAGGCGAAACGCGAAAAACTCGAAGACAAGGTTGTCCGTCAGGACAAGGCCCTGGAACAGTTGCAAGAAAAGCTCCAGTCCGTCGAAAAGGCCTACGCAGCGCTCCTGAGCACAAGCAATTCGGCCACCCTGAAACGGGACCGCGAAATAGAAACGCTACAGCAAAAGATCGAACGGCTCAAGCGTTCCAAGGATTTCGCGATCGAAAGGAAAAACGAAGAGATCGAAGAAATTCAGAAGCTCACCAACCAGATGCTTGAGCACAACAACCAAGAAAAGATTCTACTCGAAGACGACAACCGAAATTTCGGCAAGCGCCTCCAGGATGCCGACTGGCATATTCAAAACCTACAGGCACAGGTAAGTTCCCTAAGGCAACGGCAGGAACGCACCGGAATCGTAATCCCCCCTGAGCAGGAATCGGAAAAATTTGCCGGAGAATTCGAGATTGCGCTAATGAGTGCCCTCCACTTTGCAACGGAAAACTATTCGGGGAAAGCCAATTCATGTAAATTAAGATCACAAGATATATGGAAGGCATTCATATCGGCAAATTCCGATGCGGAACGACGCTACGAGGCATACAAGCAAAACGTTTCACAACTGCTCAACGCAAGCCGCAAAAACAACTTTCTCCGAAATACGGACATTCTTGGCAAATTCGGAATCAAGTGCGATCATCATACGAACAACCATATCAAAATTCGATTTTCCGATGACGACCCTCGTTATTCCAGTACGCATGGGTCAACGCCCAGCGACAACACCTGCGGCGCCAAGAATTTTGCAGAAGACCTCAAGAACGCCTTCTTTTATTATTAGCAATTGTAGTTTTCAAGCGTAACCACTTTCTATAGCGCCCCCTATACCACCCCCGAAATAAATGGTTTAAATTTATGACAAACACAAAAGGATGGTTGTATGGGCATCAAACAAAATATTCACACAGCACTCGCTTCGGCACTCACGCTAACCGCACTTAGCGCAACAGGACTATTCGCCACCACCGCCTACCAGAACCAGGTCGGTTTCTTGACAAAAAGTCAAAAACAAATGGCTGTCATCGGAGCCGAAGGGTCTGAAATTGTCTTTAAGGACGCCTCGGGTACCGAAGTCCTCAAGACTACGGTTCCTGCCGCCCAGGCATGGGCTCCCGCAGGAGATACGGCCGCATCGCTCGTCGATTTTTCAGAAATCAAAACAGCCGGAAGTTACCAGGCCTACATTGACGGCTCCCCCATCGGTCACCCCATTACCGTAGCAGACAACGCCTTGGAAGATATTACCAAGGCATCCCTCAAGTTCTTTTATTATCAACGTTCCTCGACCGAACTCACCGAGGAATACGCAGGAATTTACGCCCGCCCCGCAGGGCACCTCGACACTGCCGTCAGATACCACATTTCGACAGGTATCGACAATTCCGAAGCCCGTTTCAACGGAGCCAAGGGCTGGTACGACGCGGGCGATTACGGCAAGTATATCGTGAACTCGGGCATTACCACCTACACGCTGTTGCAGCTCTACCAGCACAACAAGGAATATTTCAAGAAACTCAACCTGAACATTCCCGAAAGCGGAAACGACGTTCCCGACATTCTCGATGAAATCCGCTGGAATCTGGAATGGATGCTCACCATGCAAGATACGACCGACGGAGGCGTTTTCCACAAGCTGACCACCCTGAAATTCAGCGGAACCGTCATGCCCGCAGGCGATGTCGTACCTCGCTACGCGATTGGCAAATCGACACAGGCCACCTGGGATTTTGCAGCCGTCATGGCACTTTCTGCAGACATCTACTACCCCTACGACAAGGATTTTGCAACCAAGTGCGCAGCAGCCGCTTCCAAGGCTCGCTGGTGGGCCATCAACATGCAAACGGCCTACTTTACGCAGCCTTCCGGCGTCAACACCGGCACCTACGAAGACCGTAACGCAAGCGATGAAAAAATCTGGGCAAACGCGGAACTGTACCGCATTTCCAAAAACCCCGCATTCTCGGAAGTCATCGAAGCTTTCCCCCTCGTTTCCGGACGCTGGAGACTTCAGAGCTGGCAAAGCACGAACGCCCTTGCAGCAATGACAATCGCCACTAACCCCGAAATCTTCCCGAAGGACTTTGTCGATTCAGCCACTGCCTGCATCTACTACCTGGCAGACAACTACATTGAACTCCTCGCCGAAAACGGATACGGCGTCGCCATGACCGAAAACGACTTCAACTGGGGTTCCAACAGCTTTGCTGCAAACAAGGGAATGATCCTTATCCACGCCTACATCCTTTCTAAGGACCAAAAATACCTCGATGCCGCCACGGGACTTCTCGACTACCTGCTCGGCAGGAACCCGATGGACATTTCGTACCTCACCGGTTACGGCGTCAACTCCGCCAAGGATCCGCACCACCGTCCGAGCCAGGCTGACGGCATCGACGCACCGATTCCCGGAATGCTCGTCGGAGGTCCGAACTACACCGCGAACGACTGCGCGAAAAACATGGTCGACAACAAGGCTGTTGCCAAATCCTATTACGACAACAGCTGCAGCTACGCCACCAACGAAGTCGCCATCAACTGGAACGCCCCCTTCGCCTACCTCGCCGGAAGCTTGCAGGCCATTGCCGCTACCGGCAAGAGCTACGACATTACGGAACTCCCCTCAAACGCCTATACCGTCGACAAAATTTCCAAGAGTAAGCCGACTTCAAAGCCCCTGAGCGCAACGAACAAGCTGATTTTCCGCAACGGAGGACTTCAGGTCAAGAAAACCGACGCCCAGGGCAACATCCAGTACTTTAACATGAGCGGAAAACGTATCCGCTAACAGAACAAGAACCTCCCAATCCCTCCTCCATACACCAAAATGCGGCGCCGTTCGGTGCCGCATTTTTATAGCATTTTCAAGACCGCAGTCCGCAACGTATTTTCGTCGCCGGAATTGTCGATAAAGCGGATTTTCTTTCCAGGGAAAAGCTCTCGCCAAAAACCTTCGCTATCACGAACCCGCTGCAGTTCAATGCGGCGGCATGCATCCTCTTTACTAAAGTTGCGGTTTTCCACAAGGCGTTTCAGGCGCACCTCCTCGCTTGCAGTCACCACCCAGATTTCATCGAGGGCCTTCACTAGTTCGGGAACGTTTTCAAGAAGCGCCGCCTCCACAAAAGCGGGATTTTCCCGAAGCAGGTAAGATGTCAGCACCGGATACACAAGCGATTCAAGATGCGCCCTCGCAGACGAATCCTTAAAAATCAGGTTGGCCATGCGGCTACGGCAAATACCTTTTTCGGTAAGCATGTCCGTTCCAAAGGCATCGGCAATTGCAGCGCGTAACCCGGCATCGTCGCGGTACAAATGATGCACGGCAACATCAGCGTCAATCACGCGAATATTTCGGTCACGCAAAATGCGACCGACTAGCGACTTTCCCGCCCCTATTGAACCTGTTATGCCAATCATCTACTTTCCCAAAGCAATTAGACAAATACCCACAATCACGCCGAGCAGGGCGACAAATTTCATCTTGCTCTTGCGTTCCTTGAAAAACAGGAGTCCCGCGAAGAACGAAATAAGCACACTCGAACGGCGAAACACCGTAATAATCGAAATCAGCGCGTCCTTGTCGCTCACCGCCACAAAGTAACAGCGATCCGCGATAATCAAGAGGACGGCGACTAGCACCATAGACCAACGGAACTGAAACGGAGTTGTCTTGTGGCGCCGCGGAAACCAGGTAACGGCACAGATGACAAACTGCCAGAGCATCATGTAAATACTGAACCAGACCTGCACCGTCAGGGGATCAAAGTTCATACGCTGCAAAATAAACTTGTCGTAAACACCGCTGCATGCCGCAAGGATTGTCCCGAGCACCATGCAAATCACCCAGCCGTTGCTAAAGAAATGTCCCATTTCCTTGCGGCCGGCCAAACTCAAGCCCACATACGAGCAGATACAGATTGCCACCCCCACCCACTGGAGAGCAAAGGGGCGCTCCCCCATGAACGTGACGGCAATAAAGATCGTGAAAACCGGAGCCAGGGCGCGAATCGTCGTCGCGATACTCAGCGGCAGGTGCGCAAGCGCATTGTAGGTCAAGATCCAGCTTCCCCCCACAATCGCCGCCTTACCGAACAAGTACACGTGACTTTGAAGGGGAAGGCTTTCGCAATGTCCCGTAAAAAGCATCGGGGACATAAAAAGGGCGTAAAAGGCGCTACACAAAAAAAGCGTCACACGGACAGCATTGTCCTGCACCGACTTTTTCTTGGCAAGGTCGTAGCACCCGAGAAAAAACGCCGACAGAAGGGCCAGAATAAACCATGACATAGCACTCCAAATTTAGAAAACCCTCTTGCCAAAGCGATATTTTAAACATATTTTTATCTTAACTTCAACAAAAGGATCCAATATGGGTATCAAAGGTAAAGCAACATCCCTGATCGAAGAATTCAAGGCCTTCGCATTCAAGGGAAACATCGTCGATATGGCCATCGGTGTTATCATCGGTGGTGCTTTCGGTAAAATCGTGACTTCCTTCGTAAACGACATCGTGATGCCGGGCGTTACAGCCATCATCGCCATGGCGGGCGGCAAAGATGCCGGCGAAGGCCTCAAGTCCCTTTCCTACACCACAGCTGCCGGCGTCGAAATTCCCTACGGCAACTTCATCGGTGGAATCGTCGACTTTCTCATCGTCGCCATCGTGGTCTTCCTCGTGATGAAGAAGTTCCTCGGATTCATGCAGAACATGCGCAAGCAAGAAGCTGAAGCCCCGGCAGCACCTCCGGCACCTCCCGAACCCTCCGCCGAAGAAAAGCTTCTCACCGAAATCCGTGACTTGCTGAAGAAGTAATCACACCCTAGCGGGAACACCCTGCAAAACACCCCGACAGTGATGCCGGGGTTTAATTTATTCTGCCATTTATTCAGCCCAGTGGTTACCGTTGTAGTTGCGTGCGGTATCGGCATCCATTCCGATCTGGCGGACCAAATCGTCCAGACTCGGGAATTTTTTTTCAGGGCGCAGGTAGGCCATCAGATCCAGGACCATCGGGCGACCGTAAATGTCCTCGCTAAAGTCAAGCAGGTACGCCTCGATTGCAAGTTGCTGATTTCCCGTAGAAGGCTGCGTACCGATATTCACCACGGCACGGAATACGCGTTCATCGTGGGCGCCATCGGCATCGACGACACCCGGAAGGCGCGCCGTCGCCACATACACGCCACGCTTGGGCAGGAACTTGTACTTTTCCACCTGAAGATTCGCTGTCGGAAAGCCGATCGTATGTCCAAGACGCTTTCCCGAAACAATCGTTCCGGACAAACGATAAGGGCGCCCCAGATAAGTCTGCGCTCGCGACACGTCGCCATTCAACAGCGCATTACGCACGGCAGAAGAACTCACGCGTTCCCCCTTATGGAGCACGATCGAAAGCATCGCCGTCGAAAGTTCGGGGAAAGCCGCGGTAATCGTCTCATAGTTTCCCTTGCCACCGGCACCAAAGCAATGGTCATGTCCAAAGAACATGGCGCACACACCACGCTTTTCGATAAGTTCGTTTCTAACAAAATCGTCAAACGGAAGCTTCGCCACTTCAGGAGTAAAAGGAAGCACCAAAAAATCAAGGCCAAGGCTCTCGATAAATTCGCGTTTTTCTTCGGTAGTCGTCAAAAGCAGCGGATCGCCGGGGCCACGCAGAACGTAATTGGAATGGGGTTCAAAACTGATAACCGTCGGAGTCCAGCCGTTCACTTCGGCAACGGCCTTGAGCGTACGGAAAAGCGCCTGGTGTCCCAGGTGGCATCCGTCAAAATTTCCCATTGTTACCGCACGCTTCATTTTTACCTCATTTATCATTCCCGCGACCCATCACTATCATGCCAGTCTCTTTTCTGTCATTCCCGCAGCCCTACACTGTCATCCCCGCGAAGGCGGGGATCTCCTTTTTTATTCATCTTCCCCTAAGTAGAACTTCGGCTTAATGCGCCCCGGTTCATAGTGACATAGGCTCAGGACTTCGCCCTGCATATTCGCGACAAACACATGGCCCTCGGGGCCTACGCCCTCGATTTTCTCTTTCCACGGGAGCCAATTGCCCTGGCGAATGACGGCCACCTGTTCATCGGTCAGGCGCACCACCGGAAAATCGAGCACCACATCGACCGGCAACAGGTTTTCTCGGGTCAAGTCCTCGCCACGCACCGCCTTATCGAGAGTCACGTTACCGATGCGGTGTCTGCGAATCTGCGATACGCAGGCGTAGGTTCCGAGGGCTCGTCCGATGTCGCGTCCAAGAGCGCGGATGTAAGTTCCCTTGGAACATTCGCAAAGCAAGTCGAATGTCGCAAATTCCTTGCCGGAACAGCCCTCGGTTACATTTCCCTCGCCAATCACCTTGAGTTCGCTAATGCGAATCTTGCGTGGTTTCAATTCAATGTTGCGGCCGCGCTCCATCAAGTCGCTTGCACGGACGCCGTTGATTTTGACGGCACAGTATTTCGGCGGCACCTGTTCGATATCGCCAACAAACTGCGGGAGCACCGCTTCGAGCATTTCGCGAGAAACGCCCTGGATGCCAATGTCTTTATCTGGCATAGGCTGCGAATCGCTAAGCGAGCATTCGTCGGCCGAAGGCCGAGGCCATGCGAGCGTGCAATTTGCAGCCGAAGCCACAACAACGCCTTCGGCTCTAGGATGACGTTCGTCAGCCGGAGCCACATCAACAGCACGTTCATCTTGCGCGACAACTTCACCATCCCACTCGAGGGTATCGGTTTCGTAGCCCAAGTGCAGCCTAAAACTATAGCACTTGTCCTTCGCCTCGACAAACGGCAAAAGACGCGTGCAGCGGCCGGTCGCCGCAATAATCAAGCCAGACGCGCGCAAGTCAAGCGTACCCGCATGACCTACGCGCTTCGTAGAAAAGACCCTTTTCAGTGGGAAAAGGGCCTTAAAAGAAGTTTCGCCAGCAGTCTTGTCCAAAAGAACGAAGCCGGAATTGCTCAACTAGAGGTCCCCTTTCTGCTTCAGTTCGGCCAAGATGCTTTCGATATGCATGGCGTGTTCCAGGTTTTCATCCAGAACAAAGTTCAGTTCCGGAATCTTCCTAATCTTGAGAGCCTTGCCCAAGACCGTGCGGATATAACCCGCCGAATTCTTGAGGCCAATCAAGGAATCACGTTTTTCCTTGTCGGTTCCCATCACCGAAACCATCACCTTTGCGTAGCTCAGGTCATCGGTAATCGTCAAACGCGTAATGCTTGCGAGGCTGCTCACACGAGGATCCTTCAAGCCCTTTTGCAAGAGCTT
>JAEEGG010011810.1_pt1 | contig 18950 bp, 11 predicted proteins | sample 9134161 | NCBI WGS metagenome assembly JAEEGG01 (sample SAMN16246543, study PRJNA631951) | gut metagenome | biome: gut microbiome; feature: rumen; material: CR-attached | host: Bos | place: Iran: Karaj | collected 2018-10 | reverse complement strand
TTTGATAAAAGCTGTACATAATAACACGTATTTCAATGAACTTTACCGGCTCCCCGGCCCTTCGCATCAGGGTACAATGCACCCTGGGAGCGGACCTTCGTCCGGGTTGGAAATACGTGATGCTATTACTTAAGAAATGCTAAGAGCCCATGAGAAATGGTTGACACTGCAAAATTACAATATTAAGACGGAAGTTGCAAGAGAAACTTAATAGATAATTCGTATATTTGTTTAACTAAACCACATGATTATGCCTTCAGCTAAGATTTTTTCCATCGGCCTGTTCATAGACGGCAACTATTTTAAATTGATAGACAGAGGCCTGGAGAAGGAAGGCCGTCGCGTCAATCTAAAAGGGCTCCTTAAGTACATTCAAAAGTCCGTGGCGGATAAATACGGACTGGATGCTGCTGCCTGCGTAGTTACGGAGACGCATTTCTTCCGGGGCAGATATAGGGCCAAAGTGGCCAAAGACAAAAACATGCTGCTTAGCGACAGACTGTACGAAGACCGGCTCATCGAGAACGATGTGGTGTTCCACTACAAGCACGTTTATGACCTGCCGGACGGCACCCCGCACGAGAAGGGAATTGACGTCTGGTTCGCGCTGGAGGCCTATGAGCTGGCAGTTTATCGGGACTTCGACTTTGTTGTATTGATTACGGGCGATGCCGATTACGAGATGCTAGCCCGCAAGATTAAGTCCCTCAAGAAGCCTGCCATCCTCCTTTCCTGGCACTACGACGAAACGGATTCCACCGCCAAAGCCCTAAAGGAAGAGATTTCCTTCCAAATCAACATCAACTCACTGATCCAGACTGATCCTTCGCTAAAGAACTTCATTACCGAGTCCGCAAGTTCGTAGGAGTTGACGCAGTAAGTAGTTTGTCATCTTTGAGAACCCTGTACCGAATCATATTCTCCTTGCTATTCATGCTCATTGCCTGGAACGTTTCAGGTAAGGAGGAGCTCTATACTGTCACGGCGGATTACGCCATGGTCCGCTCTAATGTGGAAGGGAGATTTACCTATGTTGCCGAGATGTGGAGGGGCGATACCGTTCTTGTGCTTAGGATGTATGACAAGACCTGGGCCGAGATAAAGGTGGGCGATGGTGTCGGTTACATCATGAGGGTTGCCATCGAAAGAAAGGGCCCGGCGGTGTCATCTCAGAAGAGTAATTTTGAGAGGAAAAGGCCCTTGCACGAAGCCTGGGAAGGCTTCGTCGGCTGGCTTCACAGTCTGGGTTGGGGGGACGTCCTTGAGAAGATAGGCCGATGGATAGGAACCATCATCGTCATAATCCTGCTGATCCTGGCCTTCCTTTTTAAGGAGGAGCTGGCGGCGCTTCTGATGCCCCTGGCTTTCATGGCCGGGATAGGTTCCCTCATCGGCGGAATCTTTTTTCACGAATGGGGTATCGGCGCCGCAGTCGGAGCGGCGTTCGGCCTTTTTGTCGTCTTAAGGAGTATCGGCTTCAATAGTATCAGCGGGACTGTCCGGGCCTTTATGGGTATCGGCTATTATGTCATCTCATTCCCTTTTTACGTCCTAAACCAACTCCAGTACATCCTCTCGGAGCCTTGGCGCTACTTTTTCAAGAAGGAGCATTTCTCTGAGAAGACGAAAAATGTCCTCCGGATAGTATTCGAGGTCTTGCAGGTGCTCTTGTATATTGCCCTTACGCTACTGCGGCTGGTGAACGCAGTCTATTACAATTTGGTCGTCCACTGTATTACGGAAATCTACGACTTGCTGCTGGAGGTCTTCGTTCCCAATAATAAGAAGGAAGGCGCGGGGGATTTCTACAAGTGGATTATGCTGCTGCCTTGGAGACTGCTCCGCTATCCGATCCTTCACGGGGTTCTGGTTATCGTTGAAAGCGTAATCTGGACCGTAATAGACATCTTTGTCCCGGCAATCACCCTATACCATGGGACGGACCTCACTGCGGGAAATAGCATCGTGGGGAGCAGACGCCGCAACGGCACTCTTGCGTGGGACAGTGGCACGTTCCGCGCCAGCGACAGCAGTTGGGCGGGAATCGGCGTATATTTCGCCGCCAAGCGGAGGGTGGCGAGTGCCTATGCCAACGACCCCTACAGGCTAAGTGACAAGGATCCGGTTGTCATCGTATGCCGGGTATCGCCGGGAAGAATCATCAATTATTCCCTGGCCCCTTATCAGGTCTATTATGCTGCCGGGCAGAACGGACACCCGCCGACTATAAACAAATATGCCGAAAAGGAACACTACACCACGGGAGAATGGTGGAATGACCGGGGAAAGTATTGGGAGTACTGCCTTTTCGACTGGAAAAACCTGTATAACTCCCGCTGGCGCATCCGTCCGCTTTATGTGTTCAATTACAGGACACTGATGGCTCAACACGTGCCGGGTGGGATGGCCCACTGGCTTTTCAAACTATAGTCATCCCATTTCGCATTTTGCGTTTCGCATTTTGCGAAATCAGTCAAGGATGAGCACACCGGCCGATAACGGTTCCACGCTAAGTATCACCTTCCCGTCCCCGCAGGCAGGAGTGGCATGTTTGAGGGACACGGCGTCCTTCCGTTCCATGCTGTTGGCTGCGGTAAGCGAGCCCGGAGCATAATACTCGTAGGAGGCGCCGGAGAGGGCTTTCCAGTCTCCGGAAATGCTTAATTCATAGGCCTTTTCCGTGGGATTCACCACCTTCACTATCACGTCCCGGCCATTCTCCGAACGGGTAACCACAACACTCAATTCGCCCGTGGAACCTTCAAAGGCAAGCCGATAACGGGAGAAGTGGTCGTACCAGAGTTTGGTCACCTGATAGTTGGGGGCTACGAATACGTCCTTATAGTCAAAGTTGATGAAGGCGTTGTTCCAGTCCGGGGAGTCCGTCCGGCGGATGAACAGGGCGGCGGCGCCCATGGCCACCACGTCGCGGGCCTCGCAGGTGTTCAGGAAACCGCCGGCGAAGAGGCCGGTTTTCCAGTCGATGCTCTGGAGGTTCCACTCGGAGATGAAGAGTTTGATGTGCGGATTGGGGCAGTCGGCTATCATCTGGGCATAGCGGTCGTACTGCTCTCCCAGGCGGGCCGGTCCTGTGGCATAACCGCCCTGCTGTTCATAGTGGTGGAGGCTAAGGTAATCGAAATAATTGCCGGAACGCATGAGGAAGTCCTTGTCTTCCTGGAAACCGCCACAGAAATCGCTGGAACTCATTGAGTTTTAGCGATTTTCTTTTTCCACATACCTTATAGGCTCTTCTTCAGACTCCAGCTACCCATCGTCGTCCCATTATACTCAATCTTCCGCTCGTCGAAGACCGTATATCCACGTTTGAGATAGAAGTTCAGGTTCTTTCTGGAGTTGGTGAAGAAGACCAGTTGCTTGCCACCGTGATCTCGGACGTAACTTTCCCAAAAATCAATGAATCGTGTACCAACACCTGTTCCCTGAAAGGCGGGATCGACGGTCAGGGAGCTGGCGTACCAGATTCCTTCGCTGGTCTTCTGATAGTCGTGGCAGGGCTTTCCTGCGCCGGCATCCATGGCCAGCCAGTCATCGATCCGTTTCCGTTCGCCGGCCTTGTAGACCTTAAGCCATCCGTGAAGGACATAGCGGAAGTCCGACGGCTTGCGGTAGGACGGAGGATTGAGTTGTGCAACGGCGGCCAGTTTCCCGTCTTTTCTGGCGACAAGGTATGTAGCTACTCCGTAATTCGTCTTGTATTCCCGCCAGATGACAGCAAACTGGACCCGGTTCCGTTCCTCTCTATCTGGAAACCAGTTGGTGAAATATTCGTAGTCATCGAAGGCGCGTGTCGCGAGTTTCGCCGCCTGGCGAATCTCGCCGCGAGTCATCTTTCCAAATTCCAGTGCCATATAGTGAATTCTTATGGTTCTACTCGGTAACGCGCACCGTTTTTCCTTCCGTGTCCCGGCTATTGGGACCAATCATGATCTCGAAATCTCCCGGCTCGCAGACCCACTGAAGGTCATGGTTGTAGTAGGACAGGTCTTCTTTCGTGAGTGTAAAGTCCACCTGGGCTGATTCTCCTGGTTCCAGGTAGATTTTCCGGAATCCTTTCAGTTCCTTTACCGGGCGGGTGGAGGTTGCGTAAATGTCGTGGATGTAAAGCTGGACAATCTCGTCTCCAGCACAGGAACCCGTGTTGGTCACGGTAACGGAAGCCGTCACAGATCCGTCCATGGGCATTTCATAAGTGCTCAGGCGCAAATCAGAATAGGCGAAAAAAGTATAGCTAAGCCCATATCCGAAAGGATACAACGGAGCGTTGATTTCGTCGATATAGCAGCTGACGAATTTCTTGTAATCAGCGGTATCCGGATGCGGGCGGCCGGTGTTTTTATGGTTGTAATAAAGCGGCAGCTGCCCGACGCTGCGCGGGAAGGTGGTGGTGAGTTTGGCCGACGGGGTCGCCTTGCCAAAGAGAACGTCGGCCACGGCATGTCCTCCCTCGGAGCCGGGACTCCAGACGTTAAGGATGGCGTCCATCGCTTCGTTTTCCCAAACCAGCGAAAGGGGTCGACCGGTCACGAGGGCCATTACAACGGGCTTTCCGGTAGCTTTCAGAGCACGGAGCAGTTCCTGCTGTGCATCCGGCAGGGAGATATCCGTGCGTGAAGATCCCTCGCCGTTGAGATTGGGCACTTCTCCTACGCAGGCTATCACAACATCGCTGCGACGGGCCAGCGCAACAGCATCGGCAATAAGTTTTTCTTGGCTCACGGGATGTACCGGTGGTACCTGAAATCCCGGAACGAAAGCCTTGTACAGGCCGTAGCGCACGTTTTCTTCCAGATGGGCGTCCTTGAAGAGCCAGGAACCTTCGGCATAAGAGGCGTCGGCCACTTCTGAAATACCTTGCCAGAGGGTTATGCTCTCGTTACGGCGGGAAGAAAGGGCCCAGGTGCCGGTCATGGCCATCGCGTTTTTTGCAAGCGGTCCCACAACGGCTACCCTGGCCGAAGCAGGCAGAGGCAGTATGCCATTATTCTTCAGCAGGACCTGGCACTCACGGGCCATTTCGCGGGCGGCGGCGCGGTTCACCTCCGAGTAAACTTCGGCGGCATAGCGTTCATCGGAGAAATAGCGGAACGGGTCTTCAAATAGCCCCAGCCTGTATTTTGCCTCCAGGATACGGCGGCAGGCGCGGTCGATGTCGGCCTCCGAGATGCGTCCTTCCTCCAGCGATTTTTTTAGCGTACCGATATAACCGTCGCTGTTCATGTCCATGTCTAGTCCAGCCTGCAGGGAGCGGGCCGATACTTCCTGAAGGTCCCCGATGCCGTGGTTCACTTCCTCGGCGATGGCGGTAGCGTCTGAGACGATAAAGCCGCTGAAGCCCCAGGCTTTCCTGAGCACATCGTCCATCAGCCATTCATTCATGCTGGCCGGTATGCCTTCGAACTCGTTGAATGATGACATATAGCTGGCGGCACCGGCCTCACAAGCGGCCTTATAAGGAGCCATATAACCGTTCATGGCCTCCTGGCGGGAGAGGAATACCTGGTTGTAGTCCCTACCCGACTCTGCCCCGCCGTAAAGGGCATAGTGCTTGACACAAGCTAGGACTTCGTCGGTGTCAAATACATCATCTGTTCCCTGATAGCCCCGAACCATTGCCCGGGCCAGTTCGCCGCCCAGATATGGGTCTTCACCGCCTCCTTCCACAATGCGGCCCCATCGGGCGTCCCGACAGATGTCCACCATGGGACTGAACACCCAGTTTATACCCGTAGCAGCGGCTTCCTTGGCCGAAATCCGGGCCATCCGCTCTACAAGTTCCGGATTCCAAGAGGTGGACAGCGCCAGCGGGACGGGAAAAACGGTCTCATGGCCATGAATTATGTCCATCCCGAAGATGAGCGGAATGCCGGCACCGGAAGAAAGGGCAATCTCCTGGCACTTTCTGAGGAGTTCCGGATCTCCGGATCCGTAAATTCCCCCCAGGAGCCCCTGCCTCAGCAGTTTGGCATTCTCATCCTCATCTGTCACTTTCTCGGCCGATATGAAGCCGGGCGCGGAATGCAGGTTGAGCTGTCCGATCTTCTGTTCCAGGGTCATCCGCGACATGAGGTCATCGATGTATTTGTCCATGCCGGACTTGGGAGTGCAGGCCGTAACGAAAAGGATGGCGGCAACAGTTAGGGTTTTCATGTTCATAGAGCAAAGATAATCCAATTAAATAAGGTACAAAAGCTTGCCGGAGCACTTTGAACAAATCGTCGGAAAGATTGAACGGACGGTTTATTCATCGGGAGAAAAACGGAAGATATTTGCACCGTTTAAAACCGCATACGCATGAAACGATTGACAACCATTCTGCTGAGTGCCGCCGTGTCTGTTACGGTGCTGGCACAGCCGCAGCTCTCGGAAAAGAACATTGATAAAGTCCTGCAGGCGATGACGCTGGAAGAGAAAGCGCAGCTTTTGGTGGGTTCCATTGAGGGCATGAATTACACCGGTGTCCCTCTGCCTCCTACTGGCGACGAGGCGGGCTATCAGCGTGTCCCCGGAGCCGCCGGACAGACCAATACCATTCCCCGACTGGGAATACCGCCCACGGTAGTGGCCGATGGCCCTGCCGGACTGAGAATCACGCCCCACCGTCCCGGGGATGAAAGGGATTATTATTGCACGGGATTCCCTGTGGAAATACTCCTCGCATCCAGTTGGGATACGGATGTTTTGTATGAAGTAGGGCGTGCCATGGGTGAAGAGATCCGGGAGTATGGTGTGGATGTGATCCTTGGTCCCGCCACCAATATCATGCGCAACCCGCTGTGCGGCCGCAATTTCGAATACTATAGCGAAGATCCCATTCTGGCCGGAAAGATGACCGCAGCCATGGTCAATGGAGTACAGTCGCAGGGTGTCGGCACTTCCGTAAAACATTTTGCCGCCAACAATCAGGAGACCAACCGGAGCGAGAACGATTCCCGCGTGAGCCAGCGCGCACTCAGGGAAATCTATCTGAAGCCATTTGAGATTACAGTCAAGGAGGCGCAACCGTGGACCATCATGTCCTCTTACAATAAGGTCAATGGCGAGTATTCCCAGTCCAATTACGATTTGCTTACGAAGGTTCTCCGGGAAGACTGGGGATTCAAAGGCATCGTCATGACGGACTGGACGGCCCCGCGCGAAAGCGAGAAACAGGTTGCCGCCGGAAATGACCTTCTGATGCCCGGCCGTAAGGCCCAGATCGAGCAGATCGTATCCGCCGTGAACGAGGGCCGTCTGTCCATCAAGGAGGTGGATGCCTGCGTTCGCAGGATGCTAGAGTACATTGTCAAGACCCCTCGTTTCCAGGGGTATAAGTATTCGGAACAACCTGATTTGAAGGCACATGCCTCAGTTTCCCGCAAAGCGGCCGAAGAGGGTGTTGTCCTTCTGAAAAATGACGGCGTGCTACCGCTCAAGGCCGGTAATGTGGCCCTCTTTGGCATCCAGTCATATGAATTCCTGCACGACGGGATCGGCAGCGGTCATGTGAATACGCCCTATGTGGTCAATATGGTCGATGCGCTGGAAGCACAGGGCTTTGCCTGCAATGAGTCACTTGCTGAAGCCTACAGACTGCATATCCTGGCCGACAAGGCCCAATGGCAATTATCTCCATACGGGAAATGGCCCCTGATGGAGTCTATCGGCGTAGGCGCGCCGGTCTATGAAGTGGGATTCCCTGACTATGTGTACACGACAACGGCCAAGGAAAGTGATATGGCGCTCGTCACCATCGGCCGGAAACCCGGTGAGGGATTCGATCGGGATGTCAAGGATGACTTCAACCTTTCCGAAGTGGAGATGAACCTGCTCAAAGGGATTTGCGACGCATTCCACGCCGCCGGGAAGAAAGTGATTGTCGTGCTGAACGTGGGTGGTGTTGTGGAAACCGCCTCCTGGAAAGAGTGGCCGGATGCCATCCTCCTGCCCTGGATGCCCGGCCAGGAAGGAGGTAACGTGGTGGCCGACGTCCTCACCGGCAAGGTGAATCCCTCCGGCCGGCTTCCGATATCATTCCCTGTGAAATATACGGATGTGCCTGGGGCAGAGGACTACCCTCTGGGGTTTGGTCCGACCGATCGCTTTGACATCATTGGTGCCCTCCTGCACCCCTGGAAGTCTCCGGACGGCAATACCCGGAATTACGATTATACGGAATACAACGAAGGCATCTATGTGGGTTACCGGCATTATCAGACCAATGGCGTAGAAGTCTCCTACCCGTTTGGTTTTGGCCTTAGCTATACTTCCTTCGCATATAGTGAACCTTCCGTAAAGCGCCGTGGGAATACTTATACCGCGAGCATCAAGGTGACGAATACCGGCTCCGTGGCCGGCCGCGAGGTGATTCAGCTATACGTGACGGCACCTGCCGGGACGCTTGACAAACCGGAACGGGAACTGAAAGCCTTTGCCAAGACCACGAAACTGGCCCCCGGCGAATCCCAGACCGTGGAAATGACATTCACTACCTACGACCTGGCCTCCTTTGACGAAAGCGTATCGGCCTTTGTCGCGGATAAGGGCACTTACAACGCCAGGTTCTGCACGGATGTCCGCTCGGAGCAGGCTTCCATGGAATTCACGGTTCCTGCTCGAAAGACGTTCCCCGTCAATCAAGCTTTAGATTGTAGCAAATGAGAAAAGCACTAGCCCTCCTTTCTATCCTCCTTTCTCTGCCTGCGCTGGCGACAGAGAGCAATTTCAATGGTGGCTGGACCTTCTGGTCGGAAAGGGACCAGAAACGCATCATCGTTGACCTCCCTCACGATGCCATGCTGCATGAGCAGCGTGATCCCAATCTCCCATCCGGGGAGGCATCTGCTTATTTCCCAGGCGGCTTTTACCATTATGAGAAGCAATTGAATGTCCCGGATAGTTGGCTCAAAAAGCATGTAACCCTGCATTTCGGAGGAGTCTACCGCTGCTCCAAAGTCTATGTCAACGGCAAGGAAGCCGGAGGGCGCAAGAATGGTTTCATCCCGTTTCAGGTATGTCTGGATGGTTTACTGCGGAGCGGGGAGAATATCATCCGTGTAGATGTGGACAATTCGGCCATGCCTAACTGCCGCTGGTACAGCGGAGCAGGTATCTATCGCGATGTGAACTTATCCGTTCAGGAAAAAGAGTATATTGAGGACGTAAGGATATCTACGGTGGATATCCATCCTGCAAAAGTGCTTGTCCGTACGCGTCATAGTGGAGGAAAAGTGCAGGTGAAAATATGCCGGGGCAGGCGCACCATCGTTTCAGCCCAAGGAGATTCCTTGGAGCTGACCATCCCGAAGGCCGATTTATGGACAGCCGAGACCCCGTCTCTTTATACGGCCGTTATCACCTTGAAAAAGGGCTGGAAAACACTGGAACGCCGGGAAGTTGAATTTGGTATCCGTCAGATTACCTATGGCCCGGACGGGTTGAAGATCAATGGAGATCCGCTGCTGCTTAGAGGCGGTGCCATCCACAGCGATAATGGCATCCTGGGCGCCTGCGACTATGAGGATGCGGCGTTGCGGCGCATCTCCATTCTAAAGTCCTATGGCTTCAACGCCATCCGTTCGGCCCACAATACGGCCTCCGAAAGTATCCTTAAAGCATGCGACCGTCTGGGCATGTACGTCATGGACGAGTTGTTTGACGGCTGGTTCCTGCCCAAGAATGAGCACGATTACGCCGAACACTTTATGGACAACTATCGTGAAGATGCGGCGGCCATCGTGGAGAAGGACTTCAATCATCCCTCCGTCCTGATGTATTCCATCGGCAACGAAATCAGCGAGCCGGTGCTGCCGGGCGGTATGGAAGTGGCCCGAACCCTGATTGACGACCTTCATCGCCTGGACCCGGGGCGTATCGTGACCGGAGGTATCAATATCATGATTCTCAGCGGAACGGCCAAGGGTTCCGGACTGTATTACAAGGATGACGCGGCCCCGAAGAATGAAACGGCCGAAAAATATCAGGCGGTGAACTTGAAATCGATGTCCAGCCAGGAGTTCAATGAACTGATGCTCAAACTGAACAAACTGGTTTACAATCAGGTGTTGACGGACTATGCCGATTCGGTATGCACTCCCATCCTGGATGCGCTGGACATCGCCGGTTACAACTATGGCAATCTGCGGTATTCCATCGAAGGGGAGAAACATCCCGGACGCGTCATCGTCGGCAGTGAGACCTTTCCCCAGGATGTCGTGAAGAACTGGCGGGATTCCCAGCGTCTGCCTTATCTGGTGGGCGATTTCCTGTGGTCCGCGTGGGACTATATCGGTGAAGCCGGAGTCGGTGCCTGGTCCTATGGGGGAGGAGAGATCTCCCTCTCCAAGCCCTATCCCTGGTTGCTGGCCGACGTCGGCGTCCTGGATATCCTGGGAAATCCCACGGGCGAAGCGCTGCTCGTAAAGGCGCTCTGGAATGAGGGGCCGACGGACCCGCTCATCGCCGTCCGCCCCGTCCGGGAGGATGTCCCGGCCAAATCCACCTGGCGCGGCACCAACAGCATTCCTTCATGGGGCTGGAAAGGACAGGAGGGGATTACCGCTACGGTCGAAGTTTATAGCAATGCATCTTCCGTGGAGCTGTTCCTGAACGGGAATTCGCTCGGCACCAGGACTGTCGAGGATTATACGGCCGTTTGGGAAGTTCCCTATGAACGTGGGACATTGGAGGCCGTGGCAGTCTATCCGGAAGGGGAGCGTCGCTCCTTCCTCTCTTCCGCCGATGGCGGGCTGAAGCTCGAGGCCGGCATTGAACCTCACGGGAAGCTCATCAATATCCCCATTTCCCTCATCGGAGAAAACGGCGCGCTGGAGTCCAATGCCGATAGGCCGGTAAGCCTTGAAGTGACCGGAGGACGGCTTCTGGGATTCGGGAGCGCCCGCCCGGCCACTGAGGAAAGCTTCCTTTCAGCCACGGCAACCACCTATTATGGAAGGGCCCAGGCTGTGGTGGAGAAAGGAAATGGGCCAATGCGCGTGGAGATTTCCGCTCCCGGGCTTGAAACGATTGTTTTGAAGTCGTTTTGAACGGAAAGTCGAATCGAAAGAACAAATTGTCCAGCGCTATGGGAAATCCCAAAGTACTTTTGCACCGTGATTGATGGCACAAAACTGTTCAAATAATATGCACTTGATGAAAAAAACTGTTTCACTTCTTCTGGCGGCCTTCCTGGGTGTTTTCACCCTGGCTGCCCAGGAGAGAATCACCGTGTCCGGCCATGTGACGGATGCGGAGACGGGAGAGCCGCTCATCGCAGTGGGCATCCTGCAGCAAGGCACTTCCAATGGAGTTATCTCCGCGATGGAAGGCGACTACACGATTACGGTTCCCAAGGGATCGGTCCTGGAATTTTCAAGCATCGGTTATGAGACGGTCCAGGTCGTCGCCGACCGGAACCAGATCGACATCGCGATGAAAGTCGACACCAATCTGTTGGACGAGGTGGTCGTCGTCGGCTATGGCGTCCAGAAGAAGAGTTCCCTCACGGGAGCCGTGTCTTCGGTGAAATCCGTCGACCTCGAAGCCCGCGGCGTCACCAACATCAACGCCGCCCTTTCCGGCAAGGCTTCCGGTGTCCAGTCTTACAGCTCATCGGCCCGTCCGGGCGCTGCGCCGAACATCCAGGTGCGCGGTATCGGCTCCAACGGTTCTTCGGCACCGCTCTATGTCATCGATGGCCGTGTCGCTTCCGGAACAGGTTCCATCAATCCCAATGACATTGAAAGCATCGAGGTGCTCAAGGATGCCGCTTCAGCGGCAATCTACGGCGCATCCGCCGGCAATGGCGTGATCCTGATCACGACCAAGAAGGGTAAGGGTGACGGCCATCTGAGCTACGATTTGCAGATTACATCCCAGAGCCTGGCCTTCAAGCCGCACGTGATGAATTCCGAACAGTTCATCGACTATTGGACCGAAGTGGGCTCCCTGAGCCTGGAGACCGTGATGAAGAACTGGGACGGCCGCACCAATACCGACTGGATGGACGCAACCTTCGAGCCTTCCCTGATGCAGAAGCACAGCCTCACGTTCCAGGGCGGCAATGAAAAAGGGCAGTTCTACCTTTCCGGTTCCTATCTGGACAACAACGGCATGATCAAGGGTGATGCCGACATTTATAAGGCCTATACGGGCATGATTAATGCGTCCTACAAGATTAAGCCCTGGCTGGAAGTGGGCACCAACAATGTCATTGAATACACCCAGTCGAAGTCGGTAGGCGAGGGCGGACAGGCCCTGAACATCTTCCAGTCAGCTTTGGGCATGTATCCGACCATCAAGCCCACTTACACCCTTGAAGACATGCCGGACGACATGCTGAAGGTCCTTCAGCCCGGAGCGACGCTAGGCACCTTGCTGGGCGACGGTAACGGAAACTACTGGGGAGCGACCGTATATGGCCGAACCAATCGGATCAGTCCCCTGATTTTCAGGGATAAAAGTCTCAATGACAGCCGTTCCTTGTCCGTATCGGGCACCACTTATCTCAATCTGACTCCCTGGCAGTGGCTGACGGTAACTTCCCGCCTGTCCTATACGCTGTCGGCTGGAGAAAACTATTCCGCATCCCGTACCTATTTCAACAATCTTCCTGCGGGAGACTATGCGACCAATATGGGCGTTACGTCCATCAGCTCATCCATGAGCTATGTGCAGTGGGAGAATTTCGCGACCGCGATGAAACTCTTCGGCAAGCACCTTCTTACAGGAATGATAGGTACCTCCTTCAGTGCAAGCCGCTCCTACAGCACGATGGCCGGTGCCACCGGTACTTTGGAGAACCCCGGCTGGGCCTACGACGATCCCAATTTCCTGTATCTGGCCTATGCGAATGACGGCGTCATCAAATCAGTTGGCGGTGGCGAGCCCGGTTTGGGCCGTAAACTGGCCTACTTCGGCCGTTTCAATTACGCTTATGCCGACAAGTACCTTTTCCAGGCTTCTCTCCGCGCCGATGCCGCTGACTCTTCAATCCTTCCCAAGGAAAACCGTTGGGGTTTCTTCCCGGCCGCTTCCGCCGGCTGGGTGGTCTCCAAAGAACCATTCATGGAGTGGAGCAAGGGCTGGCTGGACCAGTTGAAACTCCGTGTGAGCTGGGGCCAGAACGGCTCCCTGGCATCTCTGGGCGGCTATATGTATGCGCGTACCATTGGCCGTACCGGAAGATATAATTTCTCCGACGTGTTGAATTATTCCTACGGGTATGCCCCTTCCGTGATGGGCAATGACAAGCTCAAGTGGGAAACTTCCGAGCAGCTGGACCTGGGCATTGACCTCGCCCTCTTGGGCAACCGGCTGACACTCAGCGCCGACTGGTATGACAAGGAAACCAAGGACCTGCTGATCAGCGGTGTAAAGCTTTCGAACACGACCGGTTTCTCACCTTCTCCCATCAATGCCGGAGCCCTCTCGAACAGAGGCCTCGAGCTGGAATTGGGCTGGCAGGACCACATCGGAGAATTCAGCTATGGAATCCGCGGCAATCTCACGACCCTTCACAATAAAGTGACGGCCGTGCATGAAAACCTGAGCGTCGTTCCGGGGGCGGGTCTCATCAGCGGCGACGTTCTCACCCGGTTTGAGAAAGACTATCCGGCCTGGTACTTCTATGGCTATCAGTATGAGGGCGTGGATCCTCTTACCGGAGATCCTGTCTTTACAGACATCAACAAAGACGGCAGCATTTCCGATTCTGACAAGACCATGATCGGAAAGGGCATTCCGGATCTCACGTATGGCATTACCCTGAATGCGGCCTGGAAAGGCATCGACCTGGTGATCTTCGGAAGCGGTGTGCAGGGCGTTGATATCTACAACGTCTATGACCCCAATCCCGAATACCTGTACAACCGTCTAACCTGCTTCACCGAAAACCGTTGGAGCCTCTCCAACCCCGGTGGCACCAATCCCAGGGCATATGCGGATATAACCAGACTCAACAAGTCCTCCTATATGGTATTCGACGGATCCTTCTTCAAGATCAAGCAGATCCAGTTGGGCTATACGTTCCCGAAATCCATCCTCGAGAAAGTGCGTCTGGAGAATGTGAGGCTATATGCTTCCCTGGAGAATTTCTTCACCTTCACCAAGTATCCCGGCTGGGATCCGGAAGTGACCGGGTTCGGCAATGCCATGGGCCTCGACTTCGGAGCCTACCCCAATGCCAGGAAAATCCTGTTTGGCCTCAACATCACCTTCTAAGATCCAGGAATCATGAAAAAAGCGATTATATTGACCCTATCCGCTGCCCTGATTCTGGGAAGCGCAGCCTCCTGCTCCAAAATGCTGGACATCCCCCAGCACGGAGTGCTCAACACGGAGAATTTCTATCAGACGGACGAGGATGCCGCCAGCGCGATTACCGCCGTCTATGGGGAATTCGAAGACAACCTTTTCAAGCGTTTCGAGATGAGCTACAACTGGCTCAACAGCTATCTGTCGGATGAGTTCTGGCATGGCCAGAGCGACCGTGCCGTTGAGCTGGAGATGTTCGGATGCTTCAATTTCGATGCGGACAATTCCGCCGTTGAGACCGTCTTCACGTCTCTTTACAATGTGATCGGAAAGTGCAACGTCGTCCTTGACAATGTGAAAGGGGAGAGCGACATTCAGCAGCGGGCCCGCGCCGAAGCAAAGGTTTTCCGCGCCTGGATGTATTTTGAACTGACGACCCTCTGGGGGAATCCTCCGCTGGTGGACCATGTCCTGAACCCGGACGAGGCTTCCGTACCCAATGCCGATCCCGCCGACCTGTGGAAGCTGATGGAAACGGACCTCACGGATGCCGTCAACTCCGGCAAACTGGTCTCCAAGGCAGGCATCCATGACAAGACCAATTACCGAATCACCAAGGAATACGCCCAGGCCCTTCTGGGTAAGGTATACCTCTGGCAGGGCAAGAACAAAGAAGCCGCCGAGGCCCTTCAGAAGGTGATCGACAGCCAGAAATATGACCTCTTCCGCGGTGTTTACGGGGACATGTTCAACGGAGCGAACCAGAACAATGAAGAGGTTCTCTTCTCCACCCATTTCGTGGAGGACACGCAGAGCCCCATCATCCGCTTGTGGCCTTCTTCCACCGGTCTTTCCGCCTATTCCCGCGACGGTCTTAATTTCACGGCCGGTGAGCCCAACGAACTGGACCTCTTCGCTAACGCCTGGGGCGGAATAGCTCCCCGCGGAACTGTTTACGAGGCCTTTGTCGCCGAGGAAGGTGCTGACGGATACCGCCTCAACGAAACCATCAAGGATTATGATTTCATGGCGGCCCACGGTTATACTATCCGTTCCGGATTCAAGGAGGAGGGTGAAGGGTATTACTACTGGAAAGGACGTTTCGTGGGTGATGACATCAATTACAACGTGGCGTTCCCGACCGTATTCCGTGACATCTGCTGGATGCGTTATGCTGAAGTCCTTCTTCTTGCTGCCGAAGCCTACATCGGCGTTGACCAAGGCAAGGCCGACTGGTGCCTGAACGAAGTGCGCCACCGCGCCGGACTCAACGACAAGAGTTGTACGCTGGAAGCCGTCAAAACAGAAAAACGGCTGGAACTTTATGGAGAGAATGTCCGTTACAAGGATCTTCTCCGCTGGGGCGATGCCGCTACGGTTCTCGCCGATGCCGGAAAACAGTTCCCGCAGTTCTCCGTCAATGGGCTGGAATGGATCTCCCCCTACACCAATTATGGTTTCAAGAAAGGAAAGCATGAACGGCTTCCTTATCCTGCCACCGAAATCATGGCAAACAAGAACATCGTCCAGAATCCTGGTTGGTAGTCATTAATCCATAAAATGATCGATATGAAAAAGATTCTATATGTCATTGCAGCGGGCATGCTGGCTGTAGGCACGGTGTCATGCGTAAAAAGTGCCGTAGATGAGCTGGACGGGAAATACCCCGAAGTACAGCAGCTGAACCTGGGCTCCGCCCTGGCGAACGGCGGTGTGGAGGAAATGGACGGAATCAACGTCTTTTCCCTCAAAGCCGATGGCCTCTCATTGCAGTTGTCCGGCAAAAACTGGTACCTTGAATCCGGAGACTATGTCTTCAGCAACGAGCTCCGGAACAAGGGAGTTCTCCCTACCTCTACCCTGAACGGTAAAGCGGTTACGGATGGTTCCGTGACCGTAACCAAGAACGGGAACGATTATGCCATCTCCGGCCTGGTCTGGCTGGGGGAGGAAGTGGTGAAAGTCAGGGCTTCCGGTGTCCTGGAATATGAATACAAAGAGATTGAAGCCAATTACACCTATCTGATCGCTCCTTATGAAAACAGGGGTTATAATCTGACGCTCAATAACCTGGACGGTTCTTTCGTCGCCAACTTCCTGCTCATTACTTCCGGCGAAATATCCGGCACATATACCATGAACGCAGATTCTGAATCACTTAAGGACGGAGACGCCTTCATCGGCATCGACCTCAGCTTCCTTGGCCTGGGTGTCCTGGGCTGCTATTTCGATGTGGACGGGACCCGCTGGTTTATCCGCGAGGGAACCATTACGGTTTCCGGGGACGAAAGCATGTACTCGGTGGATATCACCGGTCTCTCTGCCGTCAATGCGCTGGAGCAGGCTTATCCCGAGGGCACCATCTCCTTCTCCAACGCTAAGAAAGAGGAGCCCAGGCCGCTGGTCATCGAAGGATACAGCTTTACGCATTCCGAGGCCGTGGCCGACGGCGTGAATGAGCATACGCTCACCTTGAAAGATGCTTCCGGCAAGCCTGCAGGCCGTATTCTGATCGACACGGCTCCGCTGGGCGGCGTGATCGGCACATTTGAAAGCGCTTCTCCTCTGGATGCCGACAAGATGGGTAAGTACATCACCGGATTTGACGGTTCTGCATTTGGAATGGGCATCCTTGGCTCTTACCTTGTCATCGACGGAAAGCAGTATCTGATCGGTGGCGGTACCCTTACCGTCAGCAGCCAGGGCGGAACATTCTCCATTACCCTTACCGATCCGGTTGTGAGCGGTCTCAACGCTTCTTCCATCGAGCTTACCGGCCTTACATTGGAGGCCGAACCGGAGAAGCCGGCAGAGGATGTCGTGTATGAAGTAAAAGGCGGCACCTATACCTACGTAACTGCTCCCAAGGCCGATGCGGAAGGCATCATCGAACATACCTTCTCCTTCAAGGATGCCGAAGGAAATGCAGTCGGACAGATTCTGATTTGGTCGGCCAATGAAACCTACACCGGCGTTTGGCCATTCCTGGCAGCTACCGGAACTCCCGCCCCCGGCAATTTTGTGGGCGGCCTTGAACTGGATCTTTCCGCGTTTGGCATGGGTGTGAGCACGCTGGGCTCTTACTTCATCAAGGACGGCAAGACCTACCTGCTTAACGCCGGAACCGCCATCGTTGCGGAGGAAGGCGGCAAGTTGGGCGTGCTGATTTCGGGTGTTCAGGCTGCTACAGGCGCTTCTGCCGGCAGCGAGGCTTCCGATGTGACGGTCCTCTCCTTCTCCGAAATGGAGGCCTATGTTCCTCCGGTAGCAGGCGAGACATTCTCCGTGGAAGGCGGCACTTATACCGTAAGCTCCGAGGACAAGGAATCCGTGACGGAATACACCATCCAGTTCTCTGACAGTGAGGGGAATCTGGTCGCACAGACCGTCCTCCGTACCGCCAAGGGCGCTGCGCTTGAGAGCGGCACCTTCACAGTGGCAGGTGCCGATGAACAGCCGGGAACCTATGTCTTCGGCCTGGACTTCTTTGGCATGATGAACATCGGCACCTTCTACATCAAGGACGGCAAGACCTATTATGTGACGGATGGAACCCTGAACTTTGTGGATTTCTTCACCATCTACGGACTTACCATCGAGAATGCAGTTGCGGCCGACGGTGAAGGCAATCCTGGAGCTACATCCATCGCCATTTCCGGCATGACCAAGGCGGAATAAGAATGTCCGGAAAAAGAATCAAGAATGTGATAAGATGGGCCGTAATCATTTTTGCGGCCCTTCTTTTCCTTGCCGTCATGGGATTCAGGGGCTGGCGGAAGCGCACGTTCCAGGATTTTAGAATTCCGGAGACGGTACAGGTGGATGATTCCACGTACTGTTTCCAGGATGTGACGGCCTTGATGCACCTTTTGGTCGGGAAAGATTCGGCCTTGGTGATTGATACCGGTTTCGGCCTCGTGAACCTGAAAGAAGCCGTGAACAGATTGACGGACAGGCCCGTAAAGGTAATCAACACACACGGCCATTTCGACCATACGCACGGCAACTGGCAGTTCGGGGGAACGATGGTCTCCTACAAGGATCTGGAAACCATTTCCCGGCATGATGATGCCGCTTACTTGTACGACAACTTCCTGGGGAATCCGTTCATGAAATTGCTGATCGGGAAGAAGGCCGTGGAGCGAGTTTGCAATCAGCCCAAGGCAGAATACCGGCCGCTTCCGGAAAGTATGTCACTTGATCTGGGGGGTGGACGTATCATCCGCCTGTATGAGATTCCCGGTCACACGCCCGGTTCCATTGCCCTGCTGGATGTGAAAAACCATCGGCTTTATACCGGCGACATGTTCTGCAGCGGAGGTGTTTTGTTGCAACTCCCGGAAAGCACGGATGTGGAAACATACTTGCAAAGCGTCAGGTACACCAAACAGATTTGTCAGGAAAACGGGGTGAAGGAGATCTTCCCCAGCCATCCCGAATGCCCGCTCCCTGTATCGGTGTTGGATGATTTTGAAGCAGCTGCCCTCCGTTACCTCCACCATGAACGTTCCGAGAAAGAAATAGAGAATAAAACCAGCGCTTACGGAAGCGCAAAACTAAATGTAAAACGATGAAAGCAAAAATGACTTTGTTGGCCCTTTTGGCCACATGCACCTGTGCTTTTGCGCAGATTCCGGAACAGAAACCTGATATTCCTCTTCCTGAGGGCGTTACGATGCAAACTTTCACTTTCGCGA
>JAEEGG010011809.1_pt1 | contig 18952 bp, 13 predicted proteins | sample 9134161 | NCBI WGS metagenome assembly JAEEGG01 (sample SAMN16246543, study PRJNA631951) | gut metagenome | biome: gut microbiome; feature: rumen; material: CR-attached | host: Bos | place: Iran: Karaj | collected 2018-10 | reverse complement strand
GACTATCCTGCACTTGCGTAGTGCGACGATGTCGTTCATGAGCTTCATTGCCTCGACCGAGCAAATCACCTTCCCGGCCTCAACAACGTCGCCTTCCTTTGCAAAGTCTGGTTTTCCAGCCCCGGGACGGCGGTAGAACGTGCCTGTAAGCGGGGCGAGCAGGGCATCGCCCTGGGAGGGCGCTTTGTCGCTGCCGTCGGCCCGGACGATGCCGGGGGCTTCCTGGCCTTGGACCTGGGACCGTGTACCTTGGACTTCCAAGTCGGCCGGAATCGGCGGACGCTTGTCCTCTGGCAAGGCGCGCCATTCGAAGTAACCTAACGCGACTTCGGGGAAGAGGCAGTAGGAGAGAATGTCCTCTTCATTCGGGGCCAGCTTGGGGTTGAGGCGCGAAGCGGCTTCGGCAAGCCCTGGCTTGAGCAAGTCAGCGGGACGGCATGTAATGCGCTTTTCGCCCTTCAGGATAAGCTTGGCGACATCAGGGGCGATTGGCGCCGGCGGACGGCCGTAGTAGCCCTGCACGTAGCGTCGCGTCTCCTCGGTGACCATGCCGTAGCGCTTGCCGCCCAAAACATTTAGAACGGACTGGATGCCGATGATCTGGCTCGTGGGCGTGACAAGGGGCGGGTAGCCCATGTCGGCGCGGACGCGGGGAAGCTCGGCCAACACTTCGTCGAGACGGTCGAGGGCGTTCTGCTGCTGGAGCTGGCTGCGGAGGTTGGAGATCATGCCGCCCGGAATGTGATGGCGGAGGACGCCAACGTCGACAAACTGGCACGATCCGTGGCTCGGTTCACGTAGTGGACGGAGCTTGCGGAAATGCTCGTCCTCCTTGGCAACGGCGTCAAGGTCGAGGCCCGTGTCGAAGCCGTAGGAGCCGAAGACGGCCGCAAGCGTACTGACAGGAGGCTGCGACGAGCATCCCGACATAGAGGACACGCATGCGTCCGCAGCCTGCGCACCGGCTCGCACGGCCTCAAGGTAGGAGGCGACGGCCATGCCGCTTGTCATATGGCCGTGAATCTGGATGGGGATGGAGACCTTGGCGGTCAAGGCCTTGACAAGGCTTTCAGCAATGGCCGGCGTCAGGATTCCGGCCATGTCTTTGATGCAGATGGAATCGGCGCCAAGCTGCTCAAGTTCAACGGCGAGTTTGACGTATGCCCTCTCGGTGTGGACAGGACTGAAGGTGTAGCTGATGGTTCCCTGGGCGTGGGTGCCGACGGCCTTCACCATGCGGATGGCGGCTTCGAGGTTGCGGGTGTCGTTCAGGGCGTCGAAGACACGGAAGATGTCAATGCCGTTCTTTGCTGCGAGTTCGATGAAGCGCCGCAGAACATCATCGGGATAGTGCTTGTAGCCGAGGATGTTCTGCCCGCGAAGAAGCATCTGCAACGGCGTCTTGCAGCGCGCCTTGATCTGGCGCAGGCGTTCCCAAGGGTTCTCGCGGAGGAAGCGCAAGCAGACGTCGAACGTCGCCCCGCCCCAGCATTCAAGCGAGTAGTAGCCCGCCGCGTCGACGGCGTCGAGCACGGGCAGTATGTCCTCGGTGCGCATGCGGGTCGCCCAGAGCGACTGGTGGGCGTCGCGCAGGGTTGTGTCCGTTATCCTAATTCTTGCTTTCTTCATGTCTGCCAAATCCATCTTCACGGCACCACTCGAGGCAAGTCCGTGCCTTATCGTCATAGATTCCGTCCAATTGCCATCAGCTTCTCGTAGCGCTTGGCGACAAGTTCGTCCACGGGGACGTCCAAAAGCTCCCGAAGCGCCTCGGAGACTGCGGCGCGTACATTGGCCACCGTGGCGGCCTTATCGGTGTGCGCGCCGCCGGGAGGCTCTGGAATAACGCCGTCAATGACGCCGAGAGCGAGGAGCGAATCGGATGTGAGCTTGAGCGCCTCGGCAGCCTCGGCGGCCTTGTGTCCGTCACGCCAGAGGATCGAGGCGCACCCTTCGGGGGAAATGACGGAGTAGACCGCGTTCTGGAGCATCATCACGCGGTCGCCCACGGCGACGCCGATTGCGCCGCCACTGCCACCCTCGCCAGTCACCACCGCGACGAAAGGTGTCTTCAGGCACGCCATGACGCAAAGATTGCGGGCGATCGCCTCGGCTTGTCCGTGGGCTTCTGCCTCAAGTCCCGGATAGGCACCGGGCGTGTCGACGAAGCTGACAACAGGAAGGTGGAAGAACTCGGCCAAGCGCATAAGTCGCATCGCCTTGCGGTAGCCCTCGGGGTTCGCCATGCCGAAGTTGGACTTCAGGTTCTCCTCCATCGTGCGCCCCTTGAGGTGGCCAATAAGCATGACCTTGACCCCGGCGATGGTCGCGAAACCGCCGATGAGGGCGGGATCGTCGCCGTAGAGACGGTCGCCGTGGAGTTCGACGAAGTCATCGCACGCCAATTCGATGTAGTCGCGGACAGTCGGGCGGTCCTTCTCGCGGGCAAGCTGCACGATTTCCCAGGCGGAAAGCTTGCGCCCCCTGCCCTTCCGGGCCTTGGAAGGTGGTGGAAGCTTCGCCGGCTTTTGAACGGGACGGAAATACGAGAGGACCTTGTCGAGCCAAGCGCAGAGATCTGCGCGGGCGACGATCGCGTCGAGGAAACCGTGCTGCTGCAGATACTCTGCCGTCTGGAAATCGTCGGGCAGCTTCTGCTTGATTGTGTTCTCAATCACACGGCGCCCCGCGAAGCCGATAAGGGCCTGTGGCTCGGCAATGACGAGATCGCCGACAGTCGCGAAGCTCGCCGAAACGCCGCCCGTCGTCGGGTCGGTCAGCACGGCGATGTACGGCAGTCCTGCCTCATGCAGGCGTGAAATGGCGGCTGTCGTGCGGGCCATTTGCATGAGCGAAACGATTCCCTCGTGCATTCTTGCGCCGCCGGACGCGCAGAAGAGAATCAGCGGACGGCGGAGGCGGATTGCTTCCTCTGCGGCCAGGACGATGCGTTCGCCAGTCCCGCTGCCGAGGCTGCCGCCGAAAAAGGCGAAATCCATCACGCCCAGAACGACGGCATGCCCGCGGATTTCCGCCGTCCCGACGAGAATCGCCTCGTCAAGGCCGGTCTTCTTCTTGGTATCGGCAGCTTTGTCGGAATATTTGACGCCGGCCGACACAAAGCCTAGCGGATCGGATGTCGAAATCTTGGCGCCAATCTCGGAGAAAGATCCCGCGTCGGCGATTTCTGAAATGCGCTGACGGCAACCTATGCGACGCGGCGCGCCGCAACGGGGGCAGAGTGGTGCAGATGCCGCCCATTCTGCCTTTTCGACATGCGCCTTGCACTTCGGGCAAATTGCCCACAGCTCATTTTCGTCGCGGATTTTTAGGTCCTTGCATGGTTCTTGAAGCCAGCCCATTGTGTATCTCCAGCGTGCCGACAAGTCGAAACACGCCTTATTATTTTACCACAAATCGCTTCTCATATTGCCAAATGGTTGCGCGAATGTAGTATAATGCCATCATGCTCAATCCTACCGGAAAACCTTTCACCGTCACCGAGATAACACAGAAGATTAAAAACCTTCTGGAAGGCTCGGTCGGTACCGTGCAGATTACTGGCGAACTCTCCAACATCCGTCCGCCATCGGCCAACGGCCATCTCTACTTCACCATCAAGGATGCCGGTGCGCAAATCGGCGCCGTCATGTTCGCCAGCAATCTGCGGGCCCTCTCCTTCAAGCCCGAAAACGGCCTCAAGGTCGATGCGACAGGTGAGATTTCCGTCTACGCCCAACGCGGCGTCTACCAGATTGTCGTCCGCAAGATGACGCCCGTCGGCCAGGGCGACCTCATGGCCCGCTTCGAGGAGATGAAGCGCAAATTGCAGGCCGAGGGACTCTTCGACGAGGCGCATAAGCGTCCCCTGCCCTTTTTGCCGCGCCATATCGGCATCGTAACGGCGCCAACCGGCGCCGCCATCCGCGACATGATCACGGTCCTGTCGCGACGATTTCCCAACCTGGACATACTCATAGCACCTGCAAAGGTCCAGGGCGTAGGCGCGGCCGAGGAGATTGCCCAGGGCATTCGCGACCTCAACGACGTCGGCAATCCCGGCGGACTTCTCCCTGATCTTCCACGCCGTGAAATCATCATTGTCGGACGTGGTGGCGGAAGCCTCGAAGACCTCTGGTCATTCAACGAGGAGGTCGTGGCCCGCGCCGTCTACAACTCGGCCATTCCGATCATTTCCGCCGTCGGACACGAAATCGACTTCACAATCAGCGACTTCGCCGCCGACAAGCGCGCCCCTACCCCATCAGCGGCGGCGGAGATTGTCATCAATCCGAAAAGCGACCTCCTAGGCGGAATCGAAGTGCTGGCCGACCGCCTTGACAAGGCGTTGGACCGCGTCGTCGTCGACAGCCGCAACCGCCTCTCCGCCGCTAAAAACCACCGCGTCTTCGTCGAACCATCGCATGCCGTCGAGCACTTTTCCCAGCACATCGACTATCTTTCGGCTCGGGCGGTCTCCGCCCTGGAAGGAAGTCTCACGGACGCCAAGCAGCGTTTTGCGGACGCCCGTTCCGCTCTTGAAATTGAACGCTCACGGCGCCTTCCGGAACTCAAGGCCTCCATCGCCGCGCTATCCGACAGAGCCTCCCGTGCGCTCGAAAAGGCTCTTGAGGCCCGGAAGCGCGAAATCGACGCCGCTTCGCGGCAGCTTAACGCCCTCAGTCCAGTCGCTGTTCTTGAGCGCGGATACAGCATAACACTCCTCGACAACGGCAAAGCCTTACGCGACCCCGCTGAGGCTCCTGCCGGCACTCGCCTCAAGACCCTTCTCTCCGCCGGCAAGTCCGTAACCTCTTTTGTTGGTGACCGCCCACCTACCAAACGGCAAAAGAAATCCGCTGGCGGCGATGCCCAGCAGTTAGATCTCTTTGGTGGTTTTGCAAAGTGAATGCATCCCCGCTGCGCTGGGTGAGGCATTCACTTTGCAAAACCACCAAGGTTAAGAAAAACATGGACAATGAAACTACAAAATGATATACTGCAATCATACAGCGTAATCAGTGCAAGCAGAGAGGTGAGTCACATGAAAACCATGACAATACGGAGCATTCCAGACGAAGTAGCGGACTTCATTGCTAAGCGTGCTGCAAATGAAGGCCGCAGCCTCAACGCGACTACTGTATCGCTTCTTGCTGAAGCAGCTGGCCTCACTACGCCGACAAGGAAAAAGCGTGATTTATCATGGATTGCAGGAACCTGGACTGACGAAGAGAAACGCGAATTCGATGAGGCTGTTGCGGAAACCCGCAAAATCGACTACGAGGAGTGGAAATGAGGATTTGCCTCGACACCAATGCCTATAGCGCCCTTGGCAATGGCAATGCGGGAATCACCCAACTCCTTGAAATGGCCGAAGAGGTTATACTTCCGTCCACTGTTGTGGGAGAGCTGATGTTCGGTTTTTTGAAAGGTTCGCGATTCAGCCAAAACGAGGCTGACTTAAAAAGGTTCCTGGCTCAGGATGGAGTACGTTTTCAACCAGTTACTCAGAACATTTCCGAGCGCTATGGCTATGTTAAGGCCGCACTCGCAAAAAAAGGCAAACTCATTCCCGAGAACGACATCTGGATTGCATCAACGGCCCTTGAAACAGGTACTCGGATTATCTCCTATGACACCCATTTCGACGAAGTAGGAGGCCTGGTACGAATCGCTCCCTAGCCTCCCTTCAACTCTTCAACCCTTCAACCCTTCAACTCTTTCAACCCCTTCAACCCTTCTACTTTTAACTTTCAACCCTTCAACCTTTCAACCCTTCAACCCTTCAACTAGGAGACAACAATGTACCTTACAGGATTCGCAGACGAAGCGGCCGCTGACATCGACGGCCAGATACGCGCCACCAAGGAGCTCGGCTGGAGCCGCATAGAAATGCGCAATGTGGACGGTGTCAACCTCCATGACCTTCCAGAAGACAAATTCAACGAAGTCTACGGCAAGCTCGCGGACGCCGGCATCGAGATCAACTGCTTCGGCTCGGCAATTGCCAACTGGTCGAAGAGCATTCTGCGTCCGTACGACGACGACCTCGCCTCGGCGAAGCGCGCTGTTGTACGCATGAAGAGACTTGGCACCAAGTTCATCCGCATCATGAGCTATCCGCCGATCCCCGACAAGCCGATGGAAGAGCAGATGGCCGAAGAGCGTTTCCGCCGCCTTCGTGAAATCTGCGCGCCCTTCCTCGACGCCGGCCTCCAGCCGCTCCACGAAAACTGCATGAACTACGGCGGCCAAGGCTGGGAGTACACGCTGGAAATGCTCGACGCCGTCCCCGGCCTCAAGCTCATCTTCGACACAGGAAACCCCGTCAACACACTTGACCGCGAACGCCCCGGCCAACGGCAGTCGGCATGGGAGTTCTACAACCATGTCCGCGACCACGTCGTCTACGTCCACATCAAGGACGGTTTTGTCAACGCCGACGGCAAGCTCACCTGGTGCTGGTGCGGCGAAGGACAGGGAGACGTCAAACGCATCGTCGCCGACCTTGTGAAGAACGGTTATGACGGAGGCTTCTCGATGGAGCCCCACATGGCCGTCGTCGCCCATGACTCCTCCGTCAAATCCGAGGCTGACATCCGCTTCGCCAACTACGTCGAATACGGTCGCCGCTTCGAGAAGCTCCTCGCGGACTGCAAACACGCTTAAGGGCAAGTGCCGCCCGCGACATGTCCGACCTATAGCAGGTCGCAATAGGCTTTTAGCTTCTAGTGCCTGGATATGCTCCGCTCCGCGCGAAAAATCAAGATTCTCTGCGTCGTGGCCGGTCTCCCGGCCAATGGTGGAGGTTTCTCCGAAGTCGTACCGGCCCTTTCCGCCGCCCTCGTGCGCAACGGAGCCGAGGTGACAATCGCCACGCGTCGTGACGGCCCCCTCTCTGAGGCCGCCGAAAAGGCCGCCGAGGCCGGTGTGCGCATCGTCGCATTCCGTCCGTCCTTTCCCCAGCGCCTCTACTTCTCCTGGCAGATGCTCTTCGGCCTCGGACGTCTTGTCCGTGAGGCGGATGTCGTCTACATTCACGGACATTGGACCTTTCCGGTCTGGTGGGCCGCTTGGCGCGCACTCCGTTCGCGCCGCACGCTCGTCATGCGTCCTGCAGGCAGCCTCAACCCCGTGCAGCTCGCCCATTCGGCCCGTCTCAAACGATTGGCTTCTCATTTCGACTTCCCGTTGCTCCGCCACGCCGATGCCATACACGTCACCTCGGAGGAAGAACGCGGCTGGACGCTTCAGGTCCCCGGCATGGAAGCCCGGGCTGATCGGATTTTCATCGTCCGTCACGGCGTCTCCGTGCCGGAAACCCTTCAACCTGCCAACTCTTCCACCAGTCAACCCCTCAACTGCGATCCATCAAAGCCGCGCACATTGCTGTACTTGGGACGCCTCCACCCCATGAAGGGATTGGAACTCCTGCTGGAGGCCCTGTGGATTCACAATGGTGTGCGCGGATCCGGACCGGCGACCGACGCATCCGGCATCCGCGATGCGCGCCTCATCCTCTGCGGCCCCGATGAGGAAGGTACGCGCGCCGCCCTTGAAAAGCAGGTCGCGGAACTCGGTCTTGCGGATTCAGTGGTCTTTCGAGAGCCGGTCCACGGCGATGACAAATGGCGCCTCATTGAGTCGTCCGACTGCGTGGTTCTGCCGTCGCGCAGCGAGAACTTCGGGCTCGTCGTGGCCGAGGCGCTCGCCTGCGGCAAGCCCGCCATCGCCACGCATGGGGCCCCGTGGCAGGTTCTGGAAAACGCCCCGGGAGAAGGACGCCTGGGCTGGTGGGTGGAAACCAGCTCCGCCGGTCTCGCCTCTGCCATCGGCGCACTCTGCGCCTGCTCAGGCGAAGACCTAGACGACATGGGCTGCCACGGCCGCATCTACGCTTGGCGCGAACTCTCCTGGGACAAGGTCGCCTCCGCCATCCTCCGCGAAATCGAAGCGCGCCGATCCGGCACCTAGGCGTCGATTGCGACCTCAACGTCCTGATCAAGCCGCTCGTCGGCATCCCCTTCCACCTTCCGCGAGGGAGGTGCAGGGATGTATTGCATTTCGACGGCGGGATACGGGGCGGCAATCTCCGCATGTCTCTCCGCCTCACGGCTCATGTCGATGACAAAGCCACCCACTGCCATCATAATCCACTGGACGCCACCGCCGCCCGACGGCGCAAAGAATGTTGCCTCCGCCATATTCGTCGAAAGGTAGATCGTAAAGAGCGTTAATGTCGCAGTGTAGTGGCGCTGATGGCAGGAAATGAAAAATACAACCAGGAAAATGACGAAGGCGATGGTGCCAATGAGTCCAGTCTCCCCCAGTACCATAAGCGGCAACACCCCCTTTTCGATGCTGGCCGAAAACAGTGAAACCGCGCCTATCTCCAATCGGTGTTTCGTGGTACGGTCAACCTGGAAACCCTTGCCCCAAAGCGTGTTCTGGTGGAAGTCGTCAAGGCATTCCGCAATTTTTCCCTGTCGACTTGCTGTCACGGCTTTGCCCAAGGAACGGTCATCCGTCGCCACGTCTTCGGTTTTGCGCAACCATTTTGAAATGGTGTTGCCACGCACCTCTTGCACTACAGCAAGTATGCAGAAGCAAATGGCCATGACGAGCATGATGTTCGAGAATAGTCCCCGCACTTTCTTAGGTATCGTTGCCTTGGGAATGCAGTAAAACGCGACCATGGCCACGGCAGCGGCGAGCACAACGAAGGCCAGCCTGGACCGCGTCATGTAGGCCATCACCGGTATGGGAAGAAGCAAGGCGATATGGAGCGGGGATAACTTTCGCTCGGCTATCAACATGTCGCACAATAGCCAGGCAAAGCAACAGCCTAGCATGGGGCCGAGAAACTGACTGTGGACCGTGATGCCAGTGAAAAGGTGCTGCCTACCGACCGAGTCTTGGAAGAACTCGTCGGCATACGTATAACCATATTCCATCACAATGCTTTTCATTGATGTGTAGTAGGCCACTGAGGGAAAGGCCAGTGTGGCAAGTGAACCATAGACGAGCAGAAGGACAATTGCAAGAAAGGCATGCCTAAGTTGGTGGATGGCCTCCGGACTACGATCTATATTTTTCGTGCCAATGTAAATTCCCGTGATGAAAAAGAAGAAATTGCACATTTTGAGGTAGCTGATTATTGGACAATAGCCTTCTATGGATGACAGTGCCGCAAAAAGCAAAAAGGGATAGATGGCACCAAGTGGTATTTGGTTATGACCATCACGGTTGTCGCCAGTCAAAATAAGTGCACATGTCATTGCAAGCGTGGAAAGTCTGGCGATTAAAGAGAAATGATGGTATCGTGGCATAAAGATGGGACTCACCATCGGCAGGAAAGCCAAAAGAAGATAAACGACGAACGTCGGCCCTAGCCGCTGCTTAAGTGCGCTTAAAATGCCATAGAGGGCCAATCCAGCAACTGCCCAGTTTTTTGTGAATCGAGAGAGCAGGACAATGCCGACAATTATCAGCGCCTGGCGGAACACCTGGCGGAAAAGCAACGCATCAAAAGTTTTTATTTTGTCATTCATCAGCTTTCGATGGCAAATGTGTAGCCGTCATTGCCCCGGAGTCAGCGAGTCGAACCGAATATCCGATCAGTGAAGTCGGCATCAAGAGGTGTGCTATCGTCCATTTTTCCATAAAAATATGATGACACACTTGCGTCTAAATCGCAAGTGCAACTTGTCTAAATCGCAAGTTTTGCCTATCTAAATCCAAACCGCGTATCCTCCTGCCGGTTTCCTATATTCGGCCACGAAAGGTTGGCGCTACCGCGCCGAGGCAGGGAAACTGCCGGGGGCGCGCTTCGCGCGGCTGCGCCGAGTCCCACGCCACATTGAAGCAAGCTTCATGTGTCGTCTTCCCCGGCGCACGGCCTTTGGCCGCCCCCGGCAGATTGGGAAACCGCCTTCGGCGGCTTGGGAAGTTTTAGGAAAAATCCCTCGGTGGTTTGAAGCCTGACAGTAAAGACTTCCTTCAAGCCGTTTTTCCGTGGGCCTTCCCTTTCCCAGTTTTCCCATGCTGCGGAGCGCCATTCCCAATCCGGCGGGGGAGGCCGAAGGCCTTGCGCTGGCATGCGGCGGGCGAAACGTCGTTTCTGCCCGACGAGACATGCCGGCGCAGGATGCGCACCGCGCATCCCCCCGCCGGTTTCCCAAAATCGGCGCGGTAGCGCCACCCTCACTCCGCACGGAAGTGCGTATTAATGCCCCGCCATGATTGCAGACTTGTTTTGAAGATAAAAATACAGTATATTATTCCATAGTCAATAATGTTCAATCGCCTACAACTCAAGCAGGTCTTTCGCCAGCTCCTCGTCATTTGCGGCGTTCTTTTGCTTAGCCGCTTCACGAAGAACTGGGGGTTTGTCTTTGTTGCCCTGTACGGAGTGTCGTGCTGTCTAAGGAGAGATATAGGAAGGGCCCTTGTTGTCTTTTTGCTCCTTTCCTTCCTGCCAATGGTAAACCCCTTCATCATGCCGCGCTACGGACAATTCGCCATGATCGCCCGTCTCTCCTCCTTGCTCATGGCTCTAGCCCTATTGTTCAGCGGCATTGATCGTCCGGGGCCTCACCGCCTTCCTCTGGACTTGCTGTTTCTTTACCTCTTCGTCGCGGCCTTCTCCTCACTTCAGGGATACGCGCCCCTCGTCAGCGAGTTGAAAATCGTCAATTTCACTTTTCTGCTCCTTGCCATAGCGATTGGCACCCGAAATCTTCATAGGAATCCAGCGGACATTCAGCTCCTTCGCAACACCTATTTGGCCGTCATCGCCTTCACGGTTTATGGCTCTCTCCTCACCCTCCCCTTCCCTCACATCGCCTACCTGACATCTCTACGCAACATCATGGTCAACTGGGGCATGGAATATGCATACGATGTCGCAACATCAGGGCAGAGCCTCCTCTTTTGCGGTGCCACGGCGCATAGCCAGTTTCTAGGTCCCATGTCGGCCTGCTGCCTAGGATGGCTCCTGTGCGACATGTGGCTCGTGGAAAAACGCTGGAATCTTCTCCACGTTGCGCTGCTCATTCCCATCCCATTCATCTGTTTCATGACGCGTGCCAGAATTGGGCTTCTATCTCTTGCCGTCGCTGTTTTTGCAAATGTCTTTATCTGCCTTCCCCGGACGAACCTACCCCGTAGAACGAATAATAAATTCTACGGCTCAGTTATCCTCTTGTTAGTCGCGTTGCTCTCCACGGCCCTTGTTTCGGAGTTCACGAACCGAGCCATTTCGCGCTGGATGCGCAAGACGGATGACGTTTCCTCAGATGACCGTACACTTGGAGATGCCTTCACGCAAAGCCGACAAGGGGCCATTGCAACGAACCTTGCAGACTTTCGGCGCAATCGTCTTTTTGGGTCTGGTTTCCAGGTCGCGCGAAAGATGCTGGGACAAAAAAGAAGTTCCTCGTCACTTTTTTCCGCGCCAATCGAGAAGGGATTGCTACCCCTCATGGTGCTGGGCGAAAGCGGACTTCTCGGCGCAAGCATCTTCATTCTTTTCCTCGTTGTCTTCTTTTCGACATGTCACCGGAAACGGTACACGGCCACTGCTATTCTTTTCATCGTTTTCCTCACGACTAACTTGGCGGAGGCGACCTTCTTCTCCCCATCTGGCGGTGGCGGTGTCTACTGGAGTCTGATGGTCGTGGGAGGCTTTACAATCGATATGGCTGTGGTTGTCAGTCGTCGCTCCACCCCTGAAGCACTTTTCCACCCCATCCCGAACCTTGATTATGCCTCCGATGAGGATCACACAGAACCCTTTTTGGAAATGGAAGCGCCACCGGACATTGAAACACCCCCCACCGAAAATGTTTGACGATTCTCTTTATAAACGCGTTTTTCACCTTACCACGCTTGTCGTAGCTGTCGTGCTTCTGTGCCGGTTCACAAACGGCTATGCGATTATTGCCGTTGCGATAATCGGAGCTTTCTACGCCTTGCGGGGTAATGCCGGCGTCTCGCTTTTCTTTTACATCCTTTTACCGATTATCATCTTAATCAATCCTCTCATCCTGCCGCGTCCACCCATGGTGGCCATGGTCTCCCGCCTGACAAGTTTGACCATTGTTGCAGCCCTTATTCTGGGCGGAGCTAAACGCAAAGGTAGCGAGCAACTTCCACTCGGATACATTTTCCCCTATCTCGTCATCGCGCTTATCTCTTCGTTTCAAGGCTACTTTCCCCTTATCAGCTACTTTAAGATACTCAATTTCACGGCCTTCATTCTGGGGCTTTTCATTGGCACCCGAAATATCAACCAGAACAAAAAAGACATCGACTTTTTAAGGGCCGGATTCCTTTCAATCGCCATCGTCGTTGTCTGGGGTTCGTTGGCCACGTTGCCATTTCCGGCAATTGCCTATTTTACTTCCGCACGCTCAACCATTATGGCAGAGGGATTGGAGGCGGCAGAAGTTTTTCTTGCAGAACGAGAGGGAACGGGCCTTTTTTCCGGCATCACGGCTCAAAGCCAGTTTCTCGGCCCCTGCCTAGTGTGCCTCGGCGGATGGGTGGCGTGCGACATGCTCTTTGTGGAGCGACGACTGCGGCTTCTGCACCTTTTGCTTTTGGCTCCAAGCCCGATTATGATTGCCATGACGAGGTCTCGGATAGGCATCCTAACGTTCTTCCTGCTGATTGCCATGTTGACAACTTACTGTCTCCCCCGCATCCAGATTCAGGAGCGTGATCGCAAGCACATCCGCACCATGCTTTTTTCCTTCATCGTCATTCTTGTTCTTATTCTCATTGTAGCGGAGTCACGCCGTGGAACCATTTCCCGTCTGCTGCGCAAAACCAACGACCTAGCCGAAGATCAGCGTACGCTTATAGAAGCATTGACTAGCAGCCGACAGGGCAAACTGCACGAATGCATCCATGACTTCCGAATGAATCCCTTATGGGGAATGGGCTTTCAAGTAATCGCCGACCACCCGCGTCGCTATCAGCAGGGGGACATCTCCCTCTTCTCCGCTCCTATCGAAAAAGGCATTCTCCCCATTATGGTTCTTGGGGAAACTGGCATTCTCGGAACAATAGCCTTTCTTTTCTTTCTTCTCCTGTTTTACAAAGATGCTGCCATTAGAGGGTATACGGCAACTCTCACTCTTTTTTCCGTCTTACTTGGAACGAACATGGCAGAGGCTACCTTCTTTTCACCAAGTGGAGGCGGGGGCATCTTCTGGATGTTCACTGTCTGCGGAGGTTTTTTGATTGACATGAGCCTTAAGACTGAAAACGCGGGGCCACCCCCGGATACTGTGAAGGGTACAGCCCCCTTAAACCCTTATCGGCGTTCGCGGATCTCCCTTGGACCAATTCCAAAGCGTTGATTTCAACGCAGAGAAGCAAAGAGGCAGAGAAGCAGAGGTTTTTCGGGTTTTGGGGTAGGTCCGGGGGTAGGTACGGGGCCGGGGAATGCCCCCATCTCCGAAATTCCTCACGCCCAGAATGTGCCGCAGGCACCTACACGATCTACACGTTCTCCACGGCTATTATTGAATTCGCTCTGCTTCTTCGCGCCTCTGCTTCTCTGCGTTGAACTCCATGAGCTCCCGCAATCTTTCGATCTGCTTTCCGCGCTCAAACAGCTTCTCCGACAATCGCCTGCAGTTCTCCCCAAACACATTCCCTTGCCCGTTCCGTATCGATTCAGCCATTTTGCGATATGCAGATGCAATTTCATCCACTTCATCAGGTGCAGCTGTCCATCCCAACCGTCCGCAACTCTCGCCGACCTCTACCCCTGGCACAGGCTCTCCGTCGATGAAGAGTCTTGTCGCCCCTGAAATAAACCCAAGCAACGGCTTCCCAGTCTTCAAATAGCTCTGAAACTTGCCAGGCAATGTCAGTTTATAGGCGTCCGTGAGCGAAATGATCAACGCATCCGCCTGTGCATACCATTTTCGCATTTGAGAACGAGGCTGGCGGCCGCAAAACCGTATCCTCCCTCCTGCTTTGGCTTCGTACTTATCCTTTAGCGGCTCCAGCATAACGCCACCGCCGACGAGCCATAGCTCGACATTCTCCAGCCCCGCCTGCAAAAAGCCTTCAATGTCATTCTCTAGGTTCTGCGGCACGCCCAAATTCCCGGCGAATATAAACACGAGCGGCTTTGAACGATCTGATTCCTGTACCGGCCTCGAAATCGAGGCCGCACAGGAATCCACATCCCATTGCGGTATGAACTCGGCCTCACGTCCGCAGATCTCCCGTATACGCGCCACATAGCCGGGACAGCTGACGGCTATGCGGTTGCACTGTGCGTAGATGATCCAGACAAAACTGTTTAAGAGCCATTCCTTGAATCGGCTCGGCTTGAAGCCATAGCCCCACACGGCGTCCGGCCACAGATCCTGCGTCCAGATGGCAACGGGCCTACGCCAGATCCGCCGCATGGGAATTGCGGCCATCGCCATCGTCAGTGCCGCCGTGTGGTAGATGAAGACCCGTTCATACCGTCTGCCATGCCAAAGCGCCCACCACATTGTCCGCCAACCAAAGTGCAGATAGTTGAGTATCTTGCGCTTGACGCTTCGGTTATAGCCGAAAATCGTACTCACGCGATGAACGATGACCTTGGGACCCTTGCCACCGCCCAGATCCTCAACCGTCGTCTGGAAGCGCTTGTTCGTGTAGCCGGCGTAGATGCGGTCGAAAGGGTAGCTCGGCACCTGCGTCAGCACCTCAACCTCCATCCCCTGCCGCATCCACTCGGCAACGAGATCGTTGACGAGAAAATCCTCGGGGTAAAACCGCTCCACTACTACAAGAACTTTGCCTTTCGCCTGCATACGCTATAAAGCGGTGTTTATTTCAACGCAGAGTGGCGGAGAGGCAGAGTAGCAGAGAAAAACAAACATGAATAATAAACCTCTGCTTCTCTGCGCCTCTGCTTCTCTGCGTTAAAAACAACCCCGCACCTCTCTGCCTCGCTGCGTTAAAAACAACCCGCACCTCTCTGCTTCGCTGCGTTAAAACCCCTCACACTTCCTCCTTGAACGTATCCGGCACCGCTGGATCGAAGACCTCGTTCGCCCACATGAGCGTCACCATGTCCCCTTCCCCGGTGTTCTCGATGTTGTGCGTGTACCCTGGCGGGATGCGCACCACTTCGAGCTTCTCGCCGCTGACAGGATACTCGATCACCTTGTCCTCCCCTACCATCTTGCGGAAGCGGATGACGCCCTGTCCGCTCACGACGAGGAACTTCTCATGCTTCGTGTGGTGCCAGTGCTGCCCTTTGACGATGCCCGGATGGGAGATGTTCACGCTCACCTGTCCGCGCTCCTCGGAGTGGAGCGCCTCCGTGAAGCTGCCGCGGTTGTCGCAATGCATCGTGAGCGGGTAGCTGAATTGGTCCTCCGGAAGGGAACTGAGGTATGTGGCGTAGAGTTTCTTCGTGAAGCCGTCCTTCTGGTCCGGCACCATGAGCGTCTTCGGTTCATCATGGAAGGACTGTATGAGGCCCACGATTTCGCCGAGGGTCTTCGTATAGGACGGCGAGACGGAAAGGATGGGAGTGTTTTTGTTTTTTAACGCAGAGACGCAGAGTGGCGGAGAAGCAGAGGAGGCTTTTACAGCTGAAACACTCTGCTCCTCTGCTTCTTTGCCTCTCTGCGTTAAAATCCCCACACATCCAATGAAACTCTTCACGACATCATCCACATAGACGAGTGTCACCTCGGCGTTCGGGTCGCGGACCTGGATGGGCAGGTCGCGCGCGATGTTGTGGCACCAGGTCGCAACGGCGCTGTTGTAATTCGGGCGGCACCACTTGCCGAAGACATTGGCGAGGCGGTAGATGAAGACCGGCGCGCCGGTCTTCTCGCCGTACGCCCGCACGGCATCTTCCGCGGCGCGCTTGCTGAGGCCGTACGGGTTGTCCAGCGCGGCCTGAATGCTGGAGCTAAGCAGGACGGGCGGCGGGTTCGGACGTGCCGCCAGCTTCTCCAGGATGTCCTCGGTGAAGACCGTGTTGCCCCGCTTGAACTCGGCCGGATCCTTCGGCCGGTTCACACCGGCAAGATGCATGACGAAGTCGCACGCGGCGGCATAGCCATCCAGCTTCGCCTCATCACCGAGATCATATGGTAGCACCTCAATGTCAGGCATCTGCCTAAGGGTAAGACATAGGTTCTTGCCGATGAACCCATTTGCGCCTGTGACCAGAATCTTCATAGTTCAACTCCCGTAAGTTTTTTAACGCAGAGAAGCAAAGAGGCAGAGAAGCAGAGTTTTTCGGGTAAAAACCGCAGGCTTGAAGCCTTCGTGGGACTTTTCCTAAAATTTCCTTTCCCGCCGAACGGCGGGCTTCCCAATCCGGCGAGGCGAGGAAAGCCCCGCCAGGGGCTGGGGCAAGGCGCCGTTGACGGGCGGGGAACTTGTTCACCGGTCCGCCGGCGGGGCCGCGCCCCAAGCCGTCGCAGACGGCTCCTCGCCCAGCCGGTTTCCAAAGGTCGCGCGAAGCGCCAAGCCCAGCGCTCTCTGCCTCTCTGCGCCTCTGCCTCTCTGCGTTAAAAACAATCACTCGCCCCACACCTTCCGCTTGACATAGTCCGTATAGCTGATGATGATTCGAACGACCTTTTCGCTCACGTCAGGCATGGTGTAGTCGGCGACATGGCGGCATGGTTGCGCGACGTCGAGCTGAGCCAGCGCCTGCAATATCCGCACCTTGTTCTGCCCGACCATCATCACCGCCGCCTCTTCCATCGCCTCGGGCCGCTCATGCGCCTCGCGCAGATTCAGCGCTTTGAACCCCAGGATCGACGACTCCTCGCTTATCGTCCCGGAATCACTCAACACCGCCTTGGCATTCAACTGAAGCGCAAGGTACTCCGTCAGCCCCATTGGCTTCATGAGCTTGACGAGTTTATCGAACTTGACGCCTTTCTGCTCGATCATCTTTCGCGTCCGCGGATGCGTCGAGACAATGATCGGCAGCTTGTACGTGGCCGCGATCTCGTTCAGGCATTCCACCAGATTGAGGAAGTGGCGCTCCTCGGCGATATTCTCCTCACGGTGGGCGCTGACGACGAAGTACCCGCCCTTCTTGACGCCCATCTTCTTCAGCACCATTGCGGCGTTGGCCTTGACCTTCGGCATCTGGCATGATAGGACCTCGAACATCGGCGATCCCGTCTTGATAACCATGTCTGGCGGCAGTCCTTCGCGGAGCAGGTATTCTCGGGCGATGTCGGAGTAGCAGAGGTTGATGTCGCTGATGTGGTCGACGATCTTGCGGTTCGACTCCTCAGGGACACGCTGGTCGAAGCAGCGGTTCCCGGCCTCCATGTGGAAGATCGGGATGTGGCGCTTCTTCGCGGCGATGGCGCAGAGGCAGCTGTTCGTGTCGCCAAGGACGAGGAATGCGTCGGGCTTAACTTCTTCGAGGACGGGGTCTATCGCCTCTAGGATCTTGCCGGCAGTGACGGTCGCGTTGCCGCCGGCGGCGTTCAGGAAGTAGTCCGGGCGACGGAGGCCGAGGTCCTCGAAGAAGACCTCGTTGAGCTCATAGTCGTAGTTCTGGCCGGTATGCACGAGGACATGCTCGATGGCCGGGCTGGCATCGAGCTTCTTCAACACGCACGACAACCGGATTATCTCCGGCCGTGTGCCAACAACAGTCATTACTTTCAGCTTGGTCATAGGAACCTTTGTTTTTAACGCAGAGAAGCAGAGAGGCAGAGAAGCAGAGTTTATTGGAGTGTTCGTGGTGGGTGGTGGTGGTGGAAAAGCTAGTTGGGCATGCGGTTGGCGACGCGTTCCCAGCCATCGAGGATGCGCTTCTGTCCAAAATTGATGACGATTCCTAGCCGTCGATCTAGGAGATGCAAATAGGTGTTCACCTGCGCGGCAAAGATGGGATTGTTGTTTTCGGTAGCCTTACACTCAACAATAACCTTATCCTCTACGAGCATATCAAGACGGTAAGGCTCCCCGACTTCAACACCCTTATAGATTACTGGAACTAGTTGCTGCGTCTCGACTTTGAGGCCGCGAATCTGCAACTCTCTCTTCAAGGCGTTCTCATAATACGACTCGAGTAATCCGGGACCACCGAGTTCGTTGTGAACTGTAATCGCTGCATCCAGAATCACCTTGCTAATCTCATTCTCATCCATAAATCATGCATTCCTCATCAATGCTCTGCGTTGAAAACAACCCCGCACATCTCTGCTTCTCTGCGCCTCTGCCTCTCTGCGTTGAAAACCACACCGCACCTCTCTGCCTCTCTGCGCCTCTGCCTCTCTGCGTTGAAAACCACACCGCACCTCTCTGCCTCTCTACACACCGAATTCCTCCCGTATCATCGGCAACTTCAGCAGCAGCTTCTTCATCCCCTCGACATCGAGCCGCTCGGTGTTCTCCGAGTTGTAGTCCTCGATAACCGCAGGAATCTCCTTCCCTTCGACGAAGTACTTGTCGTAGTTGAGGTCGCGCGAATCGGCCGGAATCCTAAAGTACTGCCCCATGTCAATCGCCTTGGCCATGTCCTCGCGCGTCACCAGCGTCTCGAAGAGCTTCTCCCCATGACGCGTACCAATCACCTTGATTTCCGGCAGCGTCTTAAACCGTCCCCCTTCCCGCGCGAGTTCCAGGACGGCCTGCGCCAACGTTCCAATCGTCACAGCCGGCGCTTTCTGGATGAACAAATCGCCATTTACGCCATGCTGCCAAGCAAACAGCACTAAATCGACTGCATCCTCCAGCGTCATCATGTAGCGCGTCATCTTGGGGTCGGTCACGGTGAGGGGCTTGCCCTCTTTGATTTGCTCGATGAAGAGCGGGATCACGCTTCCGCGGCTCGCCATCACATTGCCGTAGCGGGTACAGCAAATCGTCGTTGGCGCTCCCTTTCCGGGGGCGCGTCCCTTCGCCACGGCCACCTTCTCCATGAGGGCCTTGCTCATTC
>JAEEGG010011804.1_pt1 | contig 18958 bp, 17 predicted proteins | sample 9134161 | NCBI WGS metagenome assembly JAEEGG01 (sample SAMN16246543, study PRJNA631951) | gut metagenome | biome: gut microbiome; feature: rumen; material: CR-attached | host: Bos | place: Iran: Karaj | collected 2018-10 | reverse complement strand
GAGCCTCCTCAGCGATACGGTCGGCAGTCAGGGCAGCACGAGGAATCTCGATCATGGTACCAATCTCGAACTCAACCTCCATGCCATACTCCTGGAACACTTCCTTAGCGGCATACTGGATAACTTCTTTCTGCTGCTTCAGCTCGTAGAGTGTACCAATCAGCGGAACCATAATCTCTGGCATAGGATTCTTGCCTTCCTTCTTCAGCTCGCAAGCAGCGCTCAGGATAGCCTTTGTTTGCATAGCAGTGATCTCAGGGAAGGTGATACCCAGACGGCAACCACGGTGACCCAGCATCGGGTTGTTCTCAGCGAGAGATGCTACGCGGCGCTGGATAGTCTCCAGAGAGACACCCATCTCCTTAGCCATCGTCTCCTGACCAGGAATATCGTGGGGAACAAACTCGTGCAAAGGAGGATCGAGCAGACGGATGTTGACGGGCAGACCGTCCATAGCCTCGAGGATGCCCTTGAAGTCAGCCTTCTGGTAAGGCAGCAGCTTAGCAAGAGCCTTCTCACGTCCAGCAACGCTGTCAGAGAGAATCATCTCACGCATAGCGATGATCTTCTTATCCTCGAAGAACATGTGCTCAGTACGAGTCAGACCAATACCCTTGGCACCGAACTGACGAGCCACCTGTGCATCGTGAGGCGTATCAGCATTGGTACGAACCTGCAGCTTGGTGTACTTGTCGCAGAGATCCATCAGCTCCTTGAAGTCACCAGAGAGCTCAGCAGCCTTAGTGGGCACCTCGCCAGCATAAACCTGACCAGTGGTACCGTTCAGAGAGATGTAGTCACCCTCCTTATATACAACGCCGTCAATCTCGACAGTCTTGTCCTTATAGCTAACGTTCAGAGCACCTACGCCTGATACGCAGCACTTACCCATACCACGGGCAACCACAGCAGCGTGAGAGGTCATACCACCACGAGCGGTCAGGATACCCTCGGCAGCAGCCATACCAGCGAGGTCCTCAGGAGAGGTCTCGATACGTACGAGCACTACCTTGTGGCCGTCCTCGTGCCAAGCCTTAGCGTCGTCAGCGTGGAATACGATCTGACCACAGGCAGCACCAGGAGATGCGGGCAGACCCTGTGCAATCACCTTAGCAGAAGCGAGGGCCTTCTTGTCGAATACGGGGTGCAACAGCTCGTCGAGCTTGTTGGGCTCGCAACGCATGATGGCGGTCTTCTCGTCGATCATACCCTCGTGCAACAGGTCGATAGCGATCTTCACCATAGCAGCACCTGTGCGCTTACCGTTACGAGTCTGGAGGAACCAGAGCTTACCTTCCTGTACGGTGAACTCCATATCCTGCATATCGTGGTAGTGGTTCTCGAGGTTCTCCTGAATCTGATTCAGCTGTGCATAGGTCTCAGGCATAGCCTCCTCCATAGAAGGATACTTGGCTACGCGCTCCTCCTCAGAGATGCCAGCACGCTCAGCCCAGCGCTGAGAGCCGATCTTGGTGATCTGCTGTGGGGTACGGATACCAGCCACAACGTCCTCACCCTGAGCATTGACGAGATACTCACCGTTGAAGAGGTTCTCACCATTAGCAGCATCACGGCTGAAGCATACACCAGTAGCAGAGGTGTCACCCATGTTACCGAATACCATAGCCATGACAGATACGGCTGTACCCCACTCGTCGGGGATACCTTCCATCTTACGATAGAGGATAGCGCGCTCGTTCATCCAAGAACGGAACACAGCGCAGATAGCACCCCAGAGCTGCTCGATAGGATCGTTGGGGAAGTCCTTACCAGTGCGAGCCTTGATAGCCTCCTTAAACAGCTTCACGAGCTTCTTCAGCTCGTCGACGTTCAGGTCCTTGTCCAGCTTCACGCCACGCTCAGCCTTTACCTTCTCGATGATCTCCTCGAACGGGTCGATGTCGGTCTTGTTCACGGGCTTCATCTCCAGCACGACGTCACCGTACATCTGTACGAAACGACGGTAAGAGTCATATACGAAGTGAGGATTCTGGGTCTTCTTCACCATACCCTCAGCCACCTCGTCGTTCAGACCGAGGTTCAGGATGGTATCCATCATACCAGGCATAGAAGCGCGGGCACCAGAACGAACGGAGACGAGCAGAGGATTCTCCTTGTCACCGAACTTTGAGTTCATCAGCACCTCGATGTGCTTCACAGCAGCCATCACATCGTCGTTCAGCAGCTCCATGATCTTCTGCTGACCAACCTGATAGTACTCGTTACAGCAATCGGTTGTGATTGTGAAACCTGGAGGAACGGGAACACCAAGCAGGTTCATCTCGGCAAGGTTTGCACCCTTACCACCAAGTTCCTCACGCATTTTTGCATTACCTTCGGCCTTACCGTTACCGAAGAGGTAAACTCTCTTTTGGCTCATATTAATTCTGTTAGTTTATTAAATGTTTATAAATTGTTTTGCTTTTAATTGCGCAAAATTACAATATTTCCCGCACATATACAAGAAAAATGCCCAAAAACTATTCGGCAATAATGATATTTATATTTTTTTGGCACGGATTACACGGATTAACACAGTTTTTTTGTACCTTTGCAGTCCAAATAAGACAGATATGACAAGGAAGAAGAAGTCATTACCGCTCCTTGAGGGCGTGACGATAGAGGCCGTGGCAGCCGAAGGCAAGTGCCTGTTCCACTGGGACGACCTGGTGGTGTTCGTACCCTTCTGTGTGCCCGGTGATGTGTGCGACGTGCAGATCCGTCGCAAGAAGCACTCCTTTGCTGAGGGCGAGGTGGTGCGCTTTATAAAATATAGTAATGTACGCGTGAAACCGTTCTGCCAGCACTTCGGTGTCTGTGGCGGTTGCAAATGGCAGAACCTGCCCTATACGGAACAGTTGAAGTTCAAGCAGCAGCAGGTCTTTGACCAACTGACACGCATCGGTAAGATCGAACTCCCCGAGTTCCGGCCCATCCTTGGCAGCGTCAAGACGCAGGAGTACCGGAATAAGCTAGACTTCGGCTGTGCGAATAAGCGCTGGCTGACCAACGAGGAGATTAGCACCCTCGCCCCGGGCGAGGGTGCTAAAAACACACCCGCCATTGGCTTCCATATCACGGGGGCATTCGACAAGATCCTGCCCATCGAGAAGTGCTGGCTGATGGACGACCTGCACAACCAGATCCGCAATGAAGTGCGCGACTATGCCGTCGCCAACGGACTCTCCTTCTTCGACCTTCGGGCTCAGACGGGGCTGCTCCGTGATGTCATCATCCGCAACTCCAACACAGGCGAGTGGATGGTCATTATCCAGTTCCACTTCTCCACGCCATTATCCGCAGAAGGAGTATTTGTTTCTCCCCCTGAGTTAGGGGGAGCCAGAGGGGGTCTGAACAACGGCTCTTCTATGGCTGATCAGACCACCCCTAGCCCCTCCTACTCAGGAGGGGAAACAGTTACATCGGAGGTGGAACAGGCCAAAGGCTTACTGCAGCATATTGCTGATAAGTTCCCGCAGATCAGCGCATTAATGTATCTCGACAATCAGAAGTGCAACGACACCATCGGTGATCAGGACATCCTCGTCTTCAAGGGCAACGACCATATCTTCGAACTGATGGAAGACCTCCGTTTCAAGGTCGGTCCCAAGTCCTTCTACCAGACCAACACCGAGCAGGCCTATCATCTATACAAAGTCGCAAGAGCGTTTGCCCTTGCTCCAATTGAGAATGGAGAATGGAGAATGGAGAATTATGATTACCAAACAAGCGAAAAAAGCAATGGCATGCAAAGTATTCATAATTGTCAATTGTCAATTCTCAATTCTCCAATGATCTACGATCTCTACACCGGCACTGGCACCATCGCCAATTTCGTGGCGAAGAAAGCCCGTCAGGTCATTGGCATCGAATACGTGCCTGAGGCCATCGAGGACGCGAAGGTGAACTCCGAGATCAACGGCATCACCAATACCCTCTTCTATGCCGGAGACATGAAGGACATCCTCACCGATGACTTCATCGCTGAGCACGGTCGTCCCGATGTGATCATCACCGACCCACCCCGTGCCGGTATGCACCCCGATGTTGTGAAGACCATTCTCCGGGCAGCTCCTGAGCGCATCGTCTATGTCTCCTGCAACCCCGCCACACAGGCCCGTGACCTCCACGATCTCGACACTGACTACCGTGTAGCCGCTGTCCAGCCCGTCGATATGTTCCCCCACACCCCCCACGTGGAAAACGTTGTCCTCCTCATCCGCAGATAAATCGCACAAAAGGGACTGTCCCCATTGTGAGAAAACGCACAAAAGGGACTGTCCCCATTGTGAGAAAATAAAAACAAAAAATATGTATAAGCAACTATTCCTGTCAGCAGCACTCTTCGCTGCAAGCCTGCAAGCAAACGCACAGTCCACAGCCACCGACTACAAGGGCGGCAACAACAATCCAATCAGCGCCAGCGTCTTCTGCGCTGACCCCACAGCCCTCGAATACAACGGCCGTCTCTACGTCTATGGCACCAATGACCACCAGGAGTTCATCAAGAACGGCAAGAAAGGCGACAACAGTTACGGATCCATCAAGTCGCTGGTGGTCTTCTCCACGGCCGACATGGTGAACTGGACCTTCCACGGCACGATCGACGCACAGAAGCTCTGTGCCACCTGGACGGGAAATCCCTGGTACAAGGGCTTTATGAACTCCTGGGCTCCGTCGGTCACTTGGCGTACGAATCCCGATACCGGCAAGGACGAGTTCTTCCTATACTTTGCCAATACGAGTCACGGTGTGGGTGTTCTGACTGCCGACTCACCCACTGGTCCCTGGAAGTCACCGCTCAAGGAGTCCCTCATCAACAAAGACACCCCGGGAGCACTCCAGCAGTCCGCCAATTTCGACCCCGGTGTGGTGATCGACGACAATGGCACGGGCTGGCTCACCTTCGGTGGTCTCGACCCCGACAAGGGAGGCACTAACTTCATGCCCAACAACACCCGCATCATCAAGCTGCAGCCCTCGATGACCGCTATCGACGGTGAGGCCATCCTCATCCCCGCCCCCTATCACTTCGAGGCCAACGAACTGAACATCATCGACGGCAAGTTCGCCTTCACCTACTGTTCCAACTGGAGCCGCGACGAAGCCGAGTGGAACGCCTATACCAGCGAGCATCACATCAGCGCCACACAACCGAACGTGGGCACGATGTGCTATATGGTTTCCGACAATCCCACCGATCCCGACTCTTGGGTCTACAAAGACGTCTATGGTCCCCACCCCGGCACGTCAGGCAACAATCACTCCCACCTGCATAAGTTCAAGGGCAACTACTATCACATCTACCACTCCGGTGCCCTGCTCGAGGCGATGAAGAAAGCCGATGGCCTCGATGCTGGTGGCTATCGTTCCATCTGTGTGGACAAGGCCAAGGTGAACGAACTCACGCAGACCATCAACAAGGTGACACTGACCGCAGAGGGTGTCGAGGCCGTTGGCACACTGAACCCCTACGAAGAGCAGCAGGCCGAGACGATGGCCACCTGTGCCGGCATCAGTTACGAGGACTTCACGAACATCAAGAAGAATGGCCGCATCAACGCTTTGGGCAACGAAGTGTCTGAGAACATGCAGGTCAGGATGGCGGAAGACTCCTGGATCCAGCTGCGCAAGGTGGACTTCGGTGACAAAGGTGCAGCACGATTCACGCTGCGCGCCAAGGGCGAAGGCACCATAGAGGTCCGCATCGGCCGAAGAGGGGCCAAGCCGTCTGCCACCATTGCCATCTCGTCAGACGAGATGAGCGACTACACCGTCGATGTCGATGCCGCCAAGTTCATCGGTCAGAAGAGCATCTTCTTCATGGCCACCTCCGGCACCGAAGTCTGGCTGGATGCCTGGCAGTTTGCCGAAGACCAGCCTGACGCCATCCATGGCATCGTCAATCGTCCATCCGAAACAGACAAATCCGTCAATCGTAAATCCTTCGATCTACAGGGCCGTCAGCTCTCTGGTTCCCGCCAGCATCGCGGCATCGTCATTGAGCAATATACCGACGAAAACGGCTTGACGCACACCCGCAAGCGACTCTGAGGGGTGTTGCGAAGAAAAAAAGTGCCATAATGTTTGGTAGTTTCAAAAATATTTTGTATCTTTGCGCCATATTACTCATTTCAATAACTAAAAGGTACAACGTATGACAATGAAAAGACTGATAGGGATGATGGCACTGCTGATGGCGATGACCATCCCCGCCAATGCCGAGACGTTGGCAGGTGAACCCGTGGCTACCGCTGCGGAAGTACAGGAGACGACTGAGGTGGCACAGGCCGACCAGAAGACGAAGATCGAGTTGCCCGCCTGGGTGAAGAACATCAAATTCAGCGGCTATGGCATGCTGCAGTACATCTGGCAAGATCCGGAGGGCAACAAGAGCAACACCTTCAACCTGCGCCTGGCCCGTTTCATTCTCGACGGCAAGATCGGTGACTTCGACTGGCGCGCCCAGATCCAGGGCACGAACGCCACAGGTCCCGGACAGCCCACAGTACAGCTCGTAGACCTCTATGCTGAGTGGCGGAGGTTTCCGGAATTCAAGGTACGTGCAGGACAGTTCAAGCGCGCCTTCACCTTTGAGAATCCCACCCACCCCATCACACAGGGCTGGAGAGGCTATGCCGACGTGATCAACAAGCTCTCTGCCTTCGGAGACCGTACGGGTGAGAGATCGTCAGGCGGTCGTGACATCGGTATCCAGGTATCCGGTGACCTCTTCCCCAATGCTAACGGCCGCAGAATCCTGCACTATCAGATAGGCGTTTACAACGGTGAGGGTGTGAACCAGAAGGACATGGACAACCGCAAGGATATCATCGGTGGTATCTGGGTGATGCCCATCAAGGGTGTGCGCATCGGTGCCTTCGGATGGACGGGTAGCCGTGGTGCGATGCTCGATCCGCAGACTGGCGAGACCCGCAGCGTAGAGAAGAACCGCTACTGTCTCTCTGCCGAGTACGACCTGAACGAGTACACCTTCCGTGCAGAGTATATCCACAGCCAAGGTTGGGGTGCCAAGTCTCCCGGCAACAACGTGCGTGAGATCTGCTACGAGAATGGCGACAAGGCCGACGGTTGGTATGTGTTCGGCATCGTGCCGCTGATCAAGACGAAGCTCTACGCCAAGGCCCGTTACCAGAGCTATCGCAACCAGAAGAACTGGTCGACATCCGTGAATCAGGTGGAGTTTGGTCTGAACTATAAGTTCACGAAGAGCCTGGAAATGCACTGTGAGTACTCTCACGTGAACGACCGCTCGCTGGCGAAGCACAACTACAACCTGGTGGATGTTGAGCTCGACTTCCGGTTCTAAGGGGGATCAGACCACCCCTATCCCCTCCTACTCAGGAGGGGAATGCGGCGCATAAGCGCAGCCCAGAGATGGGTCTTCTGATGGAGGATGAGCAGGGAGAACAAGGTGCTCACGAGCGTCAAGCCGATGCCAAAGACCCAATACGCATAACCGCCGACCGTGATGGTAGTGAAATAGGCCAGCAGTCCGATAAGGATGTGAATGGCGCTGTACTTCATCACGGCCGGCGACATTTTGTAGCCATAGCGCCAGCGGGCGACGGCATTGATCATCACGAAGTCGAAGATGTTTGCCAGGGTGATGGCCATGCCCGTTCCTACCAGTCCCCAGCGCTCATAGCCGAAGATGATGAGAAACACAAACACGATGAAATAGGCCGATTCGAGCAGGAGGAACATCACCGAGTAGCCGCGTGCCAGGGTGATGTAGGCTGGCGGCAGCGTGACTGCCTTGAAGAACATCGCCAGCACGGCCACCTGTGTCATCGCCACCACCGGCAGGAACTTCGAACTGAAGAACAACGGTATCAGGACGGGCAGGAAGATGATCAGTCCCACCAGCATCGGTGAGATGATGAGCAAGGAGACCTCCATCTGTTTGTTCACCGTCTCGTTGGTGGCCTCTATGTCAGCATTGACGGCAGAGAGACGCGGGAAGTAGTCGGTCTCCATGGCCGAGAACACCATACCCGCATAGGTGATGGTAATCATATAGCCCGCATTGTAGAGTCCCAGCACGTCGAGGTCGGCCGTCACGTTCAGCCACGAACGGATGAACATCTCTGCACCCGTTCCGATGATGCCTGCCAACGTGAACGCCACACCAAGGCGCACCATCTCCATACCCTCGCCAAGGATGCCTTTCGCACCCCGCAGTCGCAAGGGATAGAGGCGGTAGGACTCACGGACGGTCAGCAGCATCGTGACCATGGCCATCAGCACGATGACCGGTACGATGCCCGCCTCACCGAAGAAATAATAGACCGGTACGGACATGAACAAGGCCGTGAGGACAGAACCCACCTGTACCAGCGCCAACGACTTGAGTCGCCGCCGGGCTTTCAGGATGGCGGTCTCGCCACCCGTCACCGCCAACATGCCGACAGCTGGCGAGAGGAGGATGAAGTGGAGGCTGTGGTCACCCCAGGCAAAGGTGGTGCTGCTCAGGAACGGGCCGATGGCAATGCAGACCAACATACCCAGAAGAGCCGTCAGCAACGACCAGGCCCGCACGACCTTCACATAGTGGATGACCTGCGGATGGTCGTCGTCGGGGTATTCCGAGAGTTGGCGCACAGCACTCGTCGAGATGCCGAAGTGGGTGGACTGGGAGATGAACGAGACGGTGGTATTGAACAGCGTCACCAGTCCCATGCCCGAGGGGCCGAGCAACAAGGCCACGAACTTATTACGCACAAGGCTCACCAAAACATTCAGTCCCTGTACGCCCCCGAAGACACCCGTGTACTTCAACACATGTCCGTAGGCTCCTTTGTCGCTTTCGTTCATTCTGTCTATATAACGCAAATAAAGGTGTTTTATTTTATCTTTTATGCAAAAGTATGCTTATTATGGAGGCTGTCATGGCCGTCTTCAAGGTTTTGAGCTCTAAAAACTCTTATTTCATTTTGATAAATGTTTAAATGTTTGAAAAATTATTAATACTATCCCCGTGGGGATGGATATTTCTTCACCTCATTCTTTCTCCGTAACTTTGTCGCAGAGATCTCACTAAAAACGTCAAATTTAAACATTTATTGTATGAGTAACAACCGAGAACAACGCTGTATTCAGCTTTTCGAACGCTTCAAAGCGCAGTTTTTAAGAGCCCTGACGCTCGATGATGCCGAGAAGGATTTCTATCCTTCGCAGACCATCAACGATGGTGTCATCGCCCAGAACGTCATGAAGCGGCTGATGCACTTGGCCTCGGAGTATCACTGTGCCATCGTGTGCGTGCTGCACCAGAACAAGTCAATCGAAGACCACAACCCTCGCGGCTGGATAGGCACCGAGCTGAAGCACAAAGCCTTCGAGATGTATGAGTGTGCCAAGTCCTCAGAGCGCATCTTTACGTGGGCTCAGACCGACACGCGAAAGTATGACATCCCGGAGGGACTGTCGTTTGCCGTCAACGACGATGGCATTCCGTACCGTTGTACCGAGAAGCAGCTGCTGGAGGCACAGTACGAGGCGCAGCGCAAGCTGGTGGCTAAGATGGAGAAAAGTGGCGGCCGGCCCAATAAGCCGTATGTCGACCTGAACCCGAAGTATGCCCACAAGGAGGGCCGCAGGCACGTCTTTGACGTGAAGCAGCTCTTCACGGACATCATGACGCCTGGACAGCCGTATCAGGAAGACGCCCTGAAGACGGAGATCTACGCCAAGACGAATGCCGTCAAGGACAAGCTCCACGACGAAATCCTCCGCCAGGCCGTCAACGAGAAGGTGATAATGTGCGTGAAGAACCCGTTTGGCAAGAAGGAGTACTTCCTCCCGCAGGATCTCCCTTTCTAGTGCTCCGTAGGTGAAGGGCTTGACCCCATACGTAATTCTCTCTACGAGAGAGAATATAGTATGTGGGGGCCCCAGAGCCTTCACCGCAGGCAATTTTTAACTTTCAAATTATGAAGATAAGCGACGATACATTACGTAAGATTCACGATACAAGCATCGTGACAGTGGCCGATAAACTCGGCATAAAGCTCTATGGTATGGGCGACGAGAACCGTCTGTAAGTCCGTGGTCTCTGCAGGCTATCTGAACCAGGGCCAAATGTTGGCCGCCGCGAATAGCTACCGCCTCGGCTGTTCCAAGAACGGTGGCGTCATCTTCTGGGAGATCGATGACCAGCAGCGCGTCCATACCGGCAAGATCATGTACTACCAGTCCGACTGTCATCGCGATAAATCCCACAACCCCACCTGGGTCCACACCCTCATGAACTCTCAGCTCCCCGCCAACTACGAACTCCAGCACTGCCTCTTCGGCCTCCATCTTTTATTTTAGTATTCAGTCTAAATTCGCTTTGAATTCACGCTAAATTCTTGTTGAATTCTGCGTGCAAACCCTTTTAATTCAGTATCCTTATGAGTACGTTTAAAATCAAATCCTACGGCAAATCAGAATTCGCCTGGCTGATGTTTCCCAAGATGAAGGATCCAAGTTCAGCTCAAGACAAGCTCCTTCGTTGGATCAAGAAAAACCCTCGCTTTCACAAGCGCCTCTTACGCCTTGCCAACACCAAGGATGACAACAACTACAGTAAAGAACAAATTCAACTTATCATCGATAAATTCGGTGAACCCGGAGAGTACGATGACTACTAGTTTCACTTTTTGCCGTCACCTGCCGTTATTCGCCGTGTTCTGCCGTCATCTGCCGTCAGTGAGCCTTCTCAGATGTTGTACCTTTGTAAGCGGAAAGGGAAACTCCCTTCTGAGCGCTCAATTATCAATTTTCAATTCTCAATTTTCAATTTCGAATCATGCCTGTACTAATCAAAGTATCTCAGAACAAGAACGACAAGACGGCAGCCTTCGGCAAGTGGTATGGTCGCGTGGTCAGCACCAAGACCATGAGCTACCAGGAGCTCTGCAAGCACATGTCGGAGCACAACTCCATCTATGGCGAGGATGTCTGTCTCGGTGTTGCCAACAAGCTGCAGAACTGTATGCTCGAGCAGCTTCTGGAGAGTAAGAAAGTCCAGTTCGGTGAACTCGGCACCTTCTACCTCTCTGTCAAGAGCTCCGGTGCCGATAAGGAGGAGGACTACAACCTCGGCATCAACATCAAGGGCCTGTACCTCTGCTTCGCCCCCAGTCGCACCGATGTGAACAACCTCTCATCGAAGATGCTGAAGAAGAAAGCCACCTTCATGAACGTCAAGGACCTCGTGGAGTCGAAACAGAAGACTTCGAACTCCAGTTCTTCGAATGGATCTACGAATTCAGGGAACAACGGATCCACGAATAGTGGCGGCAGCAACAGCGGTAGCTTTAACTCTGAAACTCCAGGAACTGAAGGCGGAGGCACCCCCGGCTCAGGAACCTCTGAAACTGTGGCTGCGCCAACATTCGCTGGTGAGACTCAGTTCACAGAGAGCACTCAGGTTACGATCTCTGGTCCCGACGGTGCCTCTATCTACTACACCACCGACGGCAGCGTTCCCACCAGCGCCAGCACTCAGTATGCGGAGCCTCTGACCTTCACCGAGACAACCATCCTGAAGGCCATCGCCATCAAGGACGGCCAGAGCAGCTCTGTCACCACCCGCACCTACACCAAGACCGACGGCAACGGCGGAGATGAAATGGATCAAAACTAATGTAGCAGCGAGAGCAATGATGAACTCGTTTAATCATTGCCGAGTCGCGCCCATTAGTCGACCGAAGGTCAACTGATGTTTAACGTCTGAGGTCTGACTAGTCCGGGGTGTTGCGATGCCACAACAGGACCGCTCCGACAGTCATATAAATAATCGAACTCTGGCATGAACACAGCCTGCTGGTCAGCCTCAGACTTATCCTCCTCCCAAGGCGCAGCCTATAAAAACTCATCGCTCAGCCGATAAAAACTCAATGCGCCAGCCGATAAAAAACTCAACGCGTGTCCCGCGATACCAAAACCCAAAACTTTTTGGCGGTTTCCGCAAAAAGTTTTTTAAGCCCCTGCCCTGGAGAGGGCTGAGGGGTTTGGGGAGAAGGTTGAAGCCCATTCTTATGAAGAAGGGGTTGGGGTTGATGGAAGTTTTGCAGGTCTCCCTGCATTACAGCCGTCCCTCTCTGGGACTCTAAACTTTTGGTTCGTTTTCTCTGCGCCAGAGAAAATGAACGAATAAAAAACTTAAAATTTTTAATTCAATTATTTTGAAAAAATGAAATTCAAATGGTCAACTCTTAAGCAGATCCTCCAGATCCTCGCCACAATCATTACCACTGTCCTCGGCACCATCGCCGTCCAGTCCTGTGCTCCTCACTGGTTTTGATTAATTCTCGAATTCTCTAATTCTTGATAATCATGAAACCTCTAAAAGTCGTGAAGTATCTCGTCGTGCACTGCGTGTCCTGCCGCTGCGACCGACCCTTCAGTGTCGAATCCCTGATCAACTGCGGAAAGCAAAAATACGGTCAGGTGTCCTACCACTACTATGTCCGCTACGATGGCAGTGTCATCCCTCTCTTGTCTGAGAGCGTCCAGGGCATCCATGTGAAAGGCTACAACTGGTGCTCCCTTGGCATCGTCTACGAGGGAGGCCTTGACGAGAACGGCCATCCTGCCGATACCCGCACCAAGGCCCAGAAGCTCGCTCTCTACGATCTCCTGAAGGCCCTCACTGCCGACTATCCTGATGCCCGCATCCTCGGTCACTGTGAGTTCCCCCGCGTAGCCAAACGCTGTCCCTGCTATCTCCCCTCGAAGGAGTACGCCTCTCTTCAATCTGGGGCTCGCAAGTAATCCTTTAACACCTCAGCCCGCAACAATGTGAGCTGAGGTTTTTCCGTCCTTTCTGCGGGTCCTGTGCTAACAAAAAACGATAACAAACCTTGTGAAAATTAAAAAATCCACATAAGATAACACGAATTCCATTTTTTTGTTGTATCTTTGCAAACGAGATTTTTATAATATGGGCGTAACATTCGACGATACAGAGAAGAAGTTCGTGTTCGATTTCGAGCACGATGGTGCTGAGGACATTGTCAGTCTGACCGGCGATGGCTATCAGGTGGAGGCTTTTGGAAAGTGCTTCTACTATGGTTATGAATTCTCTGACCAGGTAGAAAGTTCAGTACGCACTGCTTTTAATGTAAAATTCACAGAAGCACTGCAGGACACGCCAGACTTGACAAACTTCATCAAGAAAGCGGTAGATAATCTTCATAAGAAGATAAATCTATACAACTATGATCTTGTGGTTATGCCAGAATCTTCGAGTAAGGTGAACCAATATATGTTGCGTTATATTTATAGATTTGCCCAGCCAACATTATATAAGATGACTCTTGTCAAGGCTCTTCCTTCAAACATATCGTTCGACATGAAAGCCTACGAGAAGCAGTATCTTGACGATATCTTGGAGAATGGAATGCCTCGTTATTCCGAAGCAGCGAAAGAACAGGCCAAGAGTTCCATCAACACTATGCTGGAGATGATTCATCAGAAAGATTATTTCACCATTGCCAAGGATGTAAAGAAAAGCAGGCTTCGTCCGTACATTATGAACTTCTTAAGATTTGAATCGGATGAAGAAAAAGAGATTTGTTCTATGATTCGTCAGCAGAATGTTCTGGTAATCGATGATGTAACTACCAGTGGCTCCACGCTCAATGAGGTTCTCCGCACGCTTCGAATCCTTAACGAAGATAATGAAATCACCATCTTCAGCCTCATCGGTCGCAAGGATCTGATGGCTGAGTCTTTGTAAATTCAAAGACTGCCGAAATTGATTCTCGGCTACTGACATTGTGCGAGCCATCAATGACGAAGAGGACTATAAAAAGTGCCGCAACTATTGGAAGTACCTGAAGGGCAAGATGGCCAAAGACGGTATTCAACTGGTTAGTGTCACTAACCACTTCAAATTCCAGGCTCCTGATGGTAAGCAGCGCGTAAGGCAGTAGAGCATGGCTATCGGGTATTTATTCTTCCTAATCCCAAAGGCATCCGTACAGCTGATTTCATTTTCGAACGGAAAGGAGTATTTAAGATGTTCGACCTAAAAACAATATCTGGAAAGAATTCCGTTGGAAACAGACTAAAGGAATCCATTGGACAAACCAATAGTGTATTACTGAATATCGTATGCGATTATAACGTTCGAAATCTTACGTTAGAGATCAGACACTATTTCGAGTCGACTACTGATGCTTTTGAAGTTCTGATCTTTACTGGCAGAAAAGAGATTTCCATCAAACGAAATATCGCTACGAGTAAGGGCTTTCTGAAAATGCTAATGAAGAGTTTCCGGAAATAGAAAACCACCCGAAGGTGGTTTTAAATGGGTAGTGACGTATACGGCTTGCCCTCTCGGGAAACTTACCCGGATAGCCAAAACAAATGTTCTGACGCTGCAAAGATACGAATTATTTCGTTACCTTCCAAACAAATCTCGATTTATTTTATCTTTTCCCCTACAAATCCTTATTATTTCAGAAAATCGTTGTATCTTTGTGCTCTGATTCAAAAAATGTAATGATATGGATAAGGATAGTTACAAAAAAGATATGGCCACATTACAGGCTACATTTGATCTCATAAACCAGAGTAAAGAAGAAATACATTGTCTTACGTCTTGTCAAGAGTCGTTGCGGAGATCTTCGAGAAACACGGCAAAAGCGAAGGCAAATCTATGGACAAGGATTTTGAACAGTTCTACGCCATGCTCCAGATAATCAGACCCGTCATCAGGGTAAGACTAACCGCTGAAGGGGAATAAGTCAGGTTAATCAAAATGAACTGCCGAGAAATCCTCGACAGTTAATTTACATATTTGTACAGCTATCGTTTTACCTCTTCCTAATTATCCCTAAGATTGCATTATGAACAATTTGTAGAACTAATAGTTTTCAACCATCTTCCTCAGGATTTCCTTCATTTCCTCCCTGACAGAGGGAGGCGACAGGACTTCGATTTTCTCCCTGTACCATAAAAGTTTCTGATAAAGGTTATAGCAGGGAACCATCCGATACTCAAAGATGGTCCATTCGTCTGTTTCCTCTACTTTCTTTTGGGATTCATGGATAGGGAGGGCATTGATATATTCAGCCTGAGTATTGATGGCCTTGATGCGGATAATCTCAGGCTTCTGATCATCAGAATGGTTAATGCCAAAGCAGCCGTCAAAATAGTCCTCTATATCGATATCTGACGATGGCAACATCTTCTCGACCGTCAGTTTGATGTCATCCATACGCTCCAGGGCGAAAACAGATTGCCCGTGGTGGTGATTATCCGGTTCTGCCACCAGATACCATCTTTGTTCCCATGTACGCAGGAAGTATGGAATCAGCAAATGGTGTTTATGCGATTGCTTATTAAACGAATAGTATTCGCACTCGATACCCTTTTTCTTATCGATGGCCTCCAGGATGATCTGCACATTCTCCACTCCTGTAGGTGCCTCTGTAAGCATAATCTTATTACGATGTTTCAGGGCCAGTTCTGTCATTCCCTCGATATGATAGGCAGAGAGCAGATAGTCGTAAAGGGAATCATCCTCGCCATAGAGTGCCCTGTGACGATGCAGCTCATACTTACCTGTCCGGGCATTGAACTCCAAATAGCACGGGAACGTCTCTTCGATGAAATCCTTATATCTGAGAAATGTACGAGGCTGGAACTCGTCACCTTCATAAAGTGATGAATACTGGTAACATTCATTGATCTCTTTCAGTGTCATTGCCCCCTTCCGCTCCATGAGATTAATCAGATAGAGGCATTTCTTCAGTTTCGACATACGCATTCAATTTTGTGGCAAAGATAAGAAAATTTTCACAAACGACCAAATAATAAAGCACAAAGATATTGCTCGGATAAGACAAAAGCTGTCCGATGTGAAGAAAATTTGCAAAATCGGCCGATTTATTTAAATATATTTGATGAAATAATCAGGACCATTCTTGTATTTAGATCATTGGCAATCCTATGTAACTGCTCTCGATTCTTCTCAACAAACTCATAGTCACATTTGATAATCAGCCAATCCTTCTTAAACTTTTCAAAATTCATAATGACCGTTGCTGTTATCGATCGAATGTTAACTTCATTAAGAGCATAAAAACGGTAGTCACCTTTTATGATCCTTTCGAGATCACCCTTTGACCATCTCTTTTTTACTACTTTTACAAATGCATCGCTACTGAAATTAGGTATGAACCAGACACTAGACTGTTTAAGTTCTAGTGTGATGTACCTCCAAAGCTTCATCCAATTTGTTGAGCTTGGTAATTCCTGGGTATACCCAGGTTGAATGAATTGAAGTAAGTAGAACTGGCTAATCGGCATTCTATTAGAATGTGGAAATTTACTCATTGTTATCTAATCTTTAATTTTAACTTATGAATGCAAGATAGTCTTGATGCCATATTTGAAATAGGCTTCGTCCGACGCTCTGTTATAATACTCTATGGCTTTCTTTTCTTCTCCATAGCTTTCGTACATTTCGCCCAATTTGCAGAAAGCTATAGGCAAACCATAATTAGCTGCCATGGTATAGTATTTGATAGCCTTCTCCTCATAACATACTTCATAGCAGTCTTCTGCTATTTCCTGAAATATACTACCAAGTTTATAATATGCAGCTTGTGCTATGACTGAATTATCACTCTGGTCATGTATGGCGGCTTTAATAAACCATTTAACAGCCTTCTTGTAATTCCGTAAGCGATTAATTTGATTTTTTCTCCTGTCACCCATCTTTATATACCGTGAAAGCCCTTCCCCTTTACGATAGTATTCTGCTATTTGATATTCTGATAATGGGTCTTTCTGGTCAGCTTGTTTCAAAAGCTGAAGAATGTTGATAATGCACGAGTCTACATCCTCTCCATTCTCTTTTGCTTTTTGAAACCATTCCATTGCTTTTGTGGTATTTCGTTGGCAACCTACACCATCAAAATAGAAATAGCCAAGATTATTCATCGCTTTAGGATTATCTCTAAGAGCAGATTCCATAATTAATTGAAATGCTTTGTTTTCATCTTTTTCCACACTAAGGCCTCTCGCATATTTCATTCCTAAGTTGTTCATCGCTTCCGCGTTTCCCTGTTTACATGCCAGTTGATACCATTTCACAGCCAATTTATAATTTTGTGGAACCCCAATGCCATATTCATAATCAACCCCCACATAGAATTGTGCTTCAGCAAATCCATTATAGGCAACCAATTTGTACTGATAAAAAGCTATAGCCTCATCTTTCTCCACATAATGTCCATTATCGTAGAACACGCCAACCATAAAACCTGCTTCCAATTCACCATTAGTGGCAGCTTTAACAAACCACTCAAAAGCAATTTCATCATCATGCCCTTCATAATCATCATCGTGATATAAATAACCCAAAGATGTCATTGCATACACACATCCCATTTCAGCTGCTTTTTCAAAAAGAGTAATGCCTATCTCATAATTCTGCTCTACTCCTTCTCCAATGCAGTAATCACACCCTAGGTTAGCAATATCTTCTGGGGTATTGAAGCAACCTGGATGCATTCCTTTTATGACTTCCAAATCGATAGTTTCTTTCTTCGCCATAATAATCTTCATATTTGTTATAATTCATTTTCTGGCTGCAAAGATACGGCTCGGGTAAGACAAAAGCTGTCCGAGGTGAAGAAAAATTATTGAAACTTTGGTTGTTTCAAGAAAAAACGCTATCTTTGCAACCAGTTAACGTATTAAGTCTGTATGACGATGGAAATACATCCAGCAGTAAGGCAACGCAGAAAGGAGATCAGGGATGAGGCAAAACGCATCCTGCTTGGGAAGGTGTTGTATCATCCATACTTCCCCCACGACATCTATATCAACGTATCTGGTATCAAAGAGTGGCTGAATCAGCCTCACAAACATTATGCAGAGAAGAACGAGGCACTGCTACAACTGCCAGAGTTGCTCATGGCCTCTGAATATCTTGGGGCAAAACCTGACCCCAAGGGACGAGACTTTATCAGGAATGGCCACATCTTTAAAACAACTATAGCGGATGAGGCCAGCTGGATTATCATCAGTGAGACTATTTGGGGAGAGTGCTTGGTGCATAGCGTTTCGGATGATTACCCCTATATCAATGAGAAACAGGATATCTGAACCCTTCCCTCCGGAACTGCAATCCGACGCGGTATTCAGATACCCTGTTGTGTGAAATAACAGGACCTCTGAACCCTTCCCTCCGGATCTGCAATCCGACGCGGTATTCTGAAGCCCTGTTGTTTTCTGCTGCAAAGATAGGAAAAATATCAATACACTCCAAATATTTTGGGAGTTTTTTAATAATTATGATCGCTTTTTTCTAAAACGGTGGTGTCTGGACTATGTGAACCACAAGGTTTTTCTCTACCGTTATCTCTGGGGAATTTGGATTCCCAGTCTTCATAACCACATGAAGGGCAAGTCGCCTTAAACTGTGAAGAATAGTCGTAAATTACATCACCACCATTACACCATACAACTGGACTGCCACATTTGGGGCAGATCAAATCAACAAACACTAAACCACACATAGCACTCCACTTTATTTTGTTTCCATTTGATCCCAGATCTTCTTATACGTTGTGTTTGAGGTGAAAGGACTAAGCAATCTTGACGGACGCGTCCTGACGCTCCCACATTTCGGACAACGAAGAGGTTGACTTAATGTTGATGCGTACAATTCAATGTCCGGCCCCCAAAAACGTTTTCCGCACTCTGTGCATTTCATCAATGTAATACCTCTAATCATAATTCATTCGTTTTTGTTAAACTTACATTATACATACTCTTATTCGGCAGCAAAGATAAAGGAAGAGGGTGTGTCAAAATAGGCACATCCTCTTTTTTTGTTTACCAATCGTCAGTCAGGACGGATCTGACGATCTTGGTTGCTGTTTTTCATTTTCTCATCATTTATAGTACCAGACTGGCCAGAAAG